>WSSedL1CaDRAFT_10001359_pt1 | contig 14457 bp, 11 predicted proteins | sample WetSurSL1Cattail_FD_9464 | JGI IMG/M metagenome (IMG submission 9464)
CAAGATTGAAATATCCACCGGGCAGAAATGTCGGTATACGTGTAAAGTAGGTGGCCAGAAACACAAGTGCTATCATCAGGCCGTTCATTGCCAGTTTTCTCACAGAATCATTCTTCAAAGCAATCCCTCCAAATATATTTATAAGGATTACCCCCACCTTTGCCTAATGCTAATATATCCATATATTCGATATCCTTGCACAAAGGAAGAAGGGGCATCCATTGTCGAATACCAATATATCCATATATTCAATACACTTACACAAAAGATGGGAGCATCCAAAAATATACTAAGCATTGTCTAAGTGTATCGATACGGTTATAAAGTGTATCGATAGATTAGAGATATAATAATAGGAATGCTTTGATTTGTCAATAGATTAAAATATAATAAACTAAAAAATCGCCGATCGAATCGTGATAATGTCTCATTGTACAACACGTGTTTATGTCCCGACTGAAACCGGCAGGCTGACAATGACTTTGAATAGATCCCCGTCAATGCTCAATTCCAGTTTGCCGCCCTGTATCTCTGAAAGACTCTTTGCTATTGACAGGCCAAGTCCCGATCCCTCGGTAGAACGTGAACTGTCACCTCTTACAAAACGTTCAAGCATCTGATCAACAGATATATCCAGCGGCATTTCAGAGATATTCTTTATGGTAATGACACCGTCGGTTTGCGTTTGATCAATGTCGATATATACTCTGGAATTTCTTTGAGAGTATTTTACGATATTTGATAAAAGGTTATCCATGATCCGCCAAACAAGTGTTCCATCCCCTTTTACAACTACAGGTTGTTCGCAATGTCTGACTCTGACATCCAATCCGGCATTCAATACTTTTTCATTATATTCAGCCACAGCCTGACCGACCAGAGAACAGAGATCCACATCCTCCAGATTCACACGCATGTCACCGCTGGCCGCTTTTGATGCTTCAATGAGGTCCTCAATCAACTTTTTCAATCTCCCTGATTTTTCCTCCAGAACGCCGATGTACTCATTGACAGTCTCATTCTCCAGGTTTTCCTTCTTCAGCAGATCAACATAATTGATAATCGATGTAAGCGGAGTCTTCAGATCGTGAGATACATTGGTAATCAGCTCGGTTTTAAGCCTTTCCCCCTTTACCGCCTCGGAAACTGCATATTTTATCCCGGTCTGCAGGCTTTCTATATTGTTTGCGAACCCTGTGAATGCAGGACTTAAGCGATCTTTATCCAATGGTTGTTCCAGATTGCCTTTTGTCATTTCCTTCACCCATGCCATGATGGCAGTAATTGATTGCAGTGCTTTTGATACATAATAGATCACCGCAATATTAAAGATTGCCTGTATAAACAGAATCAGAAGGAATGCATTTCCTCCCGCACTGGCAGCTACGGCGAACAGAATGGAATTCAGCCCTCCATACACCAGCAGCAGAACCAATATCGAAGGCCTAAAGGCTTTTGACGAAAAAAGCTGAATGAATATGCTTTTCATCATTTTTATTAATGCAAATACGAATGTGTGCTTGAATATTGTCCCCATTTTTATATGCCGTATCATACTTAAAACATAACTGAGCAGGATCATCAAAGAGATTGATACAAGCAGGCCGGCAGCAACTATTCCGGAGATATTGTCATCAAGTGATCCAGCGAACCTGCCAGCTTGATTTACAAAAAGGCCTGCCAAATAAATGGCAATTATGGTATGTATGTCATTAAAGAACCAGTCGATAAAGGAAGGCACTATTTTCCCATTTTTCTCTCTTCTGCCGGCAACCATTATCAGGTAAATAAAGCATCCAACACCCAGAAGCAATGAAACTGATGCAATAAGAATAAATAACGGGATCAGCCCATGTACCTTTCCATGCTCTATTGCAAGATCGTAAAATCCATCACCGGGAATCGGCTTATTTTCAACTACCGCAAATATTTCTATAGACAGGGCATCCAGTTTCGTTTTATAATCCGATAGGTTACAGGATGCCAGATTATTTGAAAAGCTTGACTTTAAAGAGGAGTAAAAAAGATAGGTCCCGTACTTTTCAAATTCTTTTTTTACTTCCTCAACAGACTTGGTCTTCCTGTCAAAATTTGAGACCACTTCTCCTGTTATATAATTTCTGGCGATATATTTAAAGTTCACCATATTGGGTAAATTCCCCTGCGAAGGCCGATCACCGCTGCCGGTATATCCGTATCCGTCTTTCGCAAGATCCGGCACTACTGTATTATCGACCGCATTTCTAAAGCTATTACTGAAAAGATCGGAAAAACCTGTAGTCTCATTGTAATTTCTTTTTTCAATATCACTTGAGTATCTTTCCACAAAAACCGCCGAGGCAAATATTCCGGCAAAAGAAAGCCATATCAGTAGTACTGCAGCTGCTTTCACGATGATTGAATACCTAGTATTTCTCAATTTTATATCCAATTCCCCACACCACCTTTAAATATTTGGGATCCTTCGGATTGATTTCAAGCTTTTCCCTGATACGTCGCACATGCACAGCTACTGTGTTTTCAACGGAAAAGGACGGCTCGTTCCATACCTTCTCATAAATTTCGCTCATGGAGAACACCTTGCCCCTGCTCTCCATCAACAGCTTAATGATACGATACTCGATTGGCGTCATTCTAACCAGCTCCCCGTCGACACGCACCTCTTTCAACTCATCATCCAGCATCAGTCCGCCATTTTTAATAATACCGGGCTTCATCTCCATACTGCCCAATTGTGTATATCTGCGCAGCTGAGACTTTACTCTGGCAAGCAATTCAAGAAGGTTGAACGGCTTTGTCACATAATCATCCGCTCCAAAATTCAAGCCTGCTATTTTGTCGGTATCCTGAGATTTTGCCGAAAGCAGGATGATTGGAATATTACATTTCTCCCGCACCTTTACAGTTGTCATGAGGCCATCGAGGCCCGGCATCATGATATCCAGGATGATCAGGTGAAGTTCATTTTCTTCAACTGCTTTCAGCGCTTCAACCCCGTCATAGGCTTTTATCACTGAATATCCATCCTGCTTCAAATAAATCTCAACCGCCTTGACAATTGCCTTGTCGTCATCGCATACCAGTATGTTATACATGCTTTCAGCCCCCGTATCATCGAATTCCGAGTTTTAAACAGGATATCTCCCGTATTGCCACCATTTTTCCAGGATGCATGGGCGAGTAGTAGACACGTTCAACGATTAGTCCATTTGCATGGGCAAACAGTTGACACGTTCAACGATTAGCCCAGATGCATGGGCAAGCAGTTGACACGTTCAACGATTAGTCCATTTGCATTGGCAAACAGTTGACACAATCAACGGCCAGTCCCATCAAATTGTATGTACTTGAAATCTTTCTTTAATCCCATGGGACAATGATAGCAACAACTTTTTACAAATGGTTTGATCTATTTCTTACAACATTCTTACAATCCAAGCAGCAGGAAAGCTGTCAACAGAAAAACAACCTGGTTCAGTTCACACACAGCTCCCAGAATATCACCTGTTACACCGCCGAGTTTGCTTCCAAAAAATCTCACAAGTACAAATGCGGAAAAAGGCGGAATAAGTGCAGTGAGCAGAATTCCAACTCCTGAAAGAAAACCTGTCACGCCTGTGTACAGACCTGTAATCCCGGCTGCTGTGGCAAATATGACAAAATAAATAACAAGACCGGACAGCACATCCTTCAAACCGCAGAGTTCAACACACCACCTGCCCGGGCCGTCGGACGTACCGGCATACTGTGATGAACCCGCACCCACAATGGAGGCAATTCTGCCCGCAACAGGCATAAATAAAAGAATGAAAATTGTTTGGTTTTGAATGGAGGAAAGAAGTGAAATATCCAAAAATACAACGATGATCAGAATAAGGACAGCATTTGTTCCTACCCTGCTGTCTTTCATAATTTCAAGCATCCGCTCCCTTGGCCGGTTGGAAAACAGACCGTCGGCAGTGTCGCCCAAACCATCCAGATGTAGACCGCCAGTGAGTATAATGTAAAATACAATTGTCAAAACAGCCGTGACCAGGGGCGGAAACAGCAAACCCAGCATATAGTTTCCGCCAGCCAACAGCACACCTATGAGCAATCCGACAACAGGAGCAAGGACAAGCCCTTTGCCAAAATCCTCCTTGTCAGCTTTTATGCTTACCCAAATGGGTATTGTAGTCATAAACTGCAGCATTAGGACAAAACGCCTTAGATATATCATATATACAACCTTCCTTCAGGCAATAGAATCCCTCAAGCCCCCCCGTCAGAGCCCCTCAAGAGCCCCGCCGCTAGCCCATCAGTTGCCCCCATCGCCCCATCAAGGCCCGGTCAGGAGCCCTTCATTAGCCTGCGCCTATTTTATCCTGACAGGTATGCCGGAAACACAGAGATGTACTTCATCTGCTGCCCTGGCCAGTACCTGATTCACCCTGCCGGCTATATCACGCACAGCCCTGCCAAGTGCGTAGGGCGGAACAACGCCCATTCCCAGTTCATTTGTCACCAGTATGAAAGGTATTTCCGCCGTTTGTATGATTGACAGCAGCGATTCCACTTGTTGTATAACTTCCTTTTCAACTTCATTTATATCCTCAATGGATAAGTCCTCCCAGTCCATCGCTTTTTGCAGCATGATGTTCGAAACCATTACCGTTACGCAGTCCAGCAGGACAGCCTCACGGTCCTTTAGCAGTCCTGGAAGGCTGACCTCAAAGTCGCGGAAAGACTCAAGTGTTTCCCAGTTAGCCGGCCTTTGCATCCGATGACGTCGAATTCTCTCGTTCATTTCCTCATCCATGGCAATAGCTGTTGCAATATACAGTATCCTGCCGCCAAAATTGCGTGCCCTTTCTTCAGCATACCTGCTTTTACCGCTTCTGGCACCGCCTGTAACCAAAATGAGTTTACCCATCCAACTACCCCGTTTCTGCATTGTTCAATGTATTTTTATCTCTCTGCTCTGCTATAATGTTTTCTTCAATATTTTACTGTGCTTTTTTAGTGAAAGCGCTTCAGGTTCTACCCTTCCATTGCATACAATTTCTTATGGCAATACTTCATGAAGCCTTGCCACATCTATTACGATTGCTTTCTTTTTCAGTGCATTGTAGAGTGATAGCGCACTGCCCCCTGTGAAATCACGATCTTCAGGCCGGCCGTCCTCAATGATCACCAGTCGGGAAGCATGCGCTGCCGCTTCCAGGTTTCTCATATTCTGGTGTCCAAACGGCATATCACAAAGGATGGTAATATCCGCAGCCTCAATCAGTTCGATATTTTCCTCGAAGGCCCGATCGTCAATCTCACTGAACGGCTGGCATACAAGCGCCCGAACGCCGAATACTTCAGTGCAGCCCAGATCGCTGTCGCCATGGGCAAAAACACCCGCGGTAACGTCGAAACCGCTTTCATACAGTTGTCTGATTACACCCGATGCCGAGCCTCCTCCGCCAATGACATGAATTTTAACACCACGAGTGATATCAGCCTGACCCGGGATATGGAAATCAACCATTCCGGAGATTCGGTTTTTATAGACAAGCGCTTTCACTCCATAAGCCTCGGACAAATTCTCCTGCGTGATAACATTCTCAGGAGTCCCGTCGGCAATGATTTGCCCCGTCTTCATCAATATTAGCCTGGTACAGAAGCGTACCGCAGTTTTCAGGTCATGCACCGCGGCAATGATTGTTTTCCCATTGCGGCACAATTCAGCCGAATATTTGAAAATCTGTTCCTCATGAGCTATATCCAGACTTGCTGAAGGTTCATCAAGCAGGATCAGCTCAGTCTCCTGAGCCAATACCTTCGCAAAAAGCACTCTCTGACGCTCTCCGCCTGACAAGGTGTTTATCGGTCTCGTTTCAAACTTGAGTGTATCCGTAAACTCCATGTATTTCCGGGCAATTTCATAATCCTCCGGCCTTTCGGATTTCAGCCTGCCAAGCTGATGATATCTGCCTGTCAGTACAATATCCATCGCACTAAATGGAAATGCGACCGAGGTATCCTGATGCAGCATGGCGATCTTTGAAGCAATCACCCGCCGGCTCATGCCTGCCAGATTTTCTCCGCAGATTTCCACTTTGCCGGACCCTTTGTTTATTCCATTGATAGATTTGAGAAGGGTGGTCTTTCCTGCCCCGTTTGGCCCGATAAGCCCTATGAATTCACGGTTATCCGCTTCAGCACATATATTTTTGAGAATGCTTGCACCATTTATCTGCAGGCTTAGTCCGTCAACCGCCAGTAGCTTTTTATCTGCATCTGTACTCAAAATATTCCGCCCTCCTTCCTCGTTTTAATAAGGAGGTAAAGGAAATAGGGCGCACCCAGCATGGCTGTGATGATTCCAACACTGATTTCTCCGCCGGCAGGCAACCTGGAAATGATATCGCAGACCACCAGGAAAATAGAGCCCCCCAGTGCACTTGCGGGTATTAGAATCCTATGGTCCGGACCAGTGATAAGCCTCATGATATGCGGTACGATCAGTCCTACAAAGCCGACGGGACCGCATACCGATATGGCACTGGCTGTGAGCAGCGAGGCAATCAGCAGCAGCAGCTTCCGCGTTCTTGACGGGTCCAGACCTACCGCCTGCGCTTCTTCTTCTCCCAGTTGCATCAGGTTCAGATCACGTGAGAAAAGCATCAGTATCAGGAGCAAAATGATGACAGGCGCAGTAATCAGGCGTACCTGATCCCACATCATCCCGTTAAGCCCGCCCATCGTCCAGAAAACAAATTTATGTAATTCATATGTATTACTATTCGTTAATATTAATTGTATAAACGCACCAACAAAGGTGCTGACTGCAATACCCGACAGAATCAATGTGAGAGGCGCTATTTTGCCCTTTCTCAGCGAAAGGACGTAAATCACCGCAACTGCAAGCATTGCTCCAACGGAGGCAAAAATCGGAAGCAGGTAAATGCTTTGAGCGGCAAAGCCAAGTGTTATGGCTATTACCGCGCCAAGTCCCGCACCGCTTGATACGCCCAATATCCCAGGGTCCGCCATTGGATTGCGGAACATCCCCTGCATGACCGCGCCGCAAGCTGCCAGTGCTCCGCCTGCAAGACAAGCTATCAGTACACGCGGCAGTCTGACGAGAAATATGATCGAGTTTTGATCCTGCGGCAGTGACGGGTCCTGCAGCAGGCCCATATGAGCCAGAATTATCCGGAAAGCCCTGTCCAGTGGTACATAAACAGTCCCAACCGAAACTGCAACGATAATCACACTCAGGAGCAGCAAAGACATGAACGGCAGGACAGCCCTCATTTTCTGCGGGATTGTCCGCGTTCTCTTTAATACGTTCCCTGCTTCAATGTCCATATTTATTCTGCTTGTATCCTTACTCATACTTTACCCATAGCACTCACTTACCATCCTTATACCGACTACTTGAATAACTCTGGATAAGCCGCCTTTGCTAAATCCTCCACTCCAAGCACCACATACTGCGAAATGGCGCTGATATGAGGGTTGGGCACCGAAATTAGCCTGTCTCCGCTGATTGCCTTTACTGTTTGTAGACTTTTATCATTTTTCAACGTGTCAATCATACCCTGCAGAGTATTTTTCTGATCATAATACCAGGAGGGCAGGATAATAATGTCCGGATTCATTTCGATCATTTTCTCCTTCGATACTGTCGGCCAGCCTTCCATACCGGCCCTTGACACAACATTGATCAGTCCGGCCCTTGTTTCGATATCGTCGACATTGGTACCCTTCCCGCTGCTGCCCATTTCTCCGTAGTCCATAGATGTAAGCTTCTCTTCCGGCTTAAGCTTCGAGAGCTTGTCCTCGACTGCCTTCAGCTTTGCATCCATCCAATCAAGCAATTCTTTACCTTTTTCATCTGCCCCTGTAATATTTGCAAGGTCTGAGATGACAGTTTTCTGTTCATCAATATTGGAGGGCGTTTTGAAAGTATATACGGTAATGCCCGCATCCCGCATTTGTTTGACATTTTTGGTGTCTGCCCAGGTATCCAGGATCACCAGATCCGGTTTCAGTGCGATAATACCCTCGATATTTTCGGCGGACACTCTCTCCTGCACGCCTGCAGCCTCAGCGGAAACATTCGAAATCCCCGTATCGTCTGCATACTTGGTCAGGGCAATGATTCTGCTCTTGTCAAGCAGTCCGAGCAGCATCTCATCAGAGCCGAGCGTAAGCGATATGATCCTTTTGGGTTCGCTTGCAATAGTCATTTCAAAACCGCTTGCATCAGTCACCTTCAATGGAAACTTCTGTGCCGGGGAGGCTTTTGTTGCATCCGCCAGCGTTGAAGCGGCTGCATCTGCCGTTGCCGTCTGAGTTGACGAAGCATCAGCTTCTGCCGCGGCTGCCTGTCCAACCGACTGGGACTGCTCTGCCGGCTGTTCCTGCACGGCTGTTCCTCCACAGCCTGCCAGTATGAAGGTAAATGTCATTATAACTGTAATAAGGGCAATCCATGCCCGTGTGTTTCTATTATTCATAATAATTAGTCTCCTTAATTTCTTGTTTAGAATTCTATTCCTTTTCTCGCCTTAATACCTTTTCCTGCCGGGTGTTTGACAGCTTTGATTTCAGATACATAATCGGCCAGTTCCACAAGCTCAGGGGATGCGCCCCTGCCGGTCAATACCAGTTCAAGGTTGCAGGGCTTGTTCTTGACAAATTCCACAACTGCATTTTTTGATAGCATACCCGTTGACACCGCACCCAGCACTTCATCCAGAATGAGCAGGTCTATTCCGCCTTTTTCAATCAAGTCAGCCGCATATTCCAATAAACCTTGCTGCTCTGCAGTTGTCTGCGCTTTTTCTTCTTCGTTCATTTCCCAGGTAAACTTGGTTATCCCGGTTCCCCTGTGCAATTCAAAATCCGGTTCCAGCGTTTTCAGACTGTATAGTTCACCGGTAGGAGTCCCTTTCAGGAATTGCACCATCAGTACCTTCATTCCCCTGCCGCAGGCTCTGACACCTAATCCCACGGCTGCCGTCGTCTTACCCTTTCCATCCCCGGTATAAATATGTATCAAACCCTTCATATCATCCAGCCTTTCAATAAGCTTGCCCAAATAAAACCTTGGAGGCATCGAACCTGTCTCCTGATTTTGACTTTCATTTGTTTCTGTTTGGAGCGAACCTGCATCGTGCTCCGGGTGCTCCGAAATAAATAAAGCCTCCTGACTACTGTCAAGAGGCTTTGATATACATGTTCAGATGTTCAATCGACATCCCATGCACCCCCTATCGCTCGTAGAGTTATGGCGTAAGCGCACAGGCAGGTCTTCTGGCTCTAGTATCATCACCCTGTCGCTCCTTCCCGGTTACCCAGTGGCATGCGACGAACTCCTCTATTACAGCGGCGGGACCGCGTGGGATTTTAACCCACTTCCCTTATTTATCAGCTTTTCAGCCGAACCTGTACTCAATTCATTTTGTATAAACTAAGTCTATACTATTCCGTTTGCTATTTCAACAATATGCATGCAAAAAATTATATCACCGAATCCTGTATGCCAACACAATCATCAATTGTGCAGCTAAATATGAAGTATGCGCAATGAACGTGATGTAATGCAGGAGCGGCCATTGTGCGTGACAAGGGCCAGTCCCTTGTCATGGTCGCAAACCAGAGGAACCGTCCCCTTGGTTCACCTGTTGATTTCTCCGAGCTTGAATTTTTCATGTATTGCGGCAACGGCGCGTTCAGCGTTCTGGACATCGACAAGCACCGATATTTTCATTTCCGATGTTGTGATCATATGGATGTTGATATCAGCATCAAACAACGCTTCGAACATCGTTGAGGCCACGCCGGGGTTGTTGACCATACCGGCTCCGACAATGGAGACTTTTGAATATTTGTCGGAATATTTTACTTCCTTTGCGCTGATGACGCCGAGATTTGCGTTCAATACATCAAGCGCCTTCTGAAGATCGCCTTTTTTTACTGTGAAGGAGATATCCTTGGTTTCATCTCTTCCTATGGATTGTAGTATGACATCAATGCTGATCTTTTCACGGGAGAGCATCGAGAATAGCTTGAAGGCCATTCCTGGCTTATCTTCTATACCCATAACTGCGATCCTCGCGATATCGTTATCTCTTGTAACTCCTCTTACAAGCATTTTCTCCACGTTGCCTACCTCCTTTATCACTGTTCCCTGCGATTTATTCAAACTTGACCTGACTACCATATTCACACCGTATTTTTTTGCCATCTCCACGGACCTGTTGTGCAGCACATTCGCACCAAGACTGGCAAGCTCCAGCATCTCGTCATAGGAGATATCGTCAAGCTTGCTGGCATTCTTCACGATTCTGGGATCAGCGGTATAAACGCCGTCCACATCCGTATAGATTTCACAGAGATCCGCTTTCAACGCTGCTGCCAACGCTACTGCCGTTGTGTCGGAACCGCCTCTGCCGAGGGTGGTGATATCCTCATATTTGTTCCAGCCCTGAAAGCCGGCTACAATGACGATATTCTTTTCATCAAGCTCCTTGAAAAGCCTTTCGGTGTCGATATTCTTGATTCTGGCACTTCCATAATTGCTGTCCGTAGCAATGCCGGCCTGGTAACCGGTTAGTGAAGTGACATGACAGCCAAGCTTTTCGACCGCCATTGCCAGAAGTGCCATGGAGATCTGTTCCCCTGTAGCCAGCAGCATATCCATTTCGCGCTTCGAAGGATTGGCATTGATTTCAACTGCTTTCGATATCAAGTTATCCGTAGTATCTCCCTGCGCGGATACTACCACTACCACTGAATGCCCTTCCCGGTAAGCTTCAACAACCCTTCCTGCTACATTGGCAAGCCTTTGGGCATTTGCAACCGAGGTACCGCCATATTTTTGCACAATAAGACTCACGCGCCGCACCCTCCTCAATCTTCTTCTATTCTTATCACATTTATTACTTCCCTGATCGAACCAATTCCTTTGAGTTTATCAATACAACCGTTCAGTTCGGCTTCAGCAGCCTTGCGTGTAGTAAAGGCAAGCTCTCCTGAAAGTTCCTTATTGCCTGGGCTGATGTATTCGACCTTGCCGAAAGCCTTGCCGATGAACTTGGCAGCTTCAATACTGTTTCTCACGGCAACTCTTATAAAATATCTGATTTCACTTTCCGCAATCGGAACCGTATTGTCAAAGTCCTGTCTGATCCAGATATTCTTCGCACCGCTTTCAATATGTCTTGCTATGTCTATGATATCAGCTATGACTGCACTGGCAGTAGGCAGTTTACCGGCGCCTCTGCCATAGAACATCGCATCACCGATCGCATCGCCCCTGACAACAATCGCATTGAATACATCCTCAACATTAGCCAGCGGATGATTTTTGCTTATAATCGCCGGCGCTACACGCGCATATATTTTCCCGCCTTCCCTCCTGCTCACTGCAACAAGCTTTATCACGGAATCCATTGCTTCTGCATACTGCATATCCGCAAGACTGAGCTTTGTAATGCCTTCTGTATGAATATTCTTATAATCGACAAATTCATTGTATGCGATGGAGGAAAGTATTGCTATTTTTCTGCAAGCATCGTGGCCCTCAATATCCGCGGTCGGGTCAGCTTCCGCATAACCATTCTGCTGAGCGCTTTTTAGAGCTTCTGCGAAATCACGGCCCTCTCTGCGCATTTGAGTAAGGATATAGTTGGTGGTACCATTCAATATTCCTGTGATCCCATTGATGATATTTGCTGCAAGGCACTGATTCAATGGTCTTATAATTGGAATCCCGCCGCCGACACTGGCCTCGAACAGATAACTCACGCCGTTCTCCGCGGCCATTTTCAGCAGTTCCGGCCCATGCGTCGCAACGAGTTCCTTATTTGAGGTAACTACATGCTTTTTCATGGAAAACGCCCTCTTCGTATATTCATGAGCGATTCTTACGCCCCCGATCGTTTCCACTACAACACTAATGTCAGGATCATCAAAAACTTCCTCCGGTTTTTTAGTAAGAAGTTCAAGATCCGGTCCTTCTGTAAAGTCCCTGATATCCAGTATCTTTTTCACCCTTATTTGTTCGCCTGCTCTTGCGGAAATACTCTGGCTGTTCTTCTTTATGACTTCCACCACGCCAGAGCCTACCACTCCATATCCTATGATCGCTACGTCCATACCCCAGGTCCTCCCTCAAAAAATGCATGCCTGAAATCTCTGTATCCTTCAGCCCTAAACTTTATGTATTCAGTCCCGGGCCAATATCTCCTGCCTGCGCACGCCCTCTATTTCGCCTATTTCCTCCATCAGTCCCCGTATCTCGCTTGTCATCCCCGATGTTTCGATGGATATGGTAACATCCGCAAGTCCATTGATGGGAACGTTCTGGTTAATTGTAATGATATTGGCCTTTGCCTTTGCGATTCTATTAATAATGCTCGATAAAATACCCGAAAAGTCCTCGACTACGAAAAAGAGTGTAATGACCCTGCCTCTCGAAGTCTCGTAAAACGGGAATACAAAATCCTTGTATTTGTAATAAGCACTCCTGCTCATTCCTACTTCCTTTACTGCATCATTTACAGTCTTTATCCTGCCCAACCCGAGTATTTTTTTTACCTCGATGACCTTGGAAAAAACCTCCGGAAGTACTACTCTATCTACAAGGAAATAGGTCGAACCATTATCCATTTCCACCTCTCATTGTCCGTCCATGACGCACATATGTGTTTCATTTGTGTAATATTAGCATAAATTGAGGTAAGAATCAAGGTTTTGCATAAAAAAATACAAAAATAATGCAAAAAGCTCAGTTGACAAAGAAAATGCAAATGAAGAATTGACGATGAATTGACGATGAATTGACGATGCATTGACGATGAATTGACGCAATTCGATTCACAAACCCGCCTGTACAGATGCCTTATCTTGAAATAGTCCATATACTCTTTGAGTGAGACCCGCCGGTTTTCCTAAAGCAGCCGGCACAAAGCATTCATTTAACAAATTATTTATTTCCCGCCACCAGACTCGTTTCATTATTCTTGACAAAGGATTTCTCCCAGCTCTGAACGTAATCCCCCACAGCCCATTCAGCCATAATCACTGAGCTGCCGTCCGTCAGCGGAAGCTTTACAGATGGTTGATCGGAAAGTTCTTTGCCGTTTATTGCATACAATAGGATCTCACTGCGTGTGATTACGACGGCGATATCTTTGTTTGGCGATGTGTACACGTCGACCGCCTGGGGTACCTTATCCTTTATTGTTGTCCATGGAACCTGAAGCATGTCATAAGCGACCATATTAGCCGGGGGAATCAGGTTCAGATTAAAATCCATATACGGCAGCTGGGGTAAAGAATTCAGATTCAATCTGCCTTTAAAAAACCAATGTCCTGTTTTTCTATAAAGCGCAAAACTCTGCTGTAATTCAGTTTCGTTCATACGCATGTTACTATTGTAGCCCGATTCCTTAAGCAAGTCAAAAACAGCACTCTCCATAGCCATTGTACCATTATCGCCAGCTATGTCCGATATTTTTATTCCTTCAATATTATTAAGATTATCGACCGGAAGAGTGCGGATCGTCTTTCTGAAAGCAGATGATGTGGTATTTTCACCCGAATCCAGCACGGTATTCTCAACACATACATAATCGTTGCCCACATAAGCAACAGCGCTGCGGAACATTGTCTCCAGTCTTTTTGAATAATTCTCCGCCAGTATGGCCTGGGTTTTGTCGCCACTTTTGGATACCATCGATGCAGTAAGGATATCTTCTGTACCCTCGGTTCCCATTGCCTTATCAATTTTTAGTTTCCAGAAACCGTCCATCCTGGGAAGATATATATCCTTTGCTGACAAAATGGGTTTAAAAAGCCGGTTGACCCCGGAAATCCAGTATGTCGTGTAAGTATAGTCACCTATACCATCTTCTGTTTTCACCGGTGTCCTGATACCCATCAGCAGGCCTGAACGAGTGATTTTGGATTTCGCCGTCATGTCCTTTTCGGCGGGAAGGTTCAGCGAGCCTGCCATTGCATCCCCTTTCCCGGAGAATTTATCGGAAACCTTCTTCATGCTGTAATACTGATCATCAATACTGACAACCATCGTATCATCCGATATCCTTACAAATTCGTACAGGAACTTGTCCTGCGAATATGCAGTAAAGACAAGAGTCTCATCCCCACTTACCTTCAGGCCGTTCATCGCATTATAATTCTTATGAAGAAAATATTCATTCACATTGACCCTTTTTACTTTAAAACTGACATCATCCCAATAGTTGCCCCCAAAAACCATCGTTAAACTTGAAAAGCCCATCTTTTCGCCTATCACCGGGTCCACAGAGTCAACCTGCTCAGCTGTGGCACTATCTCCGCCGACATACGCGTCAATTTTCCATGTTCCTTCCAGAAGCATTGCATTATTGGATGGACGGCCTATTCTATCCGCATCATCCGAGGCAGGCACCGTACAGCCTGAAAGCA
>WSSedL1CaDRAFT_10001360_pt1 | contig 14450 bp, 9 predicted proteins | sample WetSurSL1Cattail_FD_9464 | JGI IMG/M metagenome (IMG submission 9464)
TAAAAACTCCCGAACCTATGCCTTCTCCAATCCCATAAAGCATGATTAACCATGAAGCAATGGATGTATTTTTTCCTTTTGTAGTAAATGCTTGTTTAAATCCGATTCCAAAAAAAATAAAGAGAACTCCAAAGATAATCCACCATCCGGATATTTCATCAGCAACCGGACTGATAGATGCACCCAATGCACTCATTGTATTTTTTAATTCGCTGTATCCCGGATCATATGTTCCCAGAAAAAACATCACCGCAAAATCGCCAATGCAGGCTATTATACAGCCAATACAGGATAATTCTACAACTCGTTTTGCAATAGTGGTCATATTATTTCAATTGCGTAAAAAAGACTTATTATGGTTTGATAACATTAGATAATACAGAAGGTATTTGCAGCAAATCATAATCATGCGAATAAATTATATATTCATTTTGCCAGGTTGGAGAAAATTTTTCCTTAAAATCCCGTAATCCTTTATAATGTGAAAAGGCTCTTATTTTTTCATAAGCATATTTCATGGACTTTTCGGGAAATGTTCGCGGGTCTTCCAAACCACTCATGGGAGCAAGTCCTAGATTGACCGATGAATAATTTTGTGATTTTAAATATTTGAAAAGTTCGACCATTATAAAATCCATGATTCCATTTGGTGCATCTTTTGTTTTACGAATAAGATCGTATGTGCCTTCCCCTTTTGCATAATCTGGGATAATGTTAAGGAATGCAATAATTTTTTCTTCGGCGTTTTCTATGGTAATAATAGTTTGCCATTTAAGTTCATTCCACACAAACATGCCTTGCGAAAAAATAATTTCATCTCTCCCGGTATCATTTAACCATTCATCGCTCACCGATTTTAGTTTTTGTAATAATCCATCTTTTATTGGCGGAGTATGCACGGTAACTTTCAATTCTTTTTCACTTATTTTATTTAAAGCGTTCCGCAACGATTTTTTGCTTCCACCATCCAGTGTAAAAGTTGATAAATCCAAAATACCCAGCTGTCCAAGGAATAATTTTTTCTTGCCAAGCGATTGATAAATCTGTAAGCATTTTTCAGGCACGCGATAATAAATACTTTTCAAACCATTTTCATAACAAAACTTTTCAAACTCTTCGATGCATGTTTTCATTTCCTCTGGGTTTGCTGCAACTGGATTTTCAAGTGACACAGCAAAATTTCCCGATACCCGGTAAGCTATAAAAGCATTCTTATTTTGTGAAAAGAAAATAAGTTTATCAGCATATGTTTTGAAATAATCCAAACCCGAACTGCCATAAAGCTTTAAAAGCTCTCTGGCGGCTTTACCTTCTTCTTCAGAAACATTATTTTTGATGATATAAGGGCGAATAAAGGTGTAAATTAAAAATCCAATAGTTAAAAACCCGCTTACTTTAATAGAAGCCAAAAAAGCCCTGGCAAATCCGCCAATAGGGACCAGGTCATTACTACCAATCAAAAAATAATTTTGTAAAGTATATCGGATAGATTGAAAAAAGTTGAAATCAATATTGAAATGTTTTTTATCCATAAAATAAAATCCCACAATACCGAATAGTATAACTGCAGCTATGCTTAACAGGGAAGTTTGCACACCTATTAAACGCAAGCGAGGATTATTTTTTATGTAGTATTCTTTTCGTGTAGCAAGTAATAATAAGATGACAATAAAGGCAACTGTAGCTTCTTCAAAATCTATGGCTTTTGTCATATGTCCTACTAAAGAAACGAAGCTAAGAAACAATGCAAACCACCATGCCGTGCGTAATCCCTTTAACATAAAAGCAGCAGTGACCAATAAAAACATACCTGCCATCATAACAAGGTAATTTGATGCATGAATTGCTTCAACAGGTAAAATATTCTTTATGCTCGTTAACCTTTCGCTGATGGCTGGCGTTAAAACAGACACAATGTTTAGTATTCCCAGGAAGAGCAGGAACAATGCAGGAACAATTCGCATCAGTAGCTTGTTTATCTTTAACAGAAAAGTCACAGCACCGACGAACAGTGGCGTCCAAAATTCGAAGAAACGATACATAAAAGTAATGGCAATAGCTTCAACATTTCCGAAGCCAAAACGCATTAAACAATAACTCATGGAAACTTCAATAGCGCCCAAACCACGTAGAAATGGAGAGGCAATTAAAAAAATAATTGATATAATATAACCCACTGCTGCTGCAAATAGTGATGGAGAAAAATTCAACGCTTTCATTGCAATATACAAGTGTGCGATACCAGTAATTTCAATAAGAATCGAATAAAAGACGGTCAATAAAAACATTTTTCTATTAATTCTATTATTCTGCAAATCATCCATAAATACTTCCGTTTTCGGAATTATTTTTTTCAGCCAATTATAAATAATACCTTTTTTTGCAATTGAACGATACATTAAAATTATTCCAATGATTAATAGAATTATCGTACCGAAAGCATATTTTTCACCTGACCCAACTACATCTTCAAACAGCGCATATATAAAGATTGGAACGCCTACAATCACTACTGAAAAGATACCTATAAATGCATAAATCGATGACGCAAAATAAATTTTTGTTTCCTTAATTCCTTTTTCTTCAAGTGTTTTTGTGAAAAACATAAGCGATGAAATCCCTCCTGCAGGAAGAAACACACTGATAAAATTCCGTTTCAAATAAAGCACAATGGAATCTCCTAAAATAACTTTGCTGCGCACGGCTGCAAAGGAAGTCCTGTACATTAAGCCTTGTAATAAGATATAAATCACAGCAACTCCTATTCCAATTATTACCCAAGGCCAATTCGCAGTAGAAAGCACATGACCTATCTGGAAAAATTCAGCCCGTTCGTGTTTAATAAACCAAATACCAATACCTATAAAAAAAACAGTAAAAACAAACTGGGCAATAATCTTTCCATTTTCTTTGAGGAATGGAACACTCTTTTCTTTCAAAAAATGTAATAATGTTTTTAAAACGATTTCAGTTTTCATATCAAAATTTAAGCAAGATAGTTTGGTATAATGGTGTCAATATGTATTTAACAATACTTTTAGGAAAAGTTTAAAGATAGAAAAAATTGATAACTATATAATGACCAATGAAAAACTCGCGCAAATAGATTGCACATCCGATCTGCCTGAAACTCCTGATTTAAGTTCAATTAATGATTTATTGGTAGAAATAAGAACAGCGTTTTATCGATTAGTTTAACTTATTTATAACCCAGAGGGTTTAGAGGGTTTAATTAATTAATTTGGCAAAGTACCAATTATAAAAAATATCATTTTCCCATAACCTTATCCATTTTCAGTTGTTAATAGACCATTGTAATAATTTTGTTTCACTAAAAATTAAATAAGATGGTCAAAATGTGGATAAAAGCACTGAGGGTCATACCTCGAATTACGAAAGAAGAATGGGATGGCTTGGATGTTTTTTCGAGATGGCTGATTGCCAGCCGAGGAGCTGTTTTTGTTATGACTGCAATTGCGGCTGGTATTGGAGGAATATTGGCTTATCGGTTGGATAGTTTTTCTTGGAGTTTGTTTGCTTGTTCATTTTTCGGATTGGTTTTAGCGCATGCGACTAATAATATGCTTAACGATTACGTCGATTCAGGTAATGGAGTGGACAAAGACAACTATTATAGGGCTCAATATGGTCCACATCCTTTGGAACATGGATTGCTGTCTAAAAAGTCTTTTCGCACCTACATTATTGTAACGGGCTTATTGGCATTATTGGCTGGCGTTTATGTAACATTTAAGGTTGGTATGCCAACGCTTTGGTTTCTTGGATTAGGCATTTTCTTTCTCTTGTTTTACACATGGCCTTTGAAATATTTTGGGTTGGGAGAAATTTCTGTAGTATTGGTATGGGGACCTTTGATGATAGGAGGTACATACTTCGCTGTTACAAATGGGCATTGGAATAATTGGGTTGCAATTATCAGCTTAATATATGCTTTAGGGCCTACAACAGTTTTGCTTGGAAAACACGCCGATAAATTAAAACAAGACAAAGCTAAAAATATACGTACACTGCCTGTTATAATTGGAGAAAAAGCTTCACGATATGCTGTTATTACCCTCTTTATCTTGCAATACCTTTTAATCGGGTTACTGGTTGTTGAACGTGAACTGGGATGGCCTTTGTTGATAGTACTTTTGTCGTTACCAAAACTTGTTGATACCATTAAGATTTTTTCGAGACCGCGCCCTGAAACAGCTCCTGCTAATTTGGGTGAAAATGTCTGGCCTCTTTACCTCGTTTCATATGCCTTTGAATTTAACCGGAGATTTGGTTTATTATTTCTTTTAGGCTTAATAATTGATCTGGTTATCAATAAAATATAATATGCATTTAAACCGGTTAGGACGTTTAACCATAAAAATCCTTTGTAGGGTGAATTGAAATATGGACAATCTGACAATATTGGAATCTGCTGTTAATGTCAATTCGGAGGAATATGTTCATAATTATCAAAAGAACAAAACGCTTGTATCTGAATTCACACAATTAAAAGCTTCTTTAGCAAATAAATATAATGAGCCCAGGGAAAAAAAATCAACAAATGGTAAACTTAATGTACATGCAAGGATAGAGTTATTGATTGATGAAGATGCGCCGTTTTTAGAGCTATCCTCCTTGGCAGCCTATGATCAATATGATAACCAATTCCCTTCAGCGGGTATTATTACAGGTTTGGGCTATGTGCAAGGTAAGGCTGTGATGATTATTGCCAACGATGCTAGTGTGAAAGGCGGCACATATATAAAGGAAACAATTAAGAAACATTTAAGGGCACAGGCCATAGCCTTTGAAAATCAATTACCCTGTATTTACCTTGTTGATTCGGGTGGAATTTATCTTCAGGAACAGGCCAGTGTATTTGCCGACCAGGAACATTTTGGCCGGATTTTTTACAATCAGGCCAAGCTTTCGGCTGCTGGTATTCCGCAAATAGCCATTGTAATGGGTTCATGCACCGCTGGTGGTGCGTATATTCCAGCAATGTGCGACGAAATCATCATGGTTAAAAATCAGGCAACTATTTTTCTTGGAGGGCCTCCCTTAGTGAAAGCTGCAACGGGTGAAATTGTTTCTGCTGAAGATTTGGGAGGCTCAGATATGCACACAACTGTATCAGGTGTTGCGGATTATTTGGCACAAAATGAGGAACATGCCATTGAAATTTGCAGAAACATTTTTTCCAATATTTTAAAGCCGAATGGTCAGGAACCAGAAGTAAGAAAAATCGAAGAACCCATATATCCAGCTGATGAACTTTATGGAATCGTTCAAACCGATTGCAAAAAAAGAACGGATGCTTATGAGGTAATCATGAGAATTGTTGATGGGAGTAAATTCCAGGAATTTAAAGCTGGTTATGGACCAACATTGGTGGCAGGATATGCAAGGATTATGGGTTATGCGGTTGGAATTATCGCCAATAATGGCATTCTTTTTTCAGAGTCGGCCCTTAAAGCCACGCATTTTATTGAATTATGCAGCCATAGAAAAATACCCCTCATATTTCTGCAAAACACTACCGGATTTATGGTGGGTAAGGATTATGAACAAAAAGGAATCCTAAAAGAAGGTGCAAAAATGGTACTTGCCGTGGCCAACACAAATGTGCCAAAATTCACCATCATTTTTGGTGGTTCACATGGGGCGGGCAATTATGCCATGGCAGGACGGGCTTTTAGTCCCAATTTACTCTTTATGTGGCCCAATTCAAAAATATCAGTAATGGGAGGGGAGCAGGCTTCTGAAATACTGACTTCAATAAAAAAAATAAAGGATTCTGAAAACCTGGAGGAATTGAAAAATAAAATCAGGCAACAATATGAAGTTGAAAGTTCAGCATATTACAGTACTTCACGTTTGTGGGATGATGGTATTATCGATCCTGCAGATACCAGGATTGTGCTGGCCATAGGCTTATCTATAGCAATGAATAAGACTATTCCCGAACCCAGGACCGGAATTTTCAGGATGTAGATAAAGAAGACGCAAGAACAAAGACTTAATAGAACAAAGACTAATAGAACAAAGACACTAGAGCAAAGACTAATAGAACAAAGACACTAGAACAAAGACACTAGAACAAAGACTAATAGAACAAAGACACTAGAACAAAGACTTTTAGAATCAAGATGCAAGATAAAAGATTATTATAAATGAAGGATTTTACTACCATAGATATCACTATTGATCAAAAAATCGCAACGGTTTGGCTTAACAGACCTGAGGTGCACAATGCTTTTAATGGTATTATGATCAGTGAATTAATTAGATGCTATGAATATCTTGGACAATTAAGCGATATCAGGGTAATCCTGCTTAGGGGAAAAGGGAAATCCTTTTGTTCAGGCGCTGATTTGCAATGGATGACCCAATCGGTCGATTATGATGTAAGCTTGAAGAATAGTGTGGAAATGGCAGCATGCTTTAATACCATTCATAACTCCGCTAAGCCCACAATTGCAATTGTACACGGAGCTGTTTATGGCGGGGCCAACGGATTATTGTGTGCCTCTGATATTGCCATAGCAATTGAAAATACAACATTTTCTTTTCCTGAATTGCGTGTCGGACTTGTTCCATCAACCATTCTACCATATGTTTTAATGAGAATGAATCCTCATAAAGCTAAATTATACATGTATACCGGAAGAATTTTTAAGGATGAAGAAGCTTTGGCATCAGGCCTTGTCGACTATATTTTTCCTAATAGTGAATTTGAAGCACAAACACAAATCCTGGTTGACGAATTATTAAAATCTTCTCCTCAGGCTATTGCGGAATGCAAATCCCTGATCAATGTTTTTTCAGAAAAGATGACTCAAAAAAAAATGATCGATAAAACGATAAGATCAATTACTACCATGAAGTTGTCAGAAGAAGGCAGAGAAGGCATAACAGCGTTTTTTGAAAAAAAAATACCCAAATGGATGAACGATTTATGAACAAATAAGTAAGCCGGAACCTTTATAAAAAAGATACCAGGATCAAGTCCCAAGAACAAAGACAAATTAGTGTAAAGTAATCAGAACGTTCACAAATGATAAAGTATATTCAAAATTGACCTATGGACCAATATAAACATGTATTATTAACTCAAAAGCATCAAACACTGAGGTATAAAGTAAGAGAATTTGCTGAAAAAGAAATCAAACCTGTTGCAGCTGAATTGGACGATAAAGGACAATTTTCAATAGAACTGACAAAAAAAATGGGCAAATTGGGATTATTTGGCATGAATTTGCCTGAGAAGTATGGAGGCCATGATTTGGATACTTTGTCATACATCATTGCTGTTGAGGAATTAGCCAGGATAGATAGTTCGCAGGCGGCAACCATTGCAGCTCATAACTCCTTAGGTATTGGCCCAATATACCATAATGGAACCGAAGAGCAAAAGCAAAAATATTTACCATTGCTCACAACGGGTGAACATTTATGGGCCTTTGGGCTTACTGAACCTAATGCTGGCTCAGATCCGAAAGCAACAGAAACAACTGCTATTTTGGATAAGAATAACTGGATTATCAACGGTTCAAAAATATTTATTACCAATTCGGCATCCGACTTGTCATTGGGGGCTACCATACATTTAGTTACCAACAATGATCAGGGGAAAAAGGAAATCTCAGCTATCCTGGTCGATAGGTCTTCACCTGGATATTATTGTGAAAGAATTAGTAATAAAATGATTTGGAGAGCCGCCGATACCGGAAAATTAGCATTTACAAATTGCATGGTTCCTCAAAATAACATGTTGGGCAAGAGAGGAGAAGGTTTACATATTATGCTTGAAACACTTAATTCGGGTAGACTTTCCATAGCAGCCATGGGGCTTGGGTTGGCCCAGGGTGCGTTTGAATTATCCCTGAAATATGCTCAAAACCGGCAGCAATTTGGTCAACCAATTTCAAAATTTCAGGCCATATCATTTAAACTGGCCGAAATGGAAATGAAAATACAATTAGCCCGCAATTATTTATACCATTGTTGTTGGCTTAAAGACAATGGTCAGCCATTTAGCAGAGAGGCAGCTATTGCAAAACTATATACATCGGAAATAGCGAAAGAAGTTGCTGACGAGGCTTTGCAAATTCATGGTGCCTATGGACTATTTAAAAACAATGAAATTGAACGTTTCTATAGGGATCAGCGTATTCTGCAAATAGGCGAAGGTACTTCCGAAATTTTGAAGTTGGTAATTGCTAAATCATTGTAAGGATGGAAATTATTTCTTATAAAAATGTATATTTCAGGTAGTCATGCAACTGTTTTATTTTTATGAAAAACCTTATTTCGTTTTTTTTTACCTTAGTAGAATACATTTTAAATATGTAGGTAAACCTTATTAGCTTATTTTAGGTCATTTACTTTTTAATAAGGTAATTAGGTATTTTAAGGTGTTATGGTTTTCTACTAAGGTTTAAAAAGAAATAATGAGGTTAAAGAAATAATCACTAGCTGACTATTGGCTTAAGGGGAAAATAAAGGACGTACCTATGACTTTGGACCATTTACTTGCTACTGTAATTTTACAATCATGAAAAATTCCCAAAAGATTATAGAAGAGTTTTCCAAATTTGACCGGGAGCAGAAAATTACGGCATTGTCTCAAATGATCAAAGGAGACATAACCCACATTCACTGGTTGGAGAAGTTATGGTTTCATCATAATCCAGCCGATTTTAACATGGATACCATCAGTGAAAATGTGATTTCTCAATTTTGCTTGCCTTACAGCATAGCCCCCAATTTTAAAATCAATGACAATGTATATTTTATTCCAATGGTCACGGATGAAAGCTCAGTAGTGGCTGCAGCATCATCGGCAGCCAAATTTTGGATGCATAGGGGAGGTTTTCATACAAGGGTAATTTCCACGACTAAGATTGGCCAAATTCACTTTACATGGCATGGAAAATATCAAAATTTAATTAATCAATTCTCTGCAATTAAGGACAACCTGATTAAAAGTGTTACTTATTTTTTGAGTAACATGGCTAAAAGAGGCGGCGGTGTAAAGGATGTTGAGCTTTTAAACTTTACCGGTCAATTACCTGATTATTATCAAATCAGGGTTTCATTTGAAACAGCCGATGCAATGGGCGCTAATTTAATCAATTCGTGCCTTGAAGAAATGGCAAGATCGCTGCAATTATTTATCAGTCATAACTTTGAAAAAGATGAACGTTCCTGCGATATCATTATGGCCATATTATCCAATCATACACCCGATTGCCTTGTGGAATGCAGTGTGCAATGTAAAGCAGATCAATTCAAAATAATTGCGGGAGATTTAACACCTCAGGCCTTTGTAGGAAAATTTAAATATGCAGTGGACATAGCAAACATTGATATCTACAGGGCTGCTACACATAATAAAGGAATTTTTAATGGCATTGATGCGGTAGTTCTTGCAACAGGTAATGATTACAGGGCTATTGAAGCAGGAGGACATTCATATGCCGTAAAAGATGGTCAATACAAAAGTTTAACCAGTCTTGAGATTGACAATGATAATTTTACATACACCCTCCGTATTCCCCTCGCCATAGGTACTGTGGGAGGACTAACATCCATTCATCCGTTGGCAAAATTATCCCTTGAAATAATGGGAAATCCGGATGCTGAAAAACTGATGCAAATATCTGCGGCAGCTGGGCTTGCCAATAATTTTTCGGCCATACGGGCATTGATCACAACCGGAATTCAAAAGGGGCACATGAAATTACATTTGAACAACATTTTAAATTTCATGAAAGCCAGTGAAATAGAAACGAAGCAAGCTGTTCATTATTTCACTGAACGAACAGTCTCATATGCAGCAGTGCAAAGTTTTGTAGATGATATGAGAAAACAAAGTAAGGCATGAGGGAAAACGAATATTATTCGAACGGGAAGTTATTGCTTACTGGTGAGTACCTTTTAATGTATGGGGCATTATCACTTGCACTTCCTTTAAAGTTAGGACAAACCATGAGGGTTAGATATCTCAATGATAATTTTGGGTTGATACACTGGCATACATATGTGCAGGAACAGTTATGGTTTCAGGCTACTTTGGGAGCTGAAAATCTTGAAATTCTTAATGCAACGGATCGCCAGAATGCTGATTACATTCAAAATATTCTGGTTCATGCCGCCAGGTTCGCCAAAGATTTAGTCTGCGGGAAACAATCAAAAATCATTGAAACATATCTGGATTTCTCTACTGAATTTGGCCTTGGAAGTAGTTCGACTTTAATCTCCAACATTGCTTATTGGATAAATGCTGATCCTTTTATATTTTTTCGGAGCATTTTTGAAGGTTCCGGGTATGATATAGCATGTGCAAGATCAAAAGGGCCTATTCTTTATCAACTCATAGAAGGTCGATATATTGAAACTCCTGTCAGCTATCAACCATCCTTTTGTGAAGCTCTTTATTTTGTTTATACAGGTAATAAAGCACATTCAATATCAAGCGTACAACAATACAAAAGTAATATTGAAATGCACAAAAAGCAGTCGTCCACTATATCCTTTATTACACAAAGTATTATAAACGCGGCTTCATTGGAAGAGTTTGAATGTTTGATTACCGAACATGAAAACATACTTTCTAAAATATTATCTGAACAAACAATCAAATCATATTTGTTTAATGATTTTCCGGGTGCCATAAAATCGTTGGGCGCATGGGGCGGAGATTTTATTATGGCAGCATCCAAAGAAGGACGCACCAGCGTTGAAGAATATTTCAAAACAAAAGGATTAACAGTACTATTTGGTTACCCTGAAATTGTATTATGACACACCACTACTTTCATAACAAATATTTAATTGAAGCACAGAAATTGTTGCAAATTCAGTCTTTGGAAGAAAAATCGTTCAGCCAAACGAGTCCTTCCAATATTGCCCTGATTAAATATTGGGGTAAGCACGGAAACCAACATCCCAATAATCCTTCCATCAGTTTTACCCTAACAAAATCCTGCACTCAGATGAGTGTTGTTTGCCAACCCATTCGTGATAAAACATGTAGTTTGGAGTTTTATTTAGACGGTATTCGCAATCCCGAATTCGAAAAGAAATTGATTTTCTACCTTGAGCGATTATTGCCTTATTTGCCATTTTTGGATGCATTACACCTCGTTGTTAAGAGCAACAACACTTTTCCCCATTCGGCAGGAATTGCATCGTCAGCGTCATCGGTTAGCGCATTGGCCTTATGTTTATGCAGTTTAGAAAAGGAGTATTTTGGCACTTTATTAAATGTGGAAGACTTTCTACAGAAAGCATCCTTTCTTGCGCGCATAGGTTCGGGGAGCGCATGCAGGTCTATTTTTGGCGGCATTGCCTTGTGGGGATTTGTGCCCGGAATTGCAAATTCTACCGATGAATTAGCCATTCCTATTCAAGAACCTGTTCACCCGATATTTGCTTCGTACCACGATGCCATATTGGTTATAGACTCTTCTCCGAAATCATTATCGAGTTCATCCGGCCACAAATTGATGAACCATCATGCCTACAAGGAAACCCGGTATAAACAGGCAAGTGATAATTTGCATAGGCTTATGGCTGTTTTGTCATCTGGTGATGAACTGAAGTTTGCACAGATCATTGAAAATGAAGCCTTATCACTGCATGGTTTGTTAATGTCATCAACGCCTGGCTACATTCTTATGCATCCGAATACTTTGGTGGTGTTGAATCGAATAAAAGAATTCAGAGCGCAAACGAATTTACCTTTAACATTTACACTGGATGCAGGGCCGAATGTACATTTGCTTTACCCCGAAAATATCAGAACACAAATAATTTCTTTCATTGAATCGGACCTGAAACAATTTTGCGAAAAAGGTTTTTGGATTGACGACCAGGTATCCAGCGTCAGCACATTAGCAAATAAGCATATGGAACCCCGCATTTTCCCCTCGAAAATATTATTGTTTGGAGAGTATGTTATTCTGCTGCAGGGTAAGGCGCTTGTAATGCCATATTCGCATTTTTCCGCATCATTACAATTTGCTGGTTTGGCTAAATTTGCAAAGGATATAAAAGCTCAATTCTCCAATGAGGTGTTACAAAACTTTTACCAGTTTATCAGCAAACTACCTGAATTAAAATACAACATTGACCTAAAAAGATTTCAATCTGATCTTGAAAAGGGCTTGTATATCGACTCAACCATCCCTGTCGGATATGGCTTGGGAAGTTCCGGTGCTGTTACTGCTGCAATATTCGACCAGTATTGCCTGATACGTGAAGAAGTCAATAATGGAGATGAAGACTATCTTTTGCATTTAAAAAAAATATTGTCAGAGATGGAGTCTTTTTTCCATTTCAACAGTTCCGGTATTGATCCTTTGGTATGTTATTGTAATAAACCATTGTTATATGAAGAAAACAAGGTTGAATTATTAAATTTTTCGCTCACTCAGCCACAAATTTGTCAGGTTGCCTTAATCGATACAGGAATACCCCATAAGGCGCACAATCTTGTTGAACAGTTCATTAACAATTGCATGGATAATACTTATTTAACATCCATAAAAAACAACATAATCATTCCCAGCAACAATTGCATCGATGCTTTATTGGAAGGGAACGGCGGTAAATTCTTTCGAAATCTTTCCGATTTATCAGCGTCTCAGTTTAATTATTTCCGCCCAATGATTGTTCCATCATTGGAGGCATTCTGGAAACAAAGCTTTCAAACGGATTATTTTGTTTTAAAGCTTTGTGGCTCGGGTGGAGGCGGTTATTTACTGGCCTTTGTTAAAAACTATGATGCTTTTAATGAAGTTTTAAAACAATACAATTTATCTGCTTTAATGGTGGATTAATCAATATTATTACAAAAAAAAGCCACAAAAACACCAAAATGCACAAAAGATTCTTAAAATCTAAACTTGGTGAAACTTTGTGCTTGTGCTTTTGTGTCTTGGTGGCGTATTTGAGTTTTTTTTATTCGATCCCAACTTCCACCGTTTGCCTTATATCATTGGAGGCCGATCCAACCAATATTTTATACTTACCAGCCTCGGCTTTCCATTGGTGTTTGCTGACATCCCAGAAGGCAAAATCCTTTTCCGAAAGTTGAATTTTTACTGTTCTGGTTTCGCCAGGGTTAAGAAAAACCTTGCTGAATCCTTTTAATTCCTTTAAAGGCCGAGATAAAGATGGCATTACCTCCTGAATATATAATTGAGAAACTTCAGCCCCAGCTGTTTTGCCTGTATTTTTAATAGTAAACTCAATGGTAAGACCTTTTTCTTTTTTTAATTTTTCTGCTGAAGCTTTGATGTCATTATACTGGAATGAAGTATATGATAGACCGAAACCAAAATGAAAGAGTGGTTCTATCTTTTTCGACTCATACCAACGGTAGCCAACAAAAACACCTTCTTTATAGTCAATTTTATTGATGGGGTGAGACATGTTCATGTCCTGATGTCCATTTTGAGGGAGCGTTTCACCCTTTGACATATATGGATAACCCGGCGAATCTTCAAACTTTTTCTCAATCGTTATCGGAAGTTTACCGGAAGGATTTGTTTTGCCGGATAGTATTTCTGCAAGCGCTATGTTACCATTCTGACCCAAATACCAAGCAAATAAAATCCCTGCAACCTTGTTATTCCAGTTAGTCATTTGAATTCCACCACCTGCATTTACAATGACAATGACATTGGAATTTTTTCCGGCAATGTTCAGGATATTAGTGTCAGTTTCAGGTTGTTTAAAAGGTCTGTCAAATCCTTCACTGTCTTCAGTGCCAACACTGACTAAAACGACTTCCGCAGCTTTGATTTGCTCGTCGTTGGGCTTTTTTACATATACCAGTTGATCGCCAAATTCTTTTGTAAGGGCTTCCAGCATAGTTATATTGTTAAACCCTTCCACTTGTGCTGACCCACGCCCCCGAGCTATCTGCTCAACAAAATCGCCAGTCAGCAATATCTTTTTTCCGGCATTCTTTTGAAGAGGTAAAATGTTTCTGTCGTTTTTCAAAAGTACAATAGCTTCACGCGCAGTTTTTAGTGCTTGTTGTTCGTGATCCGGGAATTTTCCAAGGTAAGTTGAATCTTTAACAGGCCGGTCATAAAGCCCCATAGCTATACATGTGCGCATAATATTTTTGGCCATCCGGTTAATATCCTGTTCTGTCACTTTTCCTTCTTTCAATAATGTGTTGGCATTGCTTTTAATAGTGGCATCACCCATAACTTTTGCCAAAGGATTTGATGAAGGGTCTCCAGGCATTTCAAGATCCTGTCCCGATTTGATAGTTTTAATGGGGTCCCAGGTAGACCACCAGTCAGTCATTACAAGCCATTTGAAACCAAGTTGTTTTCTAAGTATATTTGAAATTACAAATTCGCTCTGACCCGCCCATTCGCCATTTATCTGGTTATAAGATGTCATAACTGCCATAGCGCCTGCAT
>WSSedL1CaDRAFT_10001361_pt1 | contig 14448 bp, 11 predicted proteins | sample WetSurSL1Cattail_FD_9464 | JGI IMG/M metagenome (IMG submission 9464)
GCCGCCGCAACTGGCGCAACCTCCGCCGTCACCGCCTGCCGGATCGACTGCATGGCGGAGGCGATGTCGGGCACGGCGGCGGAATCATCGCCCTCGGCCAAGAGCACCGCGATCGGCGCATTGACTTTGACGCCTTCGGTTCCGGCCGCGACCAGCAGTTTGCCGATCTTGCCTTCGTCGACGGCCTCGAATTCCATCGTCGCCTTATCGGTTTCAATTTCGGCGATCACGTCGCCGGATTTCACCGTGTCGCCTTCTTTCACCAGCCATTTGGCGAGTTTGCCTTCCTCCATGGTGGGAGAAAGCGCGGGCATGAGAATGTGCGTGGCCATGGGTATCAATCCCGGTACAGAACGGATTTGGCGGCGGCGACGATATCGTCGACCGTCGGCAAAGCAAGCTTTTCCAGATTGGCGGCATAGGGCATCGGTACGTCCTTGCCGGTGACCTTATGGGGCGGCGCATCGAGGTAATCGAACGCTTTTTCCGTCACCTGGGCGGCGATCTCGGAACCGATGGAGCAAACCGGGAAGCCCTGTTCGACGGTGACCAGTCGGTTGGTTTTCTTAACGCTGGCGACAATGGTGTCGATGTCGAGCGGGCGGATGGAACGCAAATCGATCAGCTCGGCGTCGATGCCGATTTTCGCCAACGCCTCGGCAGCTTCGATGATGAAGCCGACGCCGATGGAATGCGAAACCAGGGTCACGTCCTTGCCCGCTTTGAACACTCGCGCCTTGCCGATGGGCAACACATAATCGTCCAGCTTGGGCACCTCGAAAGAACGGCCATAGACGATTTCGTTTTCGAGGAAGATCACCGGATTGGGATCGCGGATCGCCGCCTTCAAAAGCGCCTTGGCATCGGCGGCAAAATAGGGCGACACCACCTTCAGGCCGGGAATATGGGCGTACCACGCGGCATAATCCTGACTGTGCTGGGCGCCGACGCGGGCGGCGGCACCGTTGGGGCCGCGAAACACGATAGGGCAATGCATCTGCCCGCCGGACATATAACGGGTCTTGGCGGCGGAATTGACGATCTGGTCGATCGCCTGCATGGCGAAGTTGAAGGTCATGAATTCGACGATGGGCTTCAAGCCGCCGAACGCCGCACCGACCCCAAGGCCGGCAAAGCCGTGTTCGGTGATCGGGGTGTCGATGACGCGCTTGTCGCCGAACTCTTCCAGCAGTCCTTGGCTGACCTTGTAGGCGCCGTGGTACTGCGCCACCTCCTCGCCCATCAGGAACACGGTGTCGTCGCGGCGCATTTCCTCGGCCATGGCATCGCGCAAGGCCTCGCGCACCGTCAGGGTGACGAACGCGGTGCCGGGCGGGATTTCCGGATCGGCGGCAACGACCACCTCCGGCGCAGTGGCGGATGCGGCGGCGGGCGCCGTATCAACCGGTGCAACCGCCTTGGGCGCCGGCGCGGCGGAAGCGTCTTCGCCCTCGCCCACCAATATGGCGATAGGGGTATTGACCTTTACCCCTTCGGTGCCGGCGGGAACGAGGATTTTGCCGACGGTGCCTTCGTCCACCGCCTCGAATTCCATCGTCGCCTTGTCGGTTTCGATCTCGGCGACAACGTCGCCGGATTTGACGGCGTCGCCCTCTTTCACAAGCCATTTGGCGATCTTGCCCTCTTCCATGGTCGGCGAGAGGGCGGGCATCAGCAGTTCGGTAGACATCAGGCGATCACATCCGTGTAGAGTTCGGAAACCTCGGGTTCGGGGGCCTGGGTGGCAAAATCGGCCGCCTCGGAAACCCTGGCACGGGTCTCCTTGTCGATGGCTTTCAGGTCTTCGTCGGTGACAATGCCGCGTTCGACCAACCGCGCGCCCAGCGTCTCGATGGCGTCATGGCGTTCGCGCATTTCGTTGACTTCGTCGCGGGTGCGATATTTCGCCGGATCGGACATCGAATGGCCGCGATAACGATAGGTCTTCATTTCGAGGATGATCGGACCGTTGCCCGACCGGCACCATTCGGCGGCTTTGACTCCGGCCTCATGCACCGCCTCAACATCCATGCCGTCCACCTCCTCGCCGGGGATGGCAAACGAAATGCCACGACGGTGGAAGCGGGTTTCCGACGAGGCGCGGCCGACCGCCGTGCCCATGGCGTATTGGTTGTTCTCGATGACGTAGATCACCGGCAGCTTCCATAAGCCCGCCATGTTGAAAGCCTCGTAGACTTGGCCCTGATTGGCGGCCCCGTCGCCGAAATAGGCCACCGATACGGCGCCGTTGTCCTTGTACTTGTTGGCAAAGGCCAGCCCGGTGCCGATCGGCACCTGGGCGCCAACGATGCCGTGGCCGCCGTAGAAATGCTTCTCGCGCGAGAACATATGCATCGAGCCGCCCTTGCCTTTCGACAAGCCGGCGGCGCGGCCGGTCAGTTCGGCCATCACCCCGTTGGGATCGATGCCGCAGGCCAGCATGTGGCCGTGATCGCGATAGGCGGTGACGATCTGGTCGCCCTCTTTCAAGGCCGCCTGCATGCCGACCACCACGGCCTCCTGGCCGATGTAAAGGTGGCAGAAGCCGCCGATCAGCCCCATGCCGTACATCTGCCCCGCCCGCTCTTCAAAGCGGCGGATCAGCAGCATGTCGCGATAACAGGATTTGAGATGTTCGGGGGAGAGCGGCGCGGGATTGGTTCCGTCCGTACCAGCCGGAGGTTGCGTTTCCATCATGGGTTAGGCCCTTGTTACGACCGTTTTTTAGAGGCGTTCAAATTCCCTACGCATGTTCAAGTACGATATGGTGCCGTTTGCAAGTGCAAACAATAGAACGATTAAAAATTTGTACCGACTGCTAAGTCTATGCAGCTACCGGTTACCACTCCACAACCAAAAATATATATTATTTCCGTCTATCGCGCTATTTATCGTGCGGTTCGCGCGGTACGGCAACCTGATCGGGTGCCCCGTCCATCAACTCGGTGCGCGCCAGTTCCTCGACCAAATCGGGATCGCCCTTTTCGAGCAAATCGATGCGATGTTCCATGCGCTTGCGCTCGGCCACCATCGTGGCCAATCGGGCCTGTTTGGCTTCCAGGCGGGTCTGGGTGACGATCTGCGCCTGATACCCCCGCTCGCCCCAGACGGCGAAATAACCGAAATAGCCCGCAAGCATCAGCGTACACAGCGGGAACACGGCCCGCCGGAACGTTCGGTTGATGCGTCGACTGATTCGCATCGGAAGAACGAATCACGGGCTGATTCTGTCGGTCAAGCTTTTTTTGGTTAACAATGACAAAACAGACCAACCCGGCACGCTACGCGTGCATATACGCAGAATTCTTTGTTTCAAAGTATCATTACGGTTGTAATTATTAACTATATACAACTAAGAGTATTTATATTCAGGACTCAATACTGGGGAACCGCAAATGTCGGAACACATGACCGTTGCAAAAGAACAGGGACGAAACCTTCTGGCTAGAAAAGCAGCCGTCCTCCCTTATTTAAAAAGGATATTGGTCGGAACAAGCGCGCTGGTCGCGGTGGCCGGCATCGGCCTCATGACGAACCAAGCTCAAGCCAGCGATCTGCTGAGCTTCACGTCGGCCGGCTCGCTGACAGGCTGGATTACCAAGAGTTCGGTGACCACTAGTAACACCTCAACGTCTCTCACGCTTGGGTCGACGAAATTCAATCTGACACCAGCTTCCGGCGAATATATGGTCGCCATTACACCAACCAGCTCTGTCGTCACTTTAAGCAATATCGATTCAACTCTTGGCCTGACTTCCGGGACGATCAATACGGTTTTTTCCGGTCTTTCCGGCGGCAACAAAGCCACTAATTTCGCCACGCTGACGGAAACGACCACGCTATCGGCCGGAACCTACACCTTCTATTGGTCCTATGCCGCACAAGACTATCAACCCTATAATGACGGCGTGCTGTTCGCCCTGTCGGGCAACGGGCTCAATACCGTGAGCGTGCTTGCCAGCAACGGCCCGGATGGGGCTCAAACCGACACGGTCGTCGTCGGCAGTTACGGCGCCACCCAGTGGGCGGCTTACAGTTTCACGATTGCCACTTCCGGCACTTATAGCATCAGCTTCGCGGCCTATAACTGGAAAGATCAGGGCGTCAATCCGATCCTGTACATCGGCGCTTCCGCCGGCACGGTGACGTCGGGCTCCGGTTCCTCGCCCATCGGCAGCGGCGCCAGCTATTATCTCGCCTCCAATCTCGGTTCGACGGTCTCGGCCGATTTCCAGGGCGGCACGCTAAAAATCGACACCAATGCCGCCATCGCCAGCAATTTTACCGTCGAAGGCTACACCGGCAACACCATCGACGCCTACGGCAACACGGCAACGTTTTCCGGCGTTTTGAGCGGTACCGGCGGACTGACATTCATCGACAGCGCCGGCAGCGGCCAGATCGTGCTGAACGGCGCCAATACCTATTACGGCGCGACTACGATCACCGGCGTTGCGCTGACGGCAGGTGCCGTCGATACCTTGTCGGCCAACTCCACCATTGTTCTGTCCGACGCCACCAACTCGCTGCTGAACCTAAACGGGTACGACCAAGCCATCCTCAGCCTGTCCGGCGGCGGCGCGACGGGCGGCAATGTCTCGCTGGGCGGCGCCACCCTCACCGTCGACAACGGCGGCACCTTCGGCGGCGTGATTTCCGGCGACGGCAATATCGTCTTGAACGGCGGCACGCTCACGCTGGCCGGCGCCAACACCTATACCGGTGCGACCACCGTCGAGGCCGGCGCCTATCTCAGCATCAACAACGGATCGGCGCTCGGCACCGGAACGCTCAATCTGATCGGCAGCGCCAGCACTCCCGCCTATTTGGTCGTCACCGGCAGCACGACCATCGCCAACGCCATCACGGCATCCGGCGATCCGGCGTTCGACATCGCCGCCGGCACGACGACCACCATATCGGGCGTGATTTCCGACGGCTCAAGCGCCGGCGACCTTGTCAAGCAGGGCGACGGCACGTTGATTCTGACCGGCGTCAACACCTATACCGGCCCGACGACGATCTCCGCCGGCATGCTTGAGGTCGGCGACGCGAGCCATTCAACGGCCAGAGTCGCCGGTTCCGTTACGGTCGCCGCCGGCGCCACGCTGCGCGGCCACGGCACGGTCGGCGGCACGGTCACCAACACGGCCGGTACGGTCGCCCCGGGCAGCGGCACCATCGGCACGCTGACCGTCGCGTCCTATACGCAAAACGCGGCAGGCACGCTGGCGGTGGAAGTCTCGCCGACGACAGCCTCGTTGCTCAACGTCACGGGCAATGCATCGCTCGACGGTACGCTCAGCGCGACGTTCGATGCCGGAACCTATACGGCAGCAATCCTGCCGGTGGTCAAGGCGTCCTCGGTCAGCGGTACGTTCTCGGCCTTCTCGGTTTCCGGCTTGCCGTCCGACGTCGTCTACGGTCTCTACTATGCGCCGTCGAGTACCGAAGTCGATATCGTCATCTCGTCGAAATCGGCGGGCCAGATTTACGGCGACCTCGCCACGGCCGGAATCGACGGCGCCACCGCGCTGGGCCGGGAAGTCCTCGATCATGCCGCCTTCGACACCTGTACGACGCACTGCGATCGCTGGTCGTTCTGGTCGCACGGTCTCGGCGGCACCGCCCATACCGAGGCAGGCAACAGCGCGGCAGCCTTCAACACCCAGACCTGGGGCTACATCGGTGGCCTCGATTATCGCTTTGGCAGCGGGGACACGATCCATGCCGCCATTGGCTACACCACCGGAAACCTCACCGTCAGCGGCGCCAAAGACAAGGCCGATACCGACACGATCTTCGCTTCGCTGGCCGGCCATGTGTCCGGGCCGATCGTGACGTTCGACGCGGCCGCCTTCATGGCTTTCGGGACGGCCGACGTCACCCGGGGCAGCGGATTGGGCAGCACGATCGCATCGAACGTCAAAAGCATCACCAGCGGCATTTCCGGCCAGTTCAGCCACCCGTTTGCGGGCGGCGACGTGGTTCCTCTGATCCGCGTGACCTACGCCTATTCCGTATACGGACCTGCCGACGAAACCGGCGGTTCCGGCCTCGACCTTGCCGGCAGGCACGGCCACATGGATTCCACCCGACTCGATCTCGGGGTCCAACTGAGCCATGCCTTTACCGTTGCCGACGACGTCACCCTGCGCCCGCGCCTGCTGGCGGCATGGGATACCGAAGTCCTGTCGACGACGCCGAACGTCGCCCTGCACCTGGCAAACGTCGCCGACACCGCCTTCACGGCACCGTCACCGTCGGCCGACAGAGCCGCGGCGCTGGTCCGCGTCGACCTCGAGGCGAAACTCGGCCGGGCTTGGTCGGTCGATGCCGGCTTCGACGGTCGCTTCGGCAACAAGCAGCAGCAAGGACTGCTGCACCTAGGCGCCGTGTACCGCTTCTGAATGTAGGAGCTGCGGCCGGCCGGCTTTTGCCGACCGGCCGGCATCAGTACCGTAGCAGGGCACACCGTCATGCCCTTGGGGATATCGACGCGGAATCCGTAGTCAACATTGTCATAGGTTTCAGCCGCAGCCCCGGCAAAGGAAAGAGCAAACAGAAACAAACCGACAAGTAAAGAATGCCTCATGGCGCGCCCCCAGAACCAGGCAGTATCATCTTTTAACGTATTCCATTCTTCCGAACCAACAGCCAGCGCTCGGACACGTGGTCCTTGCCCAGAGGAATGTTTTCGATGGTGAGAACAAGCCGGTCGGCCGACAGTCTTCCATAGATAATCGGCAAGCGATTTCGCTCCACGCGGCCACCCCTCCTTGGTTAGCGGTCCGGTGTCGTAATCGCTGAAATCCCAACCAGTATCTTTTAACGCTTTTCCTAAACGGACGGCGCATTGGTTTTCGTAACCCTCGCCGCTAGGATGAGCATGTGGCTCGCCATGTGTTGGTCGAGGATATGCTGCCCATATCTTGCCGAAACGAGGCATGCGTCGCTGGCCCGTCACCCCGGGGATGGCATTGGTTCTTGAGCCGGAATTCGCCTCCGCTAAACGTATATTAGTTGTCCGATAATGCACCCGCAGCCCCTCCCGTACCGGTCCATTGTCCGCCGTCGGAGCTTCCGGCGGGAACGCGCGGCTGGTCGGGATCGTAGGATGCCTTGTGCATCAACAGGTACAGCCGATACCCCGCCAGGAGCACCTGCTCGCCGAGAAGCTTGCTGCGCAGCGCCGCCAACTCCGCCTGGAACGACGGCGTGGGACATATTGTGGCGACTCATTGTCATTTTCCTCTGAGGCATAAAAAAAGCCGTCCACAGGGCGGCGCGCGACGGTCGAAGGCATTTATGCTGATTTGGCAGATATGGGCAGACCACCCACGCGGTTCAAGCCCCCCCAAAACGAACGCGCCGCCCCGGTTTTCCCGAGGCGGCGCGAAGGCATGAAAAACGATTTTTAACCGCGCAGGACGGACTTTCCGGCGAACACCGCCTGCTCGTCGAGCTGCTCCTCGATGCGCAGAAGCTGATTGTACTTGGCGATGCGGTCGGTGCGGCAGATCGAACCGGTCTTGATCTGCCCGCAGTTGGTGGCGACCGCCAAATCGGCGATGGTGGCATCCTCGGTTTCGCCCGAACGATGGCTCATCACCGCGGTGTAGGACGCGCGCTGCGCCATCTCCACCGCTTCGAGGGTTTCGGTCAAGCTGCCGATCTGGTTGACCTTGACCAGAATCGAATTGGCGATGCCTTTCTCGATGCCCATCTTCAGGCGCTTGGAATTGGTGACGAACAGATCGTCGCCGACCAGTTGCACCTTGTCGCCGAGATATTTGGTGATGGCGGCCCAGCCTTCGAAATCGTCCTCGGCCACGCCGTCCTCGATCGAATAGATCGGATACTTCTTGACCAGATCGACGTAGACCTTGGCCATCTCGTCCGGGGTCAGGGTCTTGCCCTCGCCCTTCAGCTCATAGACCTTCTTTTCGGCGTTGAAGAACTCGGTCGAGGCAGGATCGAGGGCGATGAACACCTCCTCGCCGGGCTTGTAGCCGGCCTTCTCGATCGCCTTGACGATGAACGACAGGGCCTCGTCGGCACTCTTGAGGTTGGGAGCAAAACCGCCTTCGTCGCCGACGTTGGTGTTGTGACCGGCGGCCTTCAGCAGGCCCTTCAGGGTCTGGAAGATTTCCGACCCCATGCGCAGGCATTCCTTGAACGACGGTGCGCCCGACGGCGAAATCATGAATTCCTGAAAGTCGATCGGATTGTCGGCATGGACGCCGCCGTTGACGATGTTCATCATCGGCACCGGCAACGTGTTGGCCTTGGCGCCGCCGACATAGCGATAGAGCGGCAGGTTGGCGGAGACGGCCGCCGCCTTGGCCACCGCCAGCGAGACGCCGAGAATGGCGTTGGCGCCCAGCTTGCCTTTGTTGGGGGTGCCGTCGAGGGCGATCATGGTCCGATCGAGGCGAACCTGATCCTCGGCATCCATGCCGCATAGAGCATCGAACAACTCGCCGTTGACGGCGGCGACGGCCTTCTCCACGCCTTTGCCGCCGTAGCGCTTCTTGTCGCCGTCGCGCAGTTCGACGGCTTCGTGGGCGCCGGTCGAGGCGCCCGACGGCACGGCAGCACGGCCGAACGAGCCGTCTTCCAGGATAACGTCGACTTCCACAGTGGGGGTACCACGGCTGTCGAGAATTTCTCGGCCTACGATTTCAACGATTGCGGTCATGGATTCGGCTTCCTTGGGGGTTGGGAAAGTGCATGCCTCGTTTAGGGCAGACGAGGGACGGCATCAAGCGCGACGGAGTGAGAGTATTTCGACGTTCAAGCTTCTGAACGCATCGCCAACGACCAAGGAGCCGACACATGTCGCCAATAAAAGCTTTATTGCCTGTTATTGCAGCGTTTTTCTTTAGCATCGGCGCTCTCGCCACCGACGCCCCTGCGGCCCCTCCCGCCTTTGGCTCCGGCATGGGCCGAGGCATGGGGCCGGGGATGGGCCAAAGAATGGGAATAGGCTTCGACGGTGGCTGCCGTGGGATCATGCGGACCCTTACCCCGGAACAACACATCATGCATTTCAAGGATATCCACCCGGCCAACATGGGCAGCATGACCGTCGATGCGTACCGCGCCTTCCGCAAGGACAAATGCGACAAGATCAAAGCCATGACAGCGGACGAAAAGAAGAAATATGCGCTCGGTCTTCAGGCCAAATGGGATGCCCTGCCCGATGCGGAAAAGGTGAAGCTCTATCAGCAGATAACCGATTTCCGCGGCAACATGGGGCGCGGACCGCGCGGTTTCATGGGCCGCAACCAGTAATACGGACGTGCATAGGTTATGACCTATGCACGTCCGAGCGGCCAAACGGCCGTAAGCGCCATATGGCGCGAAGAAGCCCACGTGGCGTTTCAACGCCATAAAGCTGCATGGGGTCTTTCCCATGCAGCTTGGCATAACGCCTGTTCCACGCCGGCCGACCCCTGCGCCAAATCCCCTCCTGGCGCGGGGATTTTTTGGTTTGGCTTTATGGGGCCGGAGGCGGCGGGGGCGCCGCTTTGGCTTTCCGAGCGGCGTCTTTCTGCTCGCGGAACGCCTTTTCCATCTCCGGCGTATATGGCTCGACCTTGGTGATAAAGCAGCGCACGCCGGGCACATGGTCCACGCCGCCGCCATGCGACACCACCCAATCGCCGCGCTCGACGCAGCTCATCGGCATGTCGCCGAAATTATGGACACTTAAGCCGAAGCCGTACTCGATATCACGGCACCAACCGGTGACGGACACAAGATACCTCCTGCCGAACCGATCGTTGATAACCACCGCGTGGGCGTCGTGCGTGCCCCATCCGTCGATCAAATCCATTCGTAAGCAAGGCTGACCGGCAAGAGCGGTCCCCGCCCCGATCAAGCCGGCCAAACCGGCAGCAGCGAAAACACGTTTCCTCATGGCCCAGTCCTTTCAAGCGCATTTCGGCAAAGGCAAAGCCGAAATTCGCGCTTCGAAACAAAGAACCTACGGTCTTGTCGATTCAATCGATCCGGAAAAGACCATAAGCATCCAGGCGCCCCGTCCGAAGACGATTATATGTTCATTCCCCCCTTACACAAAGCCGAACCGTCCTCTAAATTCCTCAGACAAACATAAGGAAATCGTCATGTCCCTACTCGGTTGGATGTTTTTCGGACTGATCGCCGGGTTCGTCGCGTCGAAAATCGTGAACCGACGGGGGAGCGGATGCGCCATCAACATCGCGCTCGGCATAGCCGGCGCGGTGGTCGGCGGAGCGATGTTTTCCTTCCTCGGTACACCGGTGTGGATGCATTTTTCGTTCAAATCGATGATCGTGGCAGTCATCGGAGCAATCGTGGTGCTGCTGGCGTTTCACGCTCTGGCGGGACGACGGAATTAATCCGTCCATGCCGTAGAATTGTTATGATACCAATTATCATGGCCGACCGATTGCCTCGCGCTCTCGCCCGAATAACGGAAAAAAACGGCCGAAAAGCGCTATAGTGCGTCCCGGGACTCGATACTTATAAAAATATCGGAAGGGGAAACGTCGTGAAAAAAATCATCCTTGCCGCATTGTGTACCGTTCTCGCCGCCACCGCAGCAACCGCCGCGCCGAGCACGGATTGGAAAGACGTATCGAAAGCCATGAAGAAGATTTACACCCGCGAGGGCGGATCGGTTCTCGACCGGATCAATGCCTGCAAGATAAAACCGCAGCAACAGGCATCCTGGATCGAGGTGCTGACCGCCGACAGGCCGGAATACGGCGCCAAAAAAGGCGATACCGTGGTGATGGTCAAGCTGGACTTTCCGCCGGTTCCGGCGGTCGGCAGCTACCCCGCCCATCCCGGCATGGCCGGCGTTTCCGCCATGTGGGTGATCGGCAAAAAATCAATCAGCGGGGTCAGCACCTGGGCCGAACAATTGATGTCCAAGCCCGCCCCGCTGGCGCCGAACTACGGCCTGAAGTGCTGAGACGATTTAAGTCGAGGCAACGGCCGGGTTCAGCTTCAGTTCGAGATAGACGCTGTCCACCAGGGTATCGCCGATTTGCCAGGTGTTTTTCTCTTCGCCGGTGACGAAGAAACCGAAGCGTTTGAGCAAAGCCAAACACCGGGCGTTGCCGGGATCGGTGTCGGCGGTGATGTGGGTGCGACCGCCTGCACGGCAACGCGCGATCACGGCCGCCACCGCCTCGGATGCGATGCCTTGGCCCCAAACCCGTCGCACAAACGAAAAACCGATTTCGTCTTTCCGCCAAATGCCGGCGCTGCCGACGAAAGCGCCGTCCATCAGCACGGTGAAATACTCTGCCGTGCCTGCATCGTTGGCGACGATGGTCTTTTCCAGCACCTCCAGGGTTTGCGCCATCTCGGTATGGGGCAGACGCGAGCCGTAGCGCATCACCTCGGCATCGGCAAACATGGCGTGATAGCCGTCCGCATCCGCCAACACGGGCGGGCGCAGCAGCAGCCGTTCGGTGCGGATTTCGCTCATCCGCCCAGGCGCGTCAGCGCCTCTTTCAGCCGCGCAGCCAGGGCTTGTGCGTCGGCCAGCTTTTCGCGCTGTTCGGTCAGCACCTCTTCGGGCGCGCGCGAGACGAACTGCTGGTTGGCGAGTTTGGCCTCGAAGCGGGCGATTTCGTCATCGGCTTTCTTGAGGTCTTTTTCCAGCCGCGCCCGCTCCTTGGCAAAGTCGATCACCCCTTCGAGCGGCAGCGCCACCGTGGCCTCGCCCACCACCACTTGCGCCGAACCGTTCGGGATGGCGTCGGCGGTGACGATGGAAGACAGCCGCGCCATGGTCCGGATGAGATCGGCATGGGCTTCGCAGCGATCGCGGGTCTCGAGCGATGCCCCCTTCAGCACCATCTCGATCTTGGCGGCGGGCGGCACATTCATCTCGGCGCGTACCGAGCGCACCGAGGAAATCACCGAAATCACCCAGCCCATTTCTTCGCACGACGGCTTGTTTTGCGGCAGTTTGGCAAGATCTGGCCACGCCGCTTCGATCAAAAGCCCGTTCCGCCGCCCCAGCTTGCTTTCCGTCCGCGCCCACAATTCTTCGGTGATGTAGGGCATGAACGGGTGCAGCAGTTTCAATATCTGATCGCGGGTCCAGGCGGCGGTCATGCGCGCCTCGGCCTTGGCGCCTTCGTCGGTACCGTTCAGCAGCGGCTTGACGAATTCGAGATACCAATCGCAGAACACGTCCCAGACGAAGTGATAGATGCAGCCTGCCGCATCGTTGAAGCGAAGCTCCTCCAGCGCCTTGGTCACCTCGGCGCAAGCGGTGGCGGTTTCGGCCACGATCCACTTGTTCACCGTCTGAGTGCAACGGGCGGGATCGAAATCGGCCACGGTCTCGCAGGCGTTCATCTCGCAGAAGCGCGCCGCGTTCCAAAGTTTTGTCGCGAAGTTGCGGTTGACCTCGACGCGGGCCGGCCCGATGCGCATGTCGCGCCCCATGCCCGCCGCCAGTGCCAGGGTGAAGCGCAGCGCGTCGGCGCCGTATTGGTCGATCAGCTCCAAGGGATCGATAACGTTGCCCTTGGTCTTCGACATCTTCTTGCCGTGCTCGTCGAGCACGCGGGTATGAATGAACACCCGCTCGAACGGCACCTGCCCATCCATGAAGTGGATGCCCATCATCATCATGCGGGCGACCCAGAAAAAGATGATGTCGAAACCGGTGATCAGCACCGAGGTGGGATAGAACTTTTTCAGTTCCTTGGTTTCGTCCGGCCAGCCCAGGGTCGAGAACGGCCACAGCGCCGAGGAGAACCAGGTATCCAAAACGTCGGGGTCGCGGGTCAGCGTTTTTCCGCCGGCCTGTTTCACCGCATCATCTTCGCTTTCGGCGACGAAGACATTGCCGTCATCGTCGTACCACACCGGCAACTGATGGCCCCACCACAGCTGGCGGCTGATGCACCAGGGCTGGATGTTCTTCAGCCAGTTGAAATAGACCCCGGCCCAGTTCTCGGGCACGAACTTGGTCTTGCCCTCCTCCACCGCCTTGATGGCTTTGGCCGCCAGGGGGCGCACGTCGAGATACCATTGCTCGGTCAGCCGCGGCTCAAGCTGCACCGTCTTGGTCTTTTCGTCATGCGGCACGGCGTGGACGATGGGTTCGATCTTATCCAACAGTCCCAGCGCCTCGAAATCGGCGACGATCATTTTCCGCGCCACGAAGCGGTCGAGGCCGCGATATTTCTCCGGCGCGTTGTCGTTGATCTTGGCATCCTTGGTCAGGATGTCGATCATCGGCAGATTGTGGCGCTTGCCGACCTCGAAGTCGTCGAAATCGTGCGCCGGGGTGATCTTCACCGCGCCGGTGCCCTTTTCCGGATCGGCATGTTCGTCGCCGACGATCGGGATCAAGCGGCCCACCAGCGGCAGACGGACCTGTTTGCCGATCAGATGCTTCAGCTTTTCGTTTTCGGGATGCACCGCCACCGCGGTATCGCCCAGCATGGTCTCGGGCCTTGTCGTGGCCACGGTGATGAACTCGTCACTGCCCTCGACCGGATATTTCAAATACCAGAGATGGCCCTTGATCTCGATGCTTTCGACTTCGAGATCGGAAACCGCGGTTTCCAGCTTGGGGTCCCAATTGACCAGCCGCTTGTCTTTATAGATCAGCTTCTCGTTATAGAGCCGCACGAAGACCTTGAGCACCGCCTTCGATAGCCCTTCGTCCATGGTGAAGCGGGTGCGATCCCAATCGCAGGAATTGCCCAGGCGGCGCTGCTGTTCGAGGATGGCGCCGCCATATTCTTCCTTCCACTTCCACACTTCTTCGAGGAATTTTTCGCGACCCAGCGAGACCCGGCCAATCTGGCGCTTGCCAAGCTCGCGCTCGACCACCATCTGGGTGGCGATGCCGGCATGGTCCATGCCCGGCTGCCACAGCACGTCCTTGCCGCGCATGCGCTCGAAACGGGCCAGCGCGTCCTGCAGGGTGTTGTTCAGGGCGTGGCCGATGTGCAGCCGGCCAGTGACGTTGGGCGGGGGAATGACGATGCAGAACGGTTCGGCATCGGCTTTCCGGCCGCCGGCGAAGGCGCCGGATTTGAGCCATTGGGCGTAGATGCGCCCTTCCACGTCTTTCGGATTGAACGTCTTGTCGAGCATCGAATGGAAAACCCCTTGCTTCCGGCGGGGCCGGGCTGGACAGGGGTGAACCAGCCCGGACGGCCCGCCGTCAAGGGAAATCCGCGAAAAACCCGCGAAAACAAACGGCCACAGACGCTAGAGCGCTTCACAGAAAAGTGGAATCCGGTTTTCTGGTATGAAGCGCGACAAAAAAAGGAGTTAGAGCATTTCAGTGTTTTCGATAAACAATGAAATGCTCTAGGCCATCGACTCATTAAAGCGCATCCAAATTCGAATTGAGGCGAGTTTGACGGATGCGAGATAGTTGTCGTCACGTTTGTCGTATCGGGTTGCGACGGC
>WSSedL1CaDRAFT_10001362_pt1 | contig 14447 bp, 6 predicted proteins | sample WetSurSL1Cattail_FD_9464 | JGI IMG/M metagenome (IMG submission 9464)
GTATCGTTAAGTATAGTAGCGTTTGATACATATATCTTCAATGCATCCAATACCATCCAACTTCCACTTTTCTTCACTACTTTGATTGTATGTGTCCCATTTGTATGGTTCTTGTTACTGTATAACACTGCCTGCGGCGTATAACTGGATGCAGTCCCGCTGGCTGTCTGCATGAGCACTCCGTCGATATATACATCCTGATTTCCAATATCCGAGTTCATTACTCCCAAATAGTCCACTCCAACTCCTGTAAATGTATATTGGAAGTAATCACCGTCTGTTTGTGTCTGGTGCACATCATTCATATAATCCCCTGCACCTCTATTGCTCGAGTAAGAGAACGAACCTGTATAGGATATTCCTGTGTCAGTATCGTTAAGTATAGTAGCGTTTGATACATATATCTTCAATGCATCCAATACCATCCAACTTCCACTTTTCTTCACTACTTTGATTGTATGTGTCCCATTTGTAAGGTTCTTGTTACTGTATAACACTGCCTGTGGCGTATAACTAGATGCAGTCCCGCTGACTGTCTGCATGAGCACTCCGTCGATATATACATCCTGATTTCCAATATCCGAGTTCATTACTCCCATGTAGTCCACTCCGGTTCCTGTAAATGTATATTGGAAGTAATCACCGTCCGTTTGTGTCTGGTGCACGTCATTCATATAATCCCCTACACCTCTATTATTCGAATAAGAGAACGAACCTGTATAGGATATTCCTGTGTCAGTATCGTTAAGTATAGTATTGGGAGGTTCAACAGTCAGGGTAAGCTGTCCGGATGCAACAACATTCTGACCTGACAAAGCTTTCTCGGTTATTACTGCTATACCGTCAGTGTTTCCTGTAACCAGACCGTTATTATCAACTGAAGCTACAGCAATATTGCTGCTGGTATAGGTTATTGTCGCACCCGACAGATTGGCACTTGAAAAGGAAGTTAACTGGGTGGTTTCGCCAGCTTGTAAAAGAGTCTTCGCTGCACTCATAAAGATAGGAGCCGGATATGAAACCGTCCTCTGATATTGTGCAGGTGTAGTTCCTGATTTGACGATAACCACATTTTCCCCAATAGCCGTATTAAAGCTAAGCAGCCTTCCAGACAATGTTTCCGATATAACGCCATTCCGGTACAAATCAACACTCTGTGCAGCTCCCCATGGATTGTTTACATCACATGTTTTTCCTAGGCCAGAATAGATCTCAACAAATTCTATGTTTTGTGATCTTAATGATGATGTTACTGTAAACCCTTTCTTCGCTTGAAGCTGGAACGCTGCATCAATATCAAGCGGCCATGCACCAAAGGCATAAATGACAGGATTTTCTCCCGGTCCCTTGGCTAATGACTGAAGCAGTGCGTTCTGCATTCCCTCCACAAAGACGCCGTCTTCCTGAACTGACATAGTTTGTGTTCCATCATTTGTTGAAGGTAAGCGATTTGGATTTGATACTATGGCATTTTTCCAAAACATTAAGTGTGAAGTAAGCCCTTCTTTAACCTTATCACTTCGTCCCATACGCGAGCAATCGGTCATAAATCTGGACCATGAGCGTTCATAAGTACCTCCGCCTGCCGATACTCCATCAGAATAGTTTTGGTAAGCTTCCTGAGTCTCTAATGTGTTCATATTCAAATCCCATGCATTCAAATTAACACCATTAGCTTTTGATTCGAGGTTAACCTGGTCAAAATCAAGCAATTCCACCTGATATTCATCCCAAACAGTTGGTTTGGGCCCATTATATATAGTCGGACTATGAGCCAAGGCATAGGTTGGCTTACCGTCAGCCCTTGGTCTTGGAAGGACTGCATTTGGATCACTGCTCAATGGATTCGGGGCTAGATTGGCGACGATATCCTGCCATAAGGGTATCAAATTCGAGTCTACATTCAATAACTGCGCTGCTTTAGCAGCTGCCGGCAGCAGACCCCTGATGTAGTTCAAATCATTTAAAATGTCATCAGCCCCAAAGATTGTTTCTGCAAACCCAGTCTTATAGATATGATACTTATTGTCGGTTCCTTTTTTCAAGTTCGGGAAGGTACGGTAAAACTCGGCAGCCCCCTTGATTACAGGATAGGCAGTATCTCTCAAATAATTGATGTCTTGTGTGTAAAGATACCGATCCCAATACATGTTTGCTATATCGGCCGTATCATATACAAGGTGCGAATGATAGCCTGCTTTCCATTGACCGCCTAATCCAAGAATCGTCCACCTTGAATCAGCCCCTTCAGTTCTATTATACATGAAGTCCTTAACTGCTTGAGTTATGTCAAGACCGTTCAATAAACTGTTCTGTAGCGAAGATGCAATAGTTTCCGGCAATACCTCGGGACCGTCAAACGACGAAGTCTCAGGGATATAGATTCCCTGACTGCCCCACTGCTGCTGAGCCGCAGTTTGGTATTTGCCGAGGTTTCCTGAAATCATGTTGAGAAAGGGATCAAGCAGCTCCGGATGATTTCCTGTCTCCAAACCGTAATAGGCCCTGCCGTCGTTAAAAATCCAGTATTCACTCCCCCACGGCGCATAACCGCTGGCGGTATTAAACAGCAACCCGTTGAACTTGGCCGGATATGCCCCCCTAAAGCATGAACCCATAATATAATAGTAATTTATAAAATGGGCACCGTAGTCTTTATCGTATCCCTGTCCCTGGACTGATGGAAAAGTAATGAATGATTTGGACCAATAATTGTGCCACCATGCCGTGTGAGAATTATATATCCCCGTGTAGCCTGTACTTTTGGCGGTATCTACTGCTGCCGAGGCAATAGCAGTAACATTGTCTGTTTTATTCATACTTGCAGCACTGCCTATAAATATGGTGAAGCTGCCGGCCCCCGCGGGAATGGAAAGCCTCATTGTTTTAGTATCCACCTGGCTCGCGGTTGCGGTCCTGCCGGATACATCAATAACAGCTGCAGACATGTTATAAAAATCATTGACAGTTATGCCAGTATCGCAAGGCTCTTCATACTTCATACTTCTGTGTTAATATTATTTTTCCATTACTCTGGCTTATAACCGAAGTTGCTGTATAATTATTATTCGTTTCCAGCGGACCTGACCGGGTCATTGCCAGATCGATGTTTATGGCTGCAGGATTGGGACGTGTGTCGTCAACCTGTATGGCTATCACATCCTGGTTGCTCCATGCCAGCACGTTCGCGGTCAGATTACTTCCCTGTATAGTCTCTGTTGCATTATACATCGAAAGATACTGTGGCACATTATCTGCCGGAAAGACTGTTCCCCCGAAATCAATACTTACATTGCCGACAGCGCCAAAGTAATCACCCATCACGCTTGTTGCAGACGATGCTCCACCATGCCCGAACAGATCCACTCTGTTCACCTGGGTCTTTAATTTCGTCGGTTCCGTCCATATCAAGCCTCCAGTACGGCCATTTCCTACAGGCATTCCAAGATAACTTGCCGATACCTGCTTGCTGAAATACATGTCAGCCTGTGATACCAAGCTCGCATAATCAACATTCAACATCGTAGATTGTCCTGGCCAATCTTCAGCATATACGACTGTAGGCTGGAGCACATTCAACCCGGCAAACATTGATAAGCACAAAAGAAGTACAACTGTTAAGGGAACTATCCTGCGAGTTTTTCTTAAAATCTTGTTTTTTAACATAATCTTATACCTCCTCAAAGTCATTTTTTCAAATACCTTTTTTTACCGTCCACTACTTTGCAGACTGCCTGTACCAAAGCTTCAAATTATTACTCAAGTATCCAGCCATTTAAATCAACCTATAGGTGTGTTTCCATAAGAGCTTTGTTCTTCCCATAACAGCAGCTGTTCAAGTGTAAAGTGAAGCTTATCGGATTCGGAGTATAATATGCTATATGTCCATTATCCCAAAAAGGATCTTCATTATAACGCATCTGTTCAAAATAAAATTTTTCGATTGTAGAAAAATTTTATTACCGCTGCTGCGTTTCAACGAGGCGGGAGATATGCTCGCCGCCTGTATACCAAATCGGTACCCGCCGCCTATAGAGGTGGGGGACATCTTGTGCCTCGTTATAACTTTTAGGGATTTTATCTGTGATATGCTGTTTACTTTTCATAGTTGAAAGCGTACTTTCTTCATCTATTAAACTTGTAAACAGGCACAGATGATGTGCCTGTTTACAAGTTATAGAAATAATTATTTCTTTGCCTTCAACCATGCATCTATCTGTTTTTGCTCTTCAGCTATGATACTTTCAGAACCTGCAGTTTTTAATTTTTCTATAAACTGCGGCAGATATTTCTCGGGATCAACCGACCCTGAGCTTAATGAATAGCCTATTGTTTCAACCACGGTTTTGCAATTGGCAATTTCTGTTTTTACAGGAGCCGTATCAAATACAAATCCCAGGAGCGGCGAAGTTTTAGCCTCATTATTCACTTTAATCCATGCTTCATGGAATTTCGGCAGCCCGCTTGTTCCTATCGCTGCTCCTTCAGCTGATGTTGACGTATCAGGAACATACGCATTTCCCATATATCCGAATAACCAGGGGCCCGCTGTATTATAGCCTGAGTTTATGTCTACATGAATGCTTCCGTTTTGATTCACAGTATAATCCTTGCCTTCCCTTCCAAATGCACAGGTGTTATAAATCTTCGGATCTGTATTTAAAAGCTCAATAAACTGCATTGCCCTGTCAGGGTTTTCAGAGGTCTTTGATATTGCCAGAAGAGCACAGGTTGCCCTGGCATTTGACAAATACGTCGGGCTGAACTTCTTTTCATAAGATTTTACCAACCCTCCGGTATGCGATGCCATGATACCGGGGCTAGTAATACCCAGTGAACTCCAATCAAGTGAATCAACATCGGGTGTTGCTTGTAATGCAGCGAATTTAGCTACTTTCTGGTCTGCCGTTTGATCCTTTAAGGTAGCCGCGTCTTTCCTTATATAGCCCTTGTCATACCAATCATGCATTCTCTTCACATAATCTTTGAATTCCTGGGTATCGTACTGGTTTATAACTTTAATATCGCTGCTACCAGTATTAATTGCTCCGGGCGCCATTACGTCACTGATTGGTTCTAAACCAAACTGTACTGAACACTGAATGAATGGATCATAGGTTGTTTGATAACCAAAGCAAATCTTATCAGGTTCGCTTTGCTTAATTTTTGCAAACCACGCATCCAGAGCAGGATCATCCCATCCTTTTAGATTTTTCCAGTCAAGTCCGTATTTTTCAACAAGAGGCGCCTGTACTGATATTCCATAGCCTTGAGCGTTCTGCTGAAATATCGGGGATGCATATGTTTTGCCATTTATCTTTACTGCATCCCAAACTTCTTTGCGTGAAAGGCTTAACGTTTTCTGACCATACTTGGCAAGTAGTTCATCCAGCGGAGCATAAGCATCTTTTGCTGCGTTCTGGGCAAAATTGTTGGTCCAGGATGATGTAAAGCATATGTCATAATAATTCTCGGATGCGATCATCAAGCTCATTTTCTGGTCATAGGAGCCCCAGTCGATAATGTTCAATTTCACTGTTGCGTTAATTTTTTCCTTAGTTAGTTTGCTCAATTGGGCACTTACATCCTCCGTATCCTTCTGGGGAGTTCCTACTAAATAAAAAGAGAGCGCAACTTCTTTAGCATTGGGTGAAGCTGTTGTTTCCGCTGTTGTTTCTGTTGTTTTAGCTTCAGCAGTAGACACAGACGTAGCACCTTTGCCTGCCTGGTCTTCATTTCCGCTGCCACAGCCGGAAAGAAGCGTTACAAGAGCAAGCATAAGACACACCGTTAAAGCAACAGCCCTTTTGAATTTGTACATATAAAACTCCTCCTAATAATATATATTTACTAATCCGGAAGCTTCCGGTAATAGCCTTTATGTTTTTACCGCCCCGAGTGTCAGACCTTTTACAATATATCTCTGCAGGAAGGGATAAAGGAAAAGAATCGGAGCTACTGTAAGGACACACGCCGCCATTCTGGCTGACTCGCTTGGAAGATTGTCAAGCGTTCCTCTCAACATGTCGTTACCCTGGAGAAATGCAATCTGATTCATAATAATCTGCAAAAGATACTGCAGAGTGAATAACTTGTTTTCGCTGATAAACAAAGAGCATGTATACCAATCGTTCCAGAAGAATATACCTACAAAAAGACCCACAGTAGCTATAATAGGTTTCGACAGCGGTAAAATGACGGCAATAAAGGTATTAAATTCACCAGAACCGTCTATTCTCGCGGCTTCTACAATTGCATCAGGCAAATCTCTGAAAAAGTTTCTCATAATCAGCACATATACTGATGAAACAGCATACGGTACAATCAATGCCAGTAAATTGTCGCTCAGATGGAGGTATTTGCTGATAAGAATGTACCAGGGAACCATCCCTCCGGAAAAAAGGAGCGGAAACATTACAAAAAAGGATATTCTGCTTCTATATTTCACTTCAGCTCTTGAAAGCGGATAAGACAATAAGCTTGAGATGATCAGATTAAGGATTGTTCCCGCTGCAGTAACCAGCATCGTAACAGCATAAGCATTCAATACAGTTACATTACCTGTAAAAATATAAATATATGCGTTTAGGTTCATCTTCCCAGGAATGAAACGGTATCCTGCGATATTCAGGAAGCCTTCGTCCGTGAAGGAGATAATAACAACCATGATAATAGGTAAAATAACAAGCAGGCAGTATATCAGAAATACGCTATGGATTGCAATATTAGGCAATAAGCTTTTGTAACCCGGTTTTGCTGATTTTTCCATTTTAACCTCCTAAAAAATTGAGCTTTCACTATCGAATTTTTTTACAACGTAATTGGATACTAATACCAAAACACAGCCTACACACGATTGATAGAATCCCACAGCGGATGATATGCCGAAATCTCCCATATCCTTTAAGGAACGGTAAATATATGTGTCAATTACGTCAGTAGCAGGTAAAAGAATTCCGGATTGCTTTGGCAGAGTGTAAAACATTCCCCAGTCACCGAAATTAGCATAAAATATTTTCCCTGCACTAATAAGCACAAGTGTAATAACAATAGGCATAATCATCGGTATGGTAATTTTTACTGTCTGCTGGAATTTATTCGCTCCATCTATTTCCGCCGCCTCATAGTAATCCTTTGATATACCCGTTATTCCAGCAATTAATATGATCATTGCATATCCCACGTTTTTCCATATATAGCTTATAGGAATAATAAATCTCCAATATATGGGGTCTCCGTACCAACTGATCCATTCCTTGCCAAAAAGCCCCAGGACATAATTAATAAATCCTTTATCCGGGCTAAGGAACGCAAATAAAATATATGCAACAACAACCCATGAAAAAAGGTAGGGTATTAGTATGACACTTTTATAAAAAGATGCCAGATATTTATTTGATAATTGCTCAATTAAAATAGCGAACATCAGAGAAATCGCTAAGCCTATAATAAGAAACACCAAATTGTAAGAAATAGTATTTATCGTAACACTAAAAGCATCAATTGATTTAAAGAAAAACTCAAAGTTCTTAAAGCCTACCCATTCACTTCCGATTATACCCTTAGAAGGGCTATAATTCTTGAATGCAATTAAAACTCCAACCATAGGTATATATGAAAAAAGAAAAAGTACGAATAGTCCGGGTATCATCATTATATAAAAAGATTTATTTTTCTTCATTTCTTTAAAAAAAGATTTTGACATTATACTGTTATAGCTTGGATTATTAACTTTTAGGTTTTTTAGGTTTTTTAGCGTTTTTATCATTTTATTTACCTCATGAAAATTTTCAATGCGCATCAACAATTCTTATGATAGCAGCATTTTTTCATGAGAGAAACAACAAAAAAATTGGAACATCTCAGAATATCATATATTTTTCATCTCTCATTTGTGGAGGTCTCAAAGAAAAGTGGATAAAGAACATCTCTACAAGTATCTGGACTGCGGTAACCTTCATCAGGGCTTCGCCCTGATGAAGGTTAAATTTCTCTAAAGCACCTCTTTTATTAGCTAAAATTATATATAAGCCTGGACATGCATTCTGAATACTACTGCAATTGGCAGGGTTCCTTCCAATAATCCGGTCATCGTTTTCAGCCGTACGCCTGTTTCTATAATCTCAAATTCTACCTCTTTATTAAAGCCGACCTCCTCTATCCCTTTTACACCCTGTTTGAAGGGAATAGTCCAATCGATTTTATCCACAGACTCGTCAGTATTTATACGCCTTATGGCATAGCACACATCACCCTTTTTGGTAAACGACCACTGACCTTCTGAGTAAGGCTCGCAAATACGTGTTCCATATATGGCTTCACCATATACGCGCAGCCATGCTCCCATACCTTCTAAAATATCTACCGCTTCCGCCGCAAGCCTCCCGTCAGGCTGCGGGCCTACACCTAAAGCAAGATTCCCGCCCTTTGACACTATTTCTATTAGCAGATGAACCAGTTCCCTTGAAGTCATATAATCATGTTCAAATTTATAACCCCATCCTTTTTTATCAAGAGTTATACAGCTTTCCCACGGTACATTCATAGGCTTTTCCGGCACTGTGCATTCAGGCGTTAAAATATTTTCGAGAGGTCCTCCCACGGTTCTATCCGCAAATAAAAGTCCGGGCTGAATTTTTCTTGCTTTTTCAGCCAGCAGACCAAGTTTTATATCCTCCCCATGGGCGGCGTTTACCCATCCCGCATCCAGCCATAACACATCAATGGGGCCGTAGTCTTCCACCAGCTCCATTACCTGTGCGTGGGTATAATGAACAAATTTCTCCCATAACTCAGGGTGTTCCTTTATACTGTAATTCACCCTGTTTGAGGTAGGCTTGCCTTCCTGCAATTCAGGCGCCCAGTAGCAGGAAGAGTTCCAGTCGGCTTTAGAGAAGTATGCCGAAATGGCAAGCCCTTTATCCCTGAAGGCATTAAAAGCATGCCTGCATATATCGGCATACTTGTGTTCCGCAAACGGACAAGCCTCTCCGGTGACCTTATACTGTGTCTGAGATGTATCCCAAAGGCAAAATCCGTCATGGTGCTTTGTTGTCAATATAAAGTACTTAAATCCGCATTCCTTCGAAATATCAGCCCATTCATCCGGCCTGAAGCGGATAGGATTGAAGGAGCGATTCAGCCTTTTATACTGCCTCTGGCATTCCTTGGGATCATCCCATGTCAGGTCTGCGTATGTCCAACAGGAGCCATCGTCTGATAACGGCCATGATTCTATGCTTCCTATCTGGCTATACAGGCCAAAGTGCATAAATATTCCGAGCTTTTGGTCCCTGAACCACTCCAGCCGTTCGCGCAGCAAAGGTTCCCCAGGTTCGATCCATTCTTCCTCCCTGCCATATGTATGTACCCCTTCATCTACCAAAGGTTTATCCGTCTGTTTTGAATCACTCATACATTTGTTTCCTTTCAAATAGTAGATAGTTTAGGAACAAGCGAATAATAACTTCCGATAAATCTTTCGGCAAAAATCGAAAAACCGCCGATATTTTGCCGGAAGAATCGGAACTAATTATTCGGTTGTTCCTTAGCAAATTTTCATTTAATGTAATTCTTGATTTTATGTGAGTATGGAGTCAGTCCCTAAATGGCTGACTCCATACTTATCATTGCTTATGACACCACATACCTCAATCAGATAAATGTCAAATCTTATTCCGCCCAGAACAGAAGTTCTCCCTGTCCGCCGTCAATGGTTAAGTCAAGCGTGTAAGTAGTACCTGATACATGTGTAAGCGATACACTCTCAGTGTTTCCATTCGTACGGTTTACTTTTTTCAGCTTGGCAGGATCACCTGTGGCGCCCATGTCAAATGTAATTGTTATCTCCTGTGCAGTATCCGAACTTGCTCCGGTCAGGCATCCCCCTGTTCCGCCGCCTGATGTAAGGCCATTAACTACCATAAAGTATTTAGGGTTGGCTGTTGAGAAGAAGCTTGATGCCCCTGGCATTGGTTTGAAATAGCCTATTACCACATCGCCCGGCAGTCCGCTGTTCTTTGTTCCAAGATTCGTTGCTGCCATATTGGTTATATAATATGCCGAATTTGCAGAAAATCTTGGTACATAATTAGAATCAGGCATAGGGTTCTCCTGGGTCACACCAGGATTTTTCACGTTGTTTTGTCCCGGCAGTATTCGTACATCCGTGCTGGTCAAATTCACAAGGTGATTCCCAAGATTCCTGGCTTCTTTTGCAACTTCAGACCAGATATAATAGTAAGGTGTTTTCTGCCTGCTTTGATCGACAAGATATTGATGATTGGAATCGTACATCCATAAGAAATAACTCAGCCACTTGCCACCTGCCGCAAGAGTTATAAATGGTACAGCATAGGACTCGGACTCAGTATAATAATACGAGCCGGTATCTCCCAACACGTACTGTCCGAAAGCAATTGGTGACCTTCCGGTGCCATCCCAGCCTCCCAGAGCCGCTTTACGGTATTTACCCAAATTGCTCAAATTCCTCGAATTCGCATCTATATCAGAGGTGCTGCTATTGGAATAATAGTAAATATCATACGTTAGGACATCGGGTGCAGTATTCTGGCTTAGAGCTTCTAAATCATTTTCAGAACATTGTCCTTCGTATTGGTTGGTATTAACTATCGTGTCAGGATATAAACTCCGGGTTTGATCAAACCACTGTTTAATCAAAGCTGCACGCGGATTCCATTGATTGCCGCTCTCCTCATCCCCAAACTGGATACTATATAGTTTATCTGCATACTGCTGCTGCTCGGAGGTCAGAAAATCCGCGCCTACAGGTGTAGTCGTCAATGGATACTGGGAATCATCAAGATGATAGTAAAAAGGTGCCTTTGTGAGACCCCATGTGTTATTTGCATTTGCTCCCGACATTAAGGCAGTACTATATATCGCGTTTGGAGGGTTGTTAAACTGTGGATTATTAAAATTGAGACCGGCATATTCATCTGCTGTAGGAAGCGTTGTCAGATCATTCGTATCCGGATTCAGCCAGCATCCGAACACCAATCCCCTTTGCATTATTACACTGCTGGCATGAGACAGGTAAGATTCACTTGTATCTGTTAAAACCATTGATAATACGTGCATATTACTGTTATTGGGCAGCGTAATACTTTGAACTGTCTTTTCACCCGCTGTATCTATGTAGTAGGCAAATATGTAATTTGTATCATTTGCGTCACTTGTTGCGCTATGCCTGTGGGCCATAGTCTGCACAATCTTGTCCGAGGTACCTGTACTGCACCAATTTCTCATGGTGACGCTAACATCCGAGTATGTGGAATCAGTGTAATTAACCCTGAAGCTGCCAGTCTGATCTCCGTCTGTCGCCGACCCAAGTATCCTGATGCTGTCATAATGACCCTGCGATAATGCTATTGTCTGGCCGCTGCAGTTAATTGTGTTATTTACACCATTTGTCTTGGAACCTAAATTGTAGTATACATCATCATACAATTGGACGGAATTAACTAAATCTGCAGAGTATGTATAGCCGTGCCCGTCATAATCACCATTATCTCTGCTTGTATCATAGCTGAAACCATCCGCGTTGAAGTACGGTTGCAAATCTACAGACTGTACTCCATAGACCTGTACTTCAGTTAAGCTTAGATAATTCGTTCCTGTTAATTGAATCTTTACATACCTGCCGGTTACTCCTCCCGCATTTACCGTTGTAGACGGATTCGGGTATGCGGTCTGGTGATTGGTCCATACCTGGTTGTTATTTGCGTCCAGTATGATAATATTATAGTTACTTAGCCTGTCCATACAAGCGTCAGTTCTATTATATACCATTATATCGGCTATATTGTAACTGTATCCGAGATCAACCATCCACCAGGCCTGTTCTTCATAATTCGTATGTGAAACGGAGTTATTACTAAAATTACCATCAGTTCTACCGTCTACAGCACGACTTGCGTCTCCGCCATAAGCTGTCGAACTCTGGGTTACTGTTTTGCATAGAGCCGCATTGGTTACGACAGTATATTGATATACCTGTACTTCCGCTAAACTTAAATTATTCGTTCCTGTTAATTGAACCTTTACATACCTGCCGTTTACTCCTCCCGCACTTACTGTAGTAGATGGATTTGGAAATGCGGTCTGGTGATTTGTCCATACCTGGCTGTTGTTTGCGTCCAGTATGATAATATTATAGTCATTTAACCTGTCCATACAAGCATCAGTTCTGTTATAAACCTTTATATCGCCTATATTGCAAGTACTTCCAAGGTCGACCATCCACCATGCCTGCGCGTCACTATCCGTATGTGTAACTGAGCTATTACCATAATTGCCATCCGTATTGCCGTCTACAGCACGGCTTGCACCTGCACTATAAGCTGTCGAGCTCTGTGTTGCCGTTTTACCCTGGGCTATATTTGTTGAACTCAGGGTATCGGCCATTACCGTTACAGTACCCGGTGTTGTGATAACCAGACTTAATACCATTACAAGAATTATAAACGACGCCAGTACTTTCTTTTTTTTTGATAATACGATGGTTTGCGTTAACATACATATACCCCATTCCAGTAATTACCTGCAAATGGTTAATTTTTTACAAATCCTGAATATCCTGATATTTATAGACACAAAGTTTAAATTCCTTGACAATTAAAACAAGCACTGGAGACTATAATTTTTATAAATCTCCAGCGTTGTCATAAACCTCCTGCTTACCCTTAGCCATTGATTTACAAATAACATTATAATGTTATTTGCTATTTCGTGAATGAAGAAGCGGCAGTCCATGCTTTTTGGAAATCAGCCTTTTCCTGCTCGACAAGCTTATCTACACCCATCTTTTTAAGATCTTCCTTCATGGCTTTAACAGTAGTGGTATAATCAGCATCCGATTTTGAAAGAACCGCCTTTGCAAAGCTCTTAATGAGATAGTCTTGTGCCTGGCTGGCTATCCTCTTATTATCGTCCGACAAAGGAGCCATCAATGCCTGGGGAAGAGTATTGATAACATCTTCAATTATCTTTCCTGCCTTGGCTGCATTACCAACTGCTTCTTGAGGGTAACTCACGCCAAGTTCGGCACAGTATTTTTTCTGGAATGCGTTGTTCTGTGCAGCAAGTGCATTAGGCATTCTAGAAAGATCCATCGTACCGCCGTCTGTCGGATCGACTACGACACTGTCAAGAAATGTCATATTGCCAAGATTGGGATTGTTAATGCCTGTTTTCTTCATGAAATCCGGATCTGTAAGCTTCATATTTATTGTTTCGTCTTTCATCGCCGGCTTACCGTCAACAACATCCCAGTTTACACCCTTGATTCCCGAGTATACAAGCCTTGCTCCCTCATAGGTGCTAAGATAATTCAATAACTCCATGGCACGGTCCGGGTTCTTGCAGTTCTTTGTAATACCTGTGGCAAAGTCTGTTCCATAGCCCACTGGCGAAACAGTGCCTTTGAAATAATGCGGGAAAACTCCGATGAGTTGTGCCATTCCTGCGTCAGTGCCGAAAGTCTTGGCGAGCGCGGCGTTTATTTCCGAGTTATCCCAATCGTTATTATTACAGAATACCTGTCCATTCTTAATTTTATCCTCAACGTTTGCATTTTTCTGGGTAAAACTGTCAGGGTCAAGAAGTCCCATCTTTTGTGCCTTGTAGTAGAAGTCCATATTTGTCCAGAAGGGATTGCTGTCATCCAGTACCGAGTTGAATTCTCCATTGTTGTTATAGTAGCTCATATTGGATGACAAATTCCAGAAGCCGTAATTAAGGGCAGGCCAACCACGCAAAATGGACCATCCGTTCCAATCGGTATGTAATGCCAGGGGGTAGGTTTTTTTACCGTCTGTAGTCGTAGTATGCTTTTTCTGCATATCAGCCAGCAGGTTCAAATATTCGTCCGGTGAACTGACTTCCGGGGAGCCGAGTTCCTGGTAATAATCCCATCTGATATATGGTCCCAAACCATCCTCATACTGCGGGGCGTTTGCAGCGTCCTGCAGATTAGGAACTCCATGGACCGGAATTAAAAATACTTTATTTTGCCCAAAGCTCAAGTACTGCTTTGAATAATCAAGCAATGTCTTGTTATTCGCAATGAGATCCTTTCCGTTGCTGTTAAGAAGATCGTCCAGTGGAATTAACTGGCCTCCGTTTACCATCTGCTCTTCATATGCTGCACTGCTTGAAACTATGTCACCGATGTCACTGGAGGCAAGCATAACCTTGAACTTATCCTCATTATTATCTGAATATTCAATTTTGATATTCAGCTTTTTTTCAAGTGCTTGCGTAACTGAATCGGTGTTGTTGATCCCGCCCATGTTATTAACCATTACGAGCTTCAGTGTTACAACATCTTTTGCCGCTTCCGTGGCAGTCGCTTCCGTGGCAGTCGCGGCAGCGGCAGCGGTTGCCTGCGAACCGGCCGTACTGTTTGGCTGATTGGATGCAGACCC
>WSSedL1CaDRAFT_10001363_pt1 | contig 14427 bp, 12 predicted proteins | sample WetSurSL1Cattail_FD_9464 | JGI IMG/M metagenome (IMG submission 9464)
CAACAAAAACAAAACTATTAGCCAAAGAAGCCGCAGCCAGTTCTGTTGGACCAATACGCCCCACCATAATATTATCAATAATTCCCACGATGGTATGCCCCAACATCCCTATAATAATAGGATAGGCCAATCGTAAATTATAAGAGAACTCTTTGGTATAGGTAGCTAAAGTCACTTTATTTTTTTTAAGGCGACAAAGGTAAGCAGAAGCAAATCGATATCAAGGTTTGTCTCCATAATATTTTTCAACAAGAAAAATCTTCATACCTAAAATAAAAATAGCCACGAATTCACAAATTTCATTTCCATCTTTATATTCGTGAAATATTGACTTTTTGGAGTTAAAATCAAATTCTAAAAATCATTCGTGAATTTATGGTTCTATACTACTGACTTATTTTAAATATTTTTTATCGGTCAAGGTTTTCATAAAATCAACCAATTGTTTTTTCTCTAAATCCGTTAAATTCAATTTATCTTCAGGCAAAGTTTGATTTTCTAATGAAAAACCCAAACCTTTTCCTCCACCTTCGTTGTAAAAATCGACCACTTCTTCTAAAGTTTTGAAAACACCATTATGCATATAAGGAGCTGTCAAAGTACTATTTCTAATCGTAGGCGTTTTAAACGAATATTGATGAATCATTGCTTTGGTCAAATTGTATTTTCCTAAATCGCTGTCTAATTTTCCATTGGCATCAGGAACACCTAAAATTTCACTTTCAGATTTCATAAAATTAGGTGGCACTGTTCCATTGGTTAACGGAATAAAATGACAACTAGCACATTTGGCTTTACCCGCAAAAAGATTAAACCCAGCCTTCTCATCGGCTGTAAAAGCAACCTCAGCACGCATATACGCATCGAATTTAGAATCGAATTTACTCAAAGTTCGGATGTATGAAGCCAAAGCATTCTTGATTTCAAAAGCAGTAATTCCTTTTTGAGGAAAAGCAGTCTCAAACTTTTCGATGTATTTTTGATTCTTTTTTAATTTTTCGGCAGCAACTTCTAAGGAACCGTGCATTTCATCTTGGTTCGTAATAACGGCAACGGCTTGATCTTCGAGATAATTCACTCTTGAATCAGAGAAAAACACACGTTGAAAAGCAATATTAGAAAGTGTTGGTGTATTTCTTTTTACAAATGATTTCCCGTCAAAGGAAACTGCTTTGTCTAAACCATCCGTAAACGCTTTATCGGCATGATGGCAAGAAGCACAAGAACGACTATTATCGCCCGACAGAATCGGGTCATTAAATAATAATTTTCCTAATTCGGCTTTCTCTTTAGTGGTTTTATAATCGGGAAATCCCGAAAAAGCTTCTTCATCAAAAACATCTTTATCAAAAAGTGTTTGGGCGGTGGTTTTCAAACCTCGCATTTCATTAAAGAATGGAATTTTCAAATCTTTCTGCTGCTGGTATAATTTTCGACTCAATGGATTGGCATAATTTTGAATAAAAACCGCTCGGTCAAAATTATTAAAATCAGGATTTGTTTTTAAATAACTAATCGCTTGATTGATGATTTTCAAAGTCGCATCCGAATCATTGGTTACGTACAATTGATAATATTTTTGAATTCCTTCCAATGAACCAATGGCTTCTGGAATTGATTTTTGTGCAACTGGCGAATCAAAACCGGTAATCCCCATCGCAATAATTCTAAAAACTTCCAATCTTAAAGCATCAAAAACATGAGCATCTGTCCATTCATTTGTTGCTGAAATTCGGTTCAAACGCTTTAAATTAGCCGAAAGAATACCTATTTCTGTTACTAATTCGGCTTTTGATTGCTTATCATATTTTGGAAATAAAAATTCTTCTATTACTTGAAATCCTTGAGGATCTAATGTCAATCCATCATTTTCCTCAAATTCGGGAATAGCGGGTCCATTAATAGCCTTAGAAACTTCTGGGAAATAATATTCGCTAAAAACTTCTACTTTTTTATAATTGTAGTGTGCAGCTAAAAATTGTTTTTGAAGCTTTTCCTGATTCGCATTGGACTGAATTAAAGCTTCTAAATCAGTTACCGATTGGATTAAAGTTTGAATATCGGTTTGGAACAATTGTTTTACTTGTGCTGTTTTAGGTTCTTCTTTACAAGAAACAACCAATAATACTAGCAAAAAAAAGAAACATTTTTTCATAATAAAAGAAACGGAATGAGAAAACAAAAGCCACGATTTCAAAATATGAAACCGTGGACTTTTTAAACTATTTTTAATTTTAACTATCTAGCTAATCCTTTGATTAATACAATTTGACTGGCTTGATTTTCTTTTGGACGACCTGTTCCACCATCAACTCCTTTGTATTTATCACCTGTCCAAGTGTGTGGTTGAACACTTAACAAGAAAGTATCATCGATTCCTAATTGCTCAGAAACATCAATTAAAGCACCGTATTCCCAATCTCCAAATTTAGAAGTTCCTCCTACGTTGTATTTAGTAGCATCTGTTTCAGTACGACGGTGGTCTAACTCAACTACTACTTTCATTGTTTTCTTAGCAATATCGTATTGGTAAATGTAACCATCATGTGTTTCATCTCCATAACCATTTGCATCTTCTTGAACGTAAACATAGTTTTTAGTTACACAAATGTTATCTGGATTTTGGAAGGTTTTAGCAATTCCGTTACGATCATCTCCATCTAATATCACTTTTAAAGTTCCTGATAATGGATTGTTTTCGTCTAAATTCAATTGATAAACTCTACCATATTTAGTTCTAGAAGCATCAGCATTTGTACCAGAAGTATTTTGACCAGTTACATTAAAATAAACCTCTCTATCAGCTGCTTTATCCCCTTTTCTGTAATCCAAATCCTCTACTCTACCAAACTTAATTGCTTTCAAAGTATTTACAGAAGCATTGATTTGAGCACCTGTCATTGTAGTATGATTTTCAATTTTTACAAATGAAACTGGGTAGTTTTCCCCCACAACCATGTCTTTCTCTCTTTGGTTGTCATTTGTTCTTTTCATCATATACAAAGAACCATTTGTCAAATCACCTACTGTATTAGAAACATACATAAATACTTGTCCTCCGTAAGTTCCTGAATCGTCATCACCAATAACAACAACTGTTTTTCCAGCAAAAGCAGAAGCTTTTAATGGCAATGCATTCTCAGCACTTAAACGTCCAAATCCTGGCAATTCTTTTGAAACATTTGCTGTAGCAGCATCTCCATAAGGATTTACACCATGTGTACGAGACTCTTCTCCAGATTCTCCACAAGTTAAATACAAAGGACCAAAACCATTAATTTCTGGAGTAGCCATAGTTGCTCCACATAATCTCCAAGTTCCTCCATTAGAATTCAATAAATATTCTCCCTTTACTGGTTTGAAAGTTTTGTCTAATGTAATTCTTGAAACAGAGAAATTATCTTCGTTGTTTACCAAAAAGGTAAAAGTTCCATCGGTATTTTTTAATAATCCGCTTCCATCAGCCGAACCACCAAAAACATAATTTGGACTCTGTGGCAATACGTCATCAGAAGTTAATAAAGAGAATAACTCTAATTTTTCAAAACCTGCTTTTTTCTTCAATAACACTGGAGTAACAGATTGATCTGCTAAAACTACGTCTGATTCGTTTTTATCATTTTCACACGAAACAAAAGCCGCACTTAAAAGTAAGCCTAAAATAATTTTTTTCATCTTGGTTTGCATTTTTTAAATTTTTCGAAGCAAAGAAAGCCAAGGATTTTTAAAATAGCATGAACTAAACATTACCAAAACATAAAGAATAATTTTACTTTTTTAACAAAATATTACACAAAAGAACATTCAGTATTACCTAAACATTTCCCTTAGATTATGACAACATTAGTTTCTGAAAATAAAATCAACAACAGAATTTCATAGCCTATTGATAGTCAATAGCTCCATTTTTTTAACACCAAAAAAGAATCAATTATTACAACATTTGCATACAACCGTCGTTTATTAGCACTAGAACATATCATTCTATGGATGTTCTTAGTAAATGAAAATAAAAAATAATTAGTAAAACCCCTCAAATCATGAAAACAACAAAAAACATCACTGCTGCCTTGCTTTTTGCGCTGGCACTATTTTCTTTTAACGGACTTAAAGCACAGGAAACGGCAAAATACAAACAAGGTTTCCGACTAGGATTTGGTGCAAATGCTGGTTATGCGACAGAAGATCCATACAAACTTACCTTAGGTGCCGATGCTCGTTTGCAATACGACCTAACCAAAAGGTATTCGATTACCTTAACTACAGGTTATACTAACTTATTTGTAAGTGAAAGTGACGGGAAAGACTTAGGTTTTATTCCCGTAAAAGCTGGTTTAAAAGCTTTTGTATGGAATGACCAATTTTATTTAATAGGTGAAGCAGGTGCAGCATTTGCTGTAACAAATGGCTACAACCAAACCTCTTTCTTAGTATCTCCAGGTATTGGATATGCTACAAAATACATTGATATATCAGCACGTTATGAGCACTATTCTGATTTTCCAACCATCAACAATGATGGAAGTACAGGACAAGGAATGGGTCAAGTAGCCCTTAGACTGGCTTATGGTTTCAAACTTTAATTTTCAAACACTACTAAAAAAGCGGACTCATTTTTAAAATGAATCCGTTTTTTTTTTTATGAATTGCTTATAAGTAAATGTTACTTCTCTTTTAACAATTGCTCTTTGTACATCGCAAAATTCTCTTTTATTTTATCATCTAATTCGGGTTCTTTGATATCAGAATATTGCTGCATAGTTTCCCAAATAATTTCAGCTACTATATAACGACACATCTCTTTATCATCGGCAGGAACTACATACCAAGGCGCTTTTTGAGTACTGGTATTATTAATTGCCTCTTGATAATATTTTCTATAATCGTCCCAACGTTCACGCTCTTTTAAATCCCCATCGGAAAATTTCCAATTATGATCTTCTTCCTCTAAGCGTCGTAACAAGCGTTGTCGCTGCTCTTCCTTACTCAAATGCAAATAAAACTTCATCACAATAATTCCGTTTTGCGTAATGTGTTTTTCAAAATTTTTAATTTGCTTCATCCTTTGTTTCCAAAACTTAGGCGTAATATCATCTACACTTTCAATTCCAGGCAAATTTTCATTCAGGATATATTCGGGATGCACACGAGTAACCAAAACATTCTCATAATGCGTTCGATTAAAAACGGCAAATTTTCCTTTTTCGGGCAAAGCAATATAATGTCTCCACAAATAATCATGTTCTAATTCGGTTGAATTAGGAGTTTTAAAACTATGGACCACTACACCACGCGCATTAAATTCCTTAAAAACTTCACGAATCAAACTGTCTTTCCCTGAAGTATCCATGCCTTGCAAGCAAATTAAAACCGCATATCTATTGTGCGCATACATCACATCTTGCAACTCACTTAACTTAACTTGAACCTTATCTAACTTTTCCTCCTTATCATCATCACTAGCTTTATTCAATAAATTAGTCGGAATTTGAGACAGATCAATTGCCTTCGTTACTTTAAAATCATCTGGATTAATTGACTTCATAGGAAATATTTTAACTTTATACTCTCAAATATAAGGAATAAATACTATAATTTTAGCCTTTCAACTTCTAATATTAGAAGCTTTTTCCAGCTATCCGCTCTATCTTTGCCCACTTAAAGAAAGTGGTCAAAGGATGCCGCTGCTATCTGGGCTAGGACATTCGTTTTCAAAACAAAATACATGGAAAAATTCACACTCGAAATTCTATTTCACATCATCGGAATCGGTTCTGCCTCAGGACTTCTCTTTAAAGACAACGCATTGTATATCGTTAGCGACAACAGCGGTTATTTATACGAATACCACATGGATTCCAAAAACTTAAAACGTCATGAGTTAGTAACAAATCCTATTGAAAACACTCCAAAAAAAGACAAAGCCGATTTTGAATCATTGACTGCTTTCCAAGATACTATTTATGTTTTTGGATCGGGTTCTTCCCCAAAAAGAAACAAAATGATTGCTTTTGATGTCAATCAAAAAAAGAAAATTGAAACAAACAATCTAGTTGATTTATATGCTGTCATGCAAAATTTTGCTTCCATAAAACCAGAAGATTTCAACCTCGAAGGAAGTATTTACGATGGCGAAAACTGGTATTTCTTCAATCGTGGCAATGGTCCTGGAAATAGAAATACGCTCTTTAGCGTAGAAGCTAAAAAACTAAACGAAGAATTCCGCTTGCTTTCTAACGATTATAAACTTCCTAAAATAAAAGGCGTACGCACTAGTTTTACCGATGGCGTTTTGGTGGACAACAAACTTTACTTTTTGGCGACAGCCGAAAACACCAAATCCACCTATGCCGATGGAGAAATTTTAGGAAGCATTATTGGACGAATTGATTTAGAAACCATGAAAATAGATTTCACTAAAAAAATTAGTGCAACCAATAAATTTGAAGGATTAACCGTTTTCAAAAAAGACAATAACAAAATAGAATTCTTACTTTGCGAAGACAGCGATTCTGAAACCCTAAAAAGTACTATTTACAAACTAACTTTAAACATAAAATAATGAATACCTTGTTGAACAAAAATCTATTTCTAGTTAAGGAACATCTTGGTATTTTTAAAGCTGCCAATAATTATGATATCTTTGACCCTGAAACTAATGACCATATTTTAAATTGTAGAGAAAATAATCTTGGTTTTTTTACCAAAATTTTTCGCTTTACGAAATACAAAAAGCTGACTCCTTTCAACCTTGAAATATCAAATATTACAGGTGAAAAAATAGTTACTATGCAACGTGGCACTACTTTTTTTCGTTCGGATGTACAGGTTTTTAATGAAAAAGAACAACTTATTGGACTCTTCAAACAAAAATTTTGGTCTGTAGGCGGTAAATTTGAAGTGACTGACGAACATGGAAAACCCGTTTGTGTGTTGCAAGGAAAATGGACGGGTTGGCATTTCAAACTCATACAAGACAATAAAGAACTAGCGCAAGTATCCAAAAAATGGAACGGACTAGGCAAGGAACTTTTTACCTCAGCCGATAATTATGTTTTACAAATCCATAATACCGTTCCTCAAGACCACAAAAACCGAAAATTAATCCTTGCAGCCGTACTTTGCATCGATATGGTACTTAAAGAATAAAATACTAACACCCTAAAAACAATACAATGAACGATTTAAAAAATAAAAACGCCCTGATTACAGGAGCTGGAAAAGGAATAGGAAAAGCCGTTGCTTTGGCATTAGCCAAAGAAGGAGTAAATGTTATTTTAGTTGCTAGAACACAGGAAGAAATTGACAATGTAGCTGCAAAAGCGCGTGCCTTACGAGTAAAAGCATTAGCAATAACCGCTGATGTAGCCGATATGAATTCCGTAAACGCTGCGGTTGAAAAAGCCTTAGCCGAATTTAAAACTATTGATATTTTAATCAATAATGCTGGAATTGCTGCTTTTGGAAAATTCTTAGAATTAGAACCTACGGAATGGGAACGCATCATACAAGTGAACTTAATGGGAATTTATTATGTAACTCGTGCCGTTATTCCTAACATGATGGAAAGACAAACGGGCGATATTATCAATATTTCTTCTACTGCTGGATTAGCTGGAAATGCTTTAACAAGTGCCTATAGTGCTTCTAAATTTGCTGTTCTTGGATTGACGGATTCACTTATGCAAGAAATGCGAAAACACAACATTCGTGTAACAGCCTTAACACCAAGTACTGTTGCAACTGACATGGCGAAAGACTTAAAACTAACCGATGGTAATCCCGATAAAGTAATGCAATCGGAAGATATGGCTGAATTGATTATCGCTCAGTTAAAACTCAACCGACGCGTGTTTATTAAAAACAGCAGTATTTGGTCAACAAATCCTTAATTTTATAGCTAAATGGAACAATATTTAAGACAATTAATTTCAATCGAATTTCAAGATAAAAAAGAACTGTATACTGGCTTTCTCATCGACTATTCTGATGATTGGATTTTAATAAGAAATAATCCTATTGACTTTATAGTAGATGGCTTTATTATTCTTCGAAATAAGAATGTAGAACAAATTCATAGAGATGAAGAACTTGAATTCACTGAAAAAGTAATTCGGTTAAAAGGAGTCAAAACAAATGCAGAAGACATTATTCCTATCAAAGATTTAGAAGCTATTATTCGTTATATTGATACCAAATACGGTGTTTTCCAAATTGCAAAAAAATCAGCTAAATCCGCCTATTTAGGAAAATTGATTGCACTGAATAATGAAGAACTGACTATTGACTTTCTAAACATCAGAGGAGAATTTGGAGGAGAATTAAGTTTTAATCCTGACAAAATAAGAGTCATTGAATTTGATACCGATTATATCAATTCATTAAAATTATTAATTTAGGTCAACCGAAACTAAATTAACAACAATAAAAGAACCATTAAAAACCAACGGAAATAAATTTTATTCTACTGATTTTTAATGGTTTTTATTTAATTTAAAAAAAAATACAACTTCGCTCCCAACCTTTTTCTCTTTTTAATCCTCTTTAGTAGAAAGACAACAATTGTGATAAACGAAAATCTAATACTAGCCTGCAAAAAAATGCAACGAGATGCGCAGCGTCAAGTGTACGAGCTTATGGCTCCAAAATTGTATCGCACTTGCAAGCGTTACCTAAAGAAAGAAGAGGAAATAGAAGAAGCATTGGCCGACGCTTTCTACACTATTTTTACCAAACTTGACCAACTCAAAGAAATAGCTGCTTTTGAAGCTTGGTCGCGAAAAATCGCTGTCAATCATTGTTTGGCAACGATCAAAAAGAAAACCAATTTCAATTTGTATCTCGATGATGTCACAGTCCTCTCGCAACCTTTTACTGATGAAGTAACCGAACTCGAAGAGGAAGATTTACTCAATTTGCTCAATCATCTTCCCGAAGGTTGCAAAACTATTTTTAATCTTTTCGTTATCGAAGGATATGGTCACAAAGAAATTGCGACTATGCTCCACATTTCCGAAGGCACATCCAAATCACAATTGAATGCTTCGAAAACAAAACTAAAAGAGTTAGTAAACAATTTGTATTACCAAAAAGCGAAATAGTCATGGACAATCAAAATAAAATATTCGACAAAATAAAAAATGCGGCTCAAAAAGGCGAAGAAAAGGATTTTGCTGCATTTGAAAAAGTATGGTCACGTGTAGAAGAAAAACTCGACAAAAAAGAAGATAAAGAAGCCATCGTGCTTTGGAAAAAATTAGCCGTTGCCGCTTCACTCTTATTGTTTTTCTCTTTGGGTTATCAGTTTCTAAAAACTGATTCAAATCAAATTACTCCAAAAAGCGACAAGCAAAATCCTATTGTAATCCAAGACAAAACTAATCCAAAAATTACCACTCCAAATGAGACTAAAGAGAACAGTGTAGTAGTCCAAGAAAAAACAGAACCAAAACCAACTGAACAATTTTCAAAAAACATCAAATCGGATGCTGAAGTCATTCTAAAAAAACAAATTGAAAATCCAATTACTTTGACTGAAGTAGATACAATTTCAAAAATAAACACCAGTGCTAATGGAAATGGAATTGCATCAGTACAAGCAAAAAGCGAGGCTTTAAATGAAGTAGTAGTTGTTGGCTATGGCACACAAAAAAGAAAAGATCTCACGGGTTCTACATTCACTATTAGTGGTGAAGAACTTCGTAAAACACGACCAGTCACTTTCGATCAAGCACTTCAAGGAAGAGTAGCTGGTATGGTCGTGCAACAAATAGCTGGACAACCTGGAGGAGGTGTTAATGTGCAAATTCGTGGTCTATCTACTTTAGGTAATAATGCACCATTATATGTAATTGATGGAGTTATTTATAATCCGAATAATAATGGGAGTAACGGTACAAACCCTTTAACTAATATTAACCCTTCAGATATTGAATCTGTTGATGTACTGAAAGATGCTTCAGCAACAGCTATTTATGGTTCGAAAGCTACTAATGGTGTAATTGTAATAACAACTAAAAACGGAATCTATCAAAAACTTTCTAAAAAACAATTAGAAAGAAAGCTCAAAAAACTAGGTAAAAACAAAACAACAATAGAAAAAGTATTACCTCCAAAATCCATCGAAGTTTCTCAGGAAGAATATGATAGTTTTGTAGAAAACCAATTTGAAACACCTAAAAACGCACCGCTTTCCACTTTTTCTATAGATGTGGATAATGCATCTTATACCAATATTCGTCGTTTTCTAAACAATGGACAGACTGTACCAAAAGACGCAGTGAGAATTGAGGAAATGGTAAACTTTTTCAAATACAACTATCCACAACCTCAAGATCAACATCCATTTTCGATTAATACCGAATACAGTGATTGTCCTTGGAATCCAAAACACCAATTGCTAAAAATTGGGCTGCAAGGAAAAAATATTCCTACCGAAAATTTACCTGCTTCCAACTTGGTTTTCTTGATCGATGTTTCAGGTTCTATGAGTGATGCTAACAAATTACCATTATTGAAACAATCCATGAAAATTTTAGTAAACGAATTAAGAAAAGAAGATAAAGTGGCTATCGTTGTTTATGCTGGTGCAGCAGGAATGGTTTTACCGCCTACTACTGGAGACAAAAAACAAACCATCATCAATGCACTAGACAATCTTAACGCTGGTGGTAGCACAGCTGGAGGAGCTGGAATAGAATTAGCTTATAAAACTGCTATGGAGAATTTCATCAAAGGAGGAAACAACCGAGTGATTCTAGCTACTGATGGTGATTTTAATGTGGGAAGTTCTGCTAATACCGACATGCAAACTTTAATTGAAGAGAAACGCAAATCGGGAGTTTTCTTGACTTGTTTGGGCTATGGAATGGGCAATTACAAAGACAGCAAAATGGAAATTCTAGCCAACAAAGGAAACGGAAACTATGCTTATATTGACAACATTCAGGAAGCCAATCGTTTTTTAGGCAAAGAATTTAAAGGTTCCATGTTTGCCATCGCCAAAGATGTAAAAATCCAAATTGAGTTCAACCCGAAACACGTACAAGCCTACCGATTAATTGGTTACGAAAACAGAAAACTACGTCCTGAAGATTTTAAAAATGATGCTATAGATGCAGGTGAACTAGGTAGCAATCATACAGTAACTGCCCTGTATGAAATCATTCCAACAGGCATTGAAAGTGAATATACCGCAGCCGATTTAAAATACACAAAAACCACTAGTACTGCTAATTACAGCAACGAATTGGCAACCATTAAATTCCGTTACAAAAAACCAGATGGTAATAAAAGTATCGAAATGATTCAGACAAGCGAGAATAAAAGTCTTGATTTAAAAAATGCTTCTACTGATTTCAAATTCAGTGCTGCTGTAGCTTGGTTCGGATTGAAATTAAGAGATTCCAACTTGGTTCCGAATAAAGAAACAGATAAGATAAAAAAACTAGCTAAAGAAGGATTGTCTAATGATGAAGATGGTTACAAAGCCGAATTTATCCGATTAGTCGAAACCGTAAAATAAATTTTAAAAAGTAAAACCATTAAGAAGTTAAGTGTTAGGCTTAATCTCTTAATGGTTTACGATTTTGAATTGATGTTGTTACTATTTTTTATTCTGAACAGCTTCTCTATTTTTTTGTTCTTTTAAAATAGTATTCATATGTGGCTGAGTTTCTTTTTCAATTTCAGCTTCTGTTATGTTCAAACTAGTAGGACCGGAAACCAACTGATACCAAGGTTTTGTTTCTCCAAATGGATAAGTACCAAAAACAATTACAGGAGTTCCTTTTACTTTTACATTTTGATCATCCTGAAGTACCCATTCATCAGCCCATTTATAGAGTTTTTTAGCATCACTTTCTTGAAGTCTCAAACAAGAATGCGAAGCAGGATAACCGGGTAAAGCATATTGATGAAAACCAACACCCAGTTTATTTTCAATATTAAAATTCCATTTTAAATCCCATTCGTCATTAAACGTACTGGTGGTTTTTTCGGCTTTCCAATTGGTAAAAAACAAACCTGTTGGCGTTTTATCTTTTTCCCTTCCCATATTTGTGGGACCTGTATAAATTAATTGCCCATTTTCATAAGCAGCAAATGTTTGAGTTGGATAAGAAAAATAGATAATTTTATCAATATTTTCCAAATACGGAACTTCTAGTGGAAAGGGCAAATAATACGCCAAATCTCCAGTAGCATCGGTAGTCACTAGAACCGAATCTAATTTTTTAAAATTCTCAGCATCTGTTCTATTAATCGCATAAGCAATGTGCAATTGCGTACTATCATTGGCGGTTTTTTCTAGCCATTCTTTAGTTTTTTCAAAATGATACGAGATATCACTAGGTTTCTTGCGTTCTATTTTAACTACTTTTTTTTCTATTAGGGAATTCTCTTTTTGAGTTTTATCATTTTCTTTACAAGAAAACAACGCAGAACAAACTAATGCACTAAGTATAACTATTTTTGACTTCATAATGTTTCAATTTTAAGTATTGTAAAATAAGCTCATTAAACTGCCAACTCTCTTATAGAATTAAACAAAGAGTTTATAAAATTTAACTTTAGAAAAACAAAAAACCACTAAAAAATTAAGTTTAATTAAGCTTTACACTTAACTTCCTTAATCTCTTAATGGTTAAATTATATAGTAAAAAATCTAAACCAAAGCCGAAACAAATTCCATTCGAACGCTTCCATCTTCATCAATTCTGGTTAAATTAATTTCGTGTAAAGTATTCACCAATTCTGGATTCCAAGGTGTTTTAACTTTGACGTAATTCTCGGTAAAACCGTGAATATAACCTTCTTTATTTTCACTTTCGAATAAAACCGTTCTGCTAGTTCCTAACTGACTTTCATAAAAAGAACGACGCTTTTTAACCGATAAACTGCGTAGCATTTTGCTTCTTTTTGCACGAACATTAGACGGAACAACACCTTCCATTTCAGCTGCTTCCGTATTATCTCTTTCGGAATACGTAAAAACGTGTAAATACGAAATATCTAAATCATTCAAGAAATGATAGGTTTCTAAGAAATGCTCGTCGGTTTCACCAGGAAAACCCACAATCACATCGACACCAATGCACGCATGTGGCATCACTTCTCTTATTTTATTTACTCTTTCGGTATAAACTTCACGCTGATAACGACGTTTCATCAACTTCAAGATTTCGTTGCTTCCGGATTGTAGCGGAATATGAAAATGCGGTACAAACGTTCTACTTTTCGAAACAAATTCTATAGTTTCGTTTTTCAATAAATTGGGTTCAATTGATGAAATTCGCAATCTTTCGATTCCTTCTACTGCATCCAAAGCCTGAACCAATTCCAAAAAAGTATGTTCGTGTTTTTTGTTTCCAAATTCCCCTTTTCCGTAATCGCCAATATTGACACCCGTAAGTACAATTTCTTTGATGCCTTGTTTCGAAATTTCAGATGCATTTTTCAAGACATTTTCCAGTTCGTCACTACGGGAAATTCCACGTGCTAGCGGAATCGTACAATAGGTACATTTATAATCGCAACCATCTTGCACTTTCAAGAAAGCACGTGTTCGATCTCCAATAGAATAACTGCCTACATAGAAATCAGCTTCGGAAATCTCGCAAGAATGCACTTCGCCAATATCATTTTTAGACAAATCATTGATGTAATCGTTCAGTTTGAACTTTTCAGTCGCACCAAGAACCAAATCCACTCCATCTACATTGGCTAATTCTTCGGGTTTCAATTGCGCATAACAACCCATCGCAGCAATAAAGGCATTGCTGTTTAGTTTCATCGCCTTGCGAACCACTTGTTTGAATTGTTTATCGGCATTTTCGGTTACAGAGCAAGTGTTGATGACATACATATCAGCCACTTCCTCAAAATCCACGCGGTCAAATCCTTCGTCCTGTAAGTTACGGGCAATTGTCGAAGTCTCTGAAAAATTTAGTTTACAGCCTAAGGTATAAAAGGCCACTTTTTTTCTGTTTTCCATAAGTAGTCTCTATCTAATGAAATCGTTGTCAAAAAAATAGAGTGCGCAAATTTACAAACAAATACGAGAATACCGTAACGAATTGCAATTATATATAAAAGAACTGTCCGCTTAGCGGACTAAATAAAAAACAGACCACAGATGAAACTTATTGAACAGGTAAAAACGGATTTTTAATAGCTCTTTGTAAACCACAATCTGCGATAATCCGCTAAAATCGGTTTCATCTGTGTGCCATTCTCAATGACTGGCATAACAAACGGATAGTCCTATAAAATAATTACTACTCGACAATATTATTAAACATTCAGTAGCAATGAAGAGGAAATCCGATGAGTGCGAAACTCTTTCAGAAGCTAAAAAGAACCTGTCCGAAGCATATAAATAGGAGTCCGAAGACCTCGGGAAGCCGTCCGAAGCTGTCAAGAAGCAGT
>WSSedL1CaDRAFT_10001364_pt1 | contig 14426 bp, 8 predicted proteins | sample WetSurSL1Cattail_FD_9464 | JGI IMG/M metagenome (IMG submission 9464)
CGGCTTTCTCAGTCCATAACATACTACTTATTGTTATCCGTATCTATACCAAGTCCGGCTTTCCGCCACGGTAGACAGGTTTTAGTTCCAACTTGAACTATGGGAGCTTATGCTAAATACAAGGTACGGTTCAGGAGAAAAGCGCCAGCCTGGGTGATCAATCCTGAATTCTTCATTATTTATGTGCACTTGTAAGTCATTTAATTTACAAGCGATTTTAAATTTGTTTATATTTCTGTTTGATAACACAGTTTATGGTTATAAAAATACTGATTTTTAATCATCTATAATTCCGTATCGATTTTTTTTGTAATTTTCAGCAGTTTTTAAAAAAGATCTTTCAATATAATCGAAAATAAGTTATGAGCCTGAAAATCAATAAAAATAATTTGGATTTTATAACAAGAATCGGACTTTTTTTATGTGTAATAGCCATTATTGTTCAGTTCTTTCCTCGTGAGAACTCGTTTAAATATCAGTTTGAGGTGGGAAAACCGTGGTCGTACGAACTTATTACGGCTTCTTTCGATTTTCCTATTTATAAAAACGATTTCCAGATAAAAACCGAAAGGAACGAAATTTTAAAAAACTATATTCCTTATTTTAAGGTAGATACTGGTTCTGCTGTCAAGCAATTCGATAGACTTAATTCTGAATACATTAAAACAAACGGAATTCCGCTTTTATATGGTGATTTAATCAAAAGCAAATTTTTATACATATATAATAACGGCGTAATTTCAGCCACAGATTTTAAAAAACTTGAAGAGAGTGGTAAAAAAGAGATCAACTGTATTTATCCTGACAGAAGTAAAAAGAGCGTCCCTGTGAATATGCTATTCACTCCTAAATCTGCATACGAAGAACTGTTAAAGGATGCTCCTGGGATTTTAAAATCATACAATCTGAATTTATACATTATAGAAAATCTGAAATACGACAGTATAACGTCGCAGATGGCTAAGTCGGAAGTTCTAAAGAATTTATCGCTCACATCGGGCATGGTGCAAACAGGCGAAAGAATTATTGACCGAGGAGAAATAGTGACTCCTGAGACTTTTCTGATACTACAATCGCTAAAAAAAGAATATGATAAAAGAAAAGATTCCATTCAACAGTCTTCTTTGGTAATTATTGGTGAAGTCATCATTATCACAGTTCTCATTGCTTTGTTTTTTCTTTACATCTATCTATTTCGTCCCCGAATTTTCGAAAAGTTCGGTAATCTGGTGTTTATTTCATTAATAATTTTACTTATGGTGGGAGTTACAGCAATTGTAGTCCGTTACACCAACTTAAGTATTTACATTCTTCCGTTTGCCCTGATTCCTATTATTATCCGGGTGTTTTTCGATTCCCGGACTGCGCTCTTTGCTCATATTATTACCATGCTCATTATTTCGTTAATGGCAGAAAATTCCTTTCAGTTCATTTTGTTGCAAATAGCGGTGGGAATGGCAGCTGTATCGAGTTTAAAAGACATGACTCAACGTTCGCAATTAGCGCAAACTGCATTATATATTTTCGGAACTTATGTTTTGATTTTTCTGGCATTCGAATTTATTTCTGAAGGTGAAATACAACGTATTCATTTACAATCAATACTTCACTTTGCAATAAGTAGTGCATTCTTGCTTTTTGCTTATGTACTTATTTATTTTTTCGAAAAAATATTCGGTTTGATATCTGCGGTAACACTGGTGGAACTCACCAACATCAATAGTGACTTAATGATGCGATTTGCAGAAGTGGCTCCTGGTACTTTTCAGCATACACTTCAGGTATCAAACTTAGCTACCGAGGCGGCTAAAAAAATTGGAGCAAACAGTCTTCTTGTCCGTACAGGAGCTTTGTATCACGATATAGGTAAAATGCAACATCCTGAATACTTTACCGAAAACCAGATGGGAGGGAAAAATCCTTTGTTAAAGTTGGGCCTCGAAGAAGCGGCTAAACTCATTATCAGTCATGTGACCGATGGAGTGGAACTGGCTAAAAAAAGTCATTTACCTGAACAAATCATTCATTTCATAACCACCCATCATGGAAAAGGGAAAACCAAGTATTTTTATAATACATTCCTGAATCAAAATCCTGATAAAAAGCCCAATGATGCTGCCTTTACCTATCCGGGACCACTTCCTGACAGTAAAGAAACGGCTATTCTGATGATGGCGGATGCTGTTGAAGCGAGGTCGAGGAGCTTGCCGGTATATACCGAAGAAACTATCAATCTGGCTGTAGAAGATATGATTGACAGTCAGATATCCGATGGACAATTTAAAGATGCTCCTATTAGTTTCAGAGATGTTGAACTGGTCAAAACCGTTTTTAAGGAAAAAATCAAGAATATTTATCATACCAGAATCGTGTATCCTGAGGTGAATAAACAAAGTTAATGCTGGAATCGAACTACTTTTTCTGAAGATTTCCTTTTTAGATCGATATTTTCTATTTGGTATTATTTTTTTGTAACTTTTAAAATAGTTTGTGTGAGAAAAATACTTGTTTTGACGATGCTGTCCTTCTTATATCTAAACCTGACAGCTCAAATTCATGTAAATTCAAAAGATTCATTCCCTGTTTATGGCTCCGAAGGAAAATCTTCTGAGTTTTTTCGTGATAAATATCTGCACAACGACCTTGTGCATTATTTAGATAACCTGAACGACTTTGTTACTTATGAATCGGAAACAACCGGGAGTTTTAATATCCCGGATATGCTGGTTTTCTCTGTTTCTGGCAATTCATATCGCTGGAATAAATATTATTTGGATGGGTTCAGAACCGACAGTCGTTTTTTCGTTGGCTCATCTTTATACCAACCGGAAATGTCCACACACAGTTTTAATTTGAATTATTATAATTCGGAACTGAACTTCACCACAGATAGTTTAATTAAAAATTCTATTTTAGTAAGATATAATACAGGTGGATTGGGAGGAATATCTCCTTTAACGAAAGAACTAATTAATCTTTTTCATCACACTGCTTCCGAACGACTATATCTTCCTGAAGGGCAATCTTATAGTCCGGTGGATTACAGAGCGCAAATGAAAGCTGCCGGTAGCGTTGCACTGAATTATACTATTAAAGTGGGAGAAAAAAATCTCCGACAACAATTTTCGGCTGATTTTGGGAGCAGAATGCTGCTTAATTTCAATCAAAGTGGAATCAGCGATTATTATCCCGAAAATTTTTCGCGTATTCAGTTAAACGGCGATTTGCCTTTCGGCACAGGTAAATTATTCGATAACACTCATTATATTCTGAATATTCTGAATCGAGATCATCTTTATTCCGAATTTTATTACGGCGAAAACGAAACAGCCCGACAAAACTCATTTAGCGCTTCGGTGTACGGAACAAAACAAAGAGAAGATATTCAATATACATCAGGAATCACATTTGCCTCACATTCCATCATTCATAACGATCTGAATTTTAGCAGGAATGTTATTGATCAGGATGGAGAAGCATTTGAGCCTTGGTATCCCGACAGTCGTGTAAATGAGTTTTCACATGCGCTGAATTTGAGAAAAAATATCACAAAAAATTTGCATTTGATTTTTAACGGGTATAATTCGCTTATTCGTTTTNCACCTGGAACCACTTCTTTTCAAAATGTTATTTATGCTGAAAACGATAATCTTACATTCGTTCCCCTTTATGTTTACGAATGGAACTCATCTGCTTTTACAGGTGGATTGCTTGAAAACTCGCTGGGGCTGCAAACTCAAAAAGAACTGAATAGAAGCATTACCTTCAGAGCCGATGTCAATGCTACGCTCGATGGAATGCTGATTACCGGAGAATCCATTATTCGTCCAAATTGGGAGGCGCAATTGGGTTTTCATTTTCATCCTGCCAACTGGTTTGCCATGGAAGTAAATTTTAGTAAAAAACGTGTTTCATATAACTTTGAAGACATGCGCTATATCTCTGACAATTATTTGAATGGCAACATTTATTATTGGAAAGACTTAAATAACGACCAAACATATCAGGAAAATGAAAAATCGGATTATTTTACTTCAACCGGAGGGAAATATCGTTCCTACGCAAAGAACGTTAAACAACCGTCCTATTTTGTCATTGATATTCCGCTTTATTTCCGTTTTGGTAAGCACAGTGAGTTCTCGCTCCTGAATACTTTTAGAAAATACTATAATAATCTAACCACTCTTTTTGATAAGGATGCAACTAATTATGGTTTCTATGAGAACGTAGATGATAATCAGATTTTTTTCTTAAACAACGGCGTAAAAAACTATATAGTTGATAATTATCCATCATCGTACATGTCAACTGATAGTCCGTTTAATTTTCTAACCAACTCACCATTTTATGCTGGTTCTACAATGAAATATAAATATGAATCGGAACGGTTTCTTTTTTCTATATCGTGGACATCGTATGAAATGGCTGGAATTTCGACACTCGGAAACGGACCGCTGCACAACAATTTGGGAGTTCTTTCCGAAACAACAGCTAATCCGAATCTGAATTATAAGCTTATAGGCCGACTTGATCAGGACAGGGCTTACGTTGCCCGGATACAATCAAGCTGGAAAGCGAACGAACATTTAAGTTTCACTCTTACGGGAAAATTTAAAGACGGACAACCATTTAGTAGTTTCAATACTCAGATTTATACCGATGCCAGCGGTAATCAGCAAATCGCAATATGGGATCAGCGAACAAAGGGAATAAATGTGTTTACAGGCGATTTTGGCAGTCGCAAAGATGCTTTTTTTAATATCGACTTCATTACATCGTACAAAGGAAAAATATCCAGTCGCAATTTTGAACTGCAAATGATGATATACAATCTTTACGATTTTGGAACAGAGCTTACTGAATTTACTTTTCAGCCCGATGGTACGAGTGGTCGTAATGCCATGTCGCTGAATATTCCGAGAGGAATCATGCTTACCGCCAAAATTGATTGGTAAAAAATTTCCGAATATTCGTTTAAAACTTTGTATAATAAAGAATTATTTTGTACTTTTGCACCGTTACAAGAAAATGTGAAGGGGACGAGAGTCCCCTTCATTGTTAAATTTACCCATTAGATGATTTTAAAAGAAGCTGTAATACAGATAGTTGAAAAATATGTTGAAAATTCAGATTACTATCTGACAGATATAAAAATTAGTCCCGATAATCGTATTTTTGTTGAAATCGATGCTTTTGAAGGGGTGTCCATAGATTATTGTGTGGAACTCAGTAAACATATTGAATCAAAGTTTGATCGGGAAATAGAAGATTATGAACTTGAAGTAAGTTCGGCCGGATTGACTGAACCGTTTAAAGTGCTGAAACAATACGAAAAAAATATTGGTAAAGAAGTGGAAGTGCTTACTTTAAAGGGACAAAAATTTACGGGAGTGTTACTTTCGGCCGGAATGGACAATTTCTGTATTGAAATAGAAAAACAGGTAAAACCGGAAGGCGCCAAACGCAAAACAATCGTTAAGGAACAAATAACATTTAGTTATCAAGAAATTAAAACAACAAAATATTTATTTAGATTCAAATAAAGCCATGAGCAAAAAAGAAACCGTAAGCTTGATTGATACCTTCTCGGAATTTAAAGAATTGAAAAGTATCGACAGAAGTACATTGATAAGCGTGATGGAAGAATCGTTCCGCAATGTTCTTGCAAAAACATTCGGTTCGGACGAAAATTTTGATGTAATTATCAACCCAGATAAAGGTGACTTCGAAATTTATCGTAACCGTGTTGTTGTTGAAGACGATCAGCTGGAAGATTCCAATCGTGAAATAACCCTGACAGAAGCTAAAAAGATAGATGAAGATTATGAAGTGGGCGAAGATGTGACGGACACTGTGGATTTTCTGGGTTTCGGTCGACGTGCCATTCTTACACTGCGTCAAACGCTTTCATCGAAAATTCTTGAATTACAAAAAGATAATGTTTTTTCAAAATATAGCGAACGAATAGGCCAAATTGTAAGTGCTGAACTTTACCAGATTTGGAAAAAAGAAATGTTATTGATCGATGATGAAGGTAATGAACTTTATTTACCTAAGACGGAGCAAATTCCTACCGATTTTTATCGTAAGGGTGATACCGTACGTGCTGTTGTAGCCATGGTGGATAATAAAAATAACAATCCGAAAATCATTGTTTCCCGCATTTCACCGGTTTTTCTTGAAAGACTTTTTGAACTGGAAGTTCCCGAAATTCACGAGGGACTTATCACCATAAAAAAAATTGCCCGTATGCCCGGCGAACGCGCCAAAGTGGCTGTAGAATCGTATGACGATCGTATTGATCCTGTAGGTGCATGTGTAGGTGTTAAAGGATCGCGCATACATGGAATTGTTCGCGAGCTTCGTAACGAAAATATAGATGTTATCAATTACACGGCTAACACAAGCTTATTTATTTCGCGCGCATTAAGTCCTGCCAAAATTTCGTATATCCGACTTAACGAAGTGGATAAAAAAGCAGAAGTGTTTTTGAAACCCGAAGAGGTTTCCCAAGCCATTGGAAAAGGTGGGTTAAACATCAAACTGGCCAGTATGCTTACAGGTTATACTCTCGATGTATTCCGTGACATTGATGAAAATGAAGAAATGGAGGATATTTATTTAGATGAATTCTCCGATGAGATAGATCAATGGGTGCTCGATGCTTTCAAAGCTATTGGATGTGATACTGCTCGCAGTGTATTAGCCATTCCGAGACAGGATTTAATTCAACGTACCGATCTGGAAGAAGAAACCATTGACGATATTATTGCAATTCTCAAAGCTGAATTTGAAGATGAATAATGAATAGTATCGCTTAAATACCGGATGCATTTTTCCGGCTTACAAAAACAAAAATTCAAAAAAACTTATATAATAAGAAAAAAATGTCCATAAGATTAAGTAAGGTTTGTAAAGATTTAAATATAGGAATGACCACTGCTTTGGAGTTTCTGGCAAAAAAAGGTCATAAAATTCCTCACGACCCTAATCATAAGATAGAGGACGAGTTACATTTGTTGTTAGCTAAGGAATTCAATAAAGATATGGCTCTCAAACTCGAATCGGAAAGATTGAGTGCGGAACGTCATTCAAAAGAAAAAACAGGCGCTGTTATAATGGATGGATATGTTCAGCCTAAGCCTGTGGAAAAACCGGTGGAGCAGATTACTATCTCAATACCTAAAGAGCAAATACCTCAGATTAAGCAGGTAGGACAAATTGATCTGGACAAATTAAACAAACCTGCAGAACCAAAGCCAGAACCTGAAGTTCAGAAAGCAGAACCTATAGTTGAAGTTGTTCAACCTGTTATCGATATTGAACCTCCCGCTCCAAAAACGGAAGAAAAGGAGGTGGTAACAACATCTGAAGTAAATGAACTGCAGGAGATAATTCAGGAAGAGAAAAAAAACGAAATAGTTATTCCTTCGGAAAGTAAGCCGGAACAAATTCAGCAGCAAGAAATTCAGGAAATTATTGTTGAGGAAGAGGACGATAACTTTGAAATAGAGGAAGTAGAGGAAAAAGAGGAAGACAAAGCAAAAGATAAAATAGTAAAAGAAGATGAACCAGAGGGAGAAATAGAAGAAGAAATATATGCTGTTAAACGTCCGGTATTGGATAAGATTCCCGTGGTAGTGGGTACCATTGATTTGGACTTGCTAAATCAGAATACACGTCCGAAACCAAAGACAAAAGAACAAAAAAAGAAAGAACGTGAAGAAAAAAACCGTTCTTTTGCTGAAACTAAAAAAGTAATTCTTGTCGACAAAAAAGTAACTGATCAACAAGATAACTCTGAGGCTGCTAAGAAAAAGAAACGCGAGCGGTTTACTAACCAAAAAGTGGACATCACGAAAGTTTCGGAATTTGGACAACCAAAGAAAGTTGACAAACAACAGCCAAAACTTAATAAAGATCGGCTTAAAAAACCTCTGAAAACGGTTGTTGACGAGGAAGAAGTTCAAAAACAGATTAAAGAAACGCTGGCTCGCATTGCCGGTGGTGGCAAAAAGAACAAAGGAGCGAAATATCGTAGAGATAAACGCGACAACGTTCGGGCAAATTTACAGGAACAAGCCGAAAGAGAACAGGCTGAACAGGGAATCATCAAATTAACAGAGTTTGTTACGGTAAGTGAGCTGGCTTCCATGATGGATGTGTCGGTAAACGAAGTTATCGGAACATGCATGAGTATTGGAATGATGGTTTCTATCAACCAACGTCTTGATGCGGAAACAATCAACATTGTAGCGGAAGAATTCGGATTTGCCACAGAATATGTGAGTGCCGATGTTGTGGAAGCTATTGGTGAAGAAGAACCGGACTCAGAAAGAGATTTATTGCCTCGTGCCCCAATTGTGACTGTAATGGGACACGTCGATCATGGTAAAACATCGCTGCTCGACTATATCCGTAAAACCAATGTAATTGCAGGTGAAGCCGGTGGTATCACCCAGCATATTGGTGCATACAATGTAAAACTGGACAACGGACAAAAAATCACATTCCTTGACACCCCGGGTCATGAAGCATTTACAGCTATGCGTGCCCGTGGTGCTAAAGTAACGGATATTGCCATTATTATAGTGGCTGCTGACGATAATGTAATGCCTCAAACTATAGAAGCGATCAATCATGCTTCTGCGGCAAATGTGCCGATGGTTTTTGCTATCAACAAGATTGATAAGCCCGGAGCCAATCCTGAAAAAATTAAGGAAACTCTGGCCAATATGAACTATTTGGTAGAAGATTGGGGTGGAAAATATCAGTCGCAGGATATATCGGCTAAACAAGGTATCGGTGTCGCTGAACTCCTCGAAAAAGTATTACTCGAAGCCGAATTGCTTGAACTGAAAGCCAATCCTGACCGTAAAGCTATCGGTTCGGTTATCGAATCTGAATTGGATAAAGGCCGCGGATATATTTCCACTGTACTTGTTCAGAACGGAACGCTCAAACAGGGTGATGTGGTTCTGGCAGGAACTCATCACGGAAAAATAAAAGCTATGTTCAACGAACGAAATCAACGTATTAAACAGGCATTGCCTGCAGAACCAGTTTTGATTCTTGGATTGAACGGAGCACCTCAGGCGGGAGATAATTTTAATGTTATGGGATCGGAACAAGAGGCGCGCGATATTGCGAACAAACGTGAACAGTTACAACGTGAACAAAGTTTGCGTACTAAAAAGCATTTCACGCTTGACGAACTCGGACGCCGTATTGCTTTGGGTGATTTCAAAGAACTCAATATTATTGTCAAAGGAGATGTGGATGGATCGGTAGAAGCTCTGTCGGATTCGTTACTGAAACTTTCGACCGAAAATATTCAGGTGAATGTAATTCACAAAGCGGTTGGAGCTATCTCGGATTCTGATGTGCTTCTTGCTGCTGCTTCGAATGCGATCATTTGTGGATTCCAGGTTCGCCCAACTTCTTCTGCTCGTAAAATGGCTGAAAAAGAGGAAATTGACATTCGTTTGTATTCTATCATCTACGATGCAATCGAAGAAATCAAAGATGCAATGGAAGGAATGCTTTCTCCAGAAATTAAAGAAGAGATTACTGCAACAGTTGAAGTACTCGAAGTCTTTAAAATCACCAAAGTGGGGACAATTGCCGGCTGTCTTGTTCGTGAAGGAAAAATCAAACGTTCAAACAAAGTGCGTATTATCAGGGATGGTATCGTAGTGTTCACCGGCGAATTGGATTCTTTGAAACGCTTCAAAGAGGATGTAAAAGAAGTAGGAAACAACTTCGAATGCGGTTTGAATATCAAAAATTATAACGACGTACGTGTAGGCGATATGATTGAAAGTTTTGAAGAAACTGAAGTAAAGAAAACGCTTTAAAAAATAGAGATAAAAGCCCAAACGACCCAATAATTTTTGAAATCATTGGGTCGTTTGGGCTTTTTATTATGGGATGTGAAGATACATTATTGATTCTTCATTTGAAAATTCTAATAAATATTTAATGCAACAACGATTTTCTCAGATTGGGTGTCGAACACAATCAGTCCTTCATTTTTATCGCTTAATTGAGCAATCAGGTCTCCGTTTTTGTTCCACACCGACGATTTTCCTCCACACCAGTGTCCACCCGACTCTCCAATATAATTTGACATGAAAGCAGTCATTTTGTGTTTTTTTGCTATCTCACTCAGTTTTTTGATGTCGGCATCAACTCCATTGACAGAATTCAACACACTTGCTAAATAAACAGTAGCTTTATTTTTTATCGCAAATGCATGATGTTCCTTGTTCGATAATTCATAACAAATTGCCGGGGCTACTACATCTTTTCCAAAATCAACAACCAAAGGATTGTGGCCAGGCTCAAACACAGAAACTTCTGTGTGATAAAGGTGTTGTTTTGAATAAGTAATTCTCTTTTGGTTGGGACGAAAAATGATCATACTGATGAATAAATTGTCGTCCTTTCTGGTTGGGAGCCCTGCTCCTATTGCAATCTGATTATTATCGCAAAATAGCTGAATAGCATCTAATCTTTTATCATCCTGATCCGTTGCCAACAGATTTGCCAACTCTGGTTCATAACCCGTAAGTGATAATTCAGGAAAAACAACAAAATCGGCATTATGAACTTTTGCTTGTCCGGCCCATTTCAGATGTTTCTCAATATTACGTTTAATATTTCCCTTAATAGCCGACAATTGTACGATCGCAATATTCATATCTATTGAACTATTTTTATATGTGATTTCATTAACACAATAGATATAAACGTGATTAAAAGCCTATTATTGTAATTAAATTTTAGCAATCGTATTTTTTGTCGTATCCCAATTGCAATAGCAGACTGTTTATTTCTTTTTTTAGTTCAATCATTCGTAACTCCCTGTCGACAAAGAAACTGTTTAAGGTTTTTTGTTCGTTGAGCGACCGGATCAACTCTTGTTCAATTTTTTTTTGTGATGTAATGTCAATACAAATGCCAGCTATGTACAAAGGATCGCCATAATTATCATAGGTTGTCTCACCAGTGGTAAAAATCCATAATATTTTTCCATCAGGATGCACAATTCTATACTCGATTGCCAATTTTTTATGTTCATTAATCGACGAGTTCAATTTATCAATAGTTGCTTTTTTATCCTCTGGATGGATGCAATTACTCCAAATATTGAACGTTGCAAGGTCTTTTTCCGCATCTAATCCGAAGAGAGTAAAAAAATCAGGTGTCCACTTTATTTTGTTGGTTTTAATATTCCAGTTCCATAAGCCGGAACCAGAGGCTTGTTGAGCAAAATGTAAAAGAACCTCATTTTCTTTCAGAGCTTCTTCGTAGTTTTTTCTTTGAGTAATATCTCTGATCGTCCCAATCATTTTTAAAGCCTTATTATCCTTAAACTTCACAAGTCCTTGTCCGTGAACCCATCTGGTGGTATTATCCGAAACACGTTGAATCCGATATTCTTTATCGAAATGTTGCTGTTTGTTGAACACCTCATCAAATAAATAATTTTGCATCATTTCTTTGTCGTCAGGATGAACTATATTGAGCCATCCCTTAATGCTCCTATTGTAAGTTGAATCTATTCCGAAAATCTGGTCGAGAACTTCGGATGATTCCCAATAATCATCTGCAAAGTCACATTTGTACGTTCCAATAAATGCGGCTTTCTGTAATTCCATGAAAAAGAATTCATTTTCTCTGATTCGTTTTTCGCCGTAAATCCGTTGCATTTGCCCGGCTACAAAAACTCCAAGAATACGAAAGATGTTTGAAATTTGATTGATATCTTTTCTTGGCTTATCATCTATCATGCTCAGAAAAGCTTCCACTTTTCCGGAAGAGTCTCTCAATGGGAAACAAATAAAACTTTCGGCATTGAAATCAGTTAATAACTTAAAATCCGGATAAATATTCTGGACATTTTCCGCGTACAGACATATATCATTCTGATTTTTAAGTGGAAAACCAGATATATTATATTGAAAGTTTTCGATCAGACTTCCATGTTTTGCCACAGCTAAGGTTTTTACGGTTTCTTTATCCTGTTGAATGATGCTGATAGAGACATAACCCGCATTTAAGTTTTTGCTGATATATAAAACGATTTTTTCAAAAATATTTTCCGTTTGTTTGTCTTTAAAACAAGTCAGAATAAATTCTATAAGATTTTCTAATACTGCTACCTTTTTTGTCGGATCATTTTTCTCTATTTCACTATCTGATTCTGCATGATAAATAGAGATGTAATTGGTTGATTCATCAGAATCATTACGACTATCTGAATGATTCATAGTGTTATATTTTAAAATTAATGCAATAAAGATATTACTATTTTTTTGTAATTGTTCATTTCATTCCGAATATTTTATCAATCGGGACAAACAGAAAAAAAAGTCCCGGAAGAAATGGCTCTTCCGGGACTTCTGCATATAAATGTTTCTTTTACTTTAAATCTCCTTCGGCAATCAGATATTCGGCTATCTGAACAGCATTTAAAGCGGCTCCTTTTTTAATTTGATCGCTTACACACCAAAATGTAATACCTTTAGGATTAGATAAATCCTTGCGAATACGACCCACATGAACCGGATCTTTGCCTGAAAGGAATAAAGGCATTGGATATTTTTTCTCGGCAGGATTATCAATCACCTCTACTCCTTGTGCATTTTCTAAAGCTGCACGAACTTCTTCGACGGTCAACGAACGCTCGGTTTCTGCCCAGATACTTTCGGAATGTGCGCGCAATGCAGGCACACGCACGCAAGTGGCACTCACTTCTACATCGGAATGCATAATTTTACGAGTCTCGTTATACATTTTCATTTCCTCTTTGGTGTAACCATTGTCGGTAAACACATCCACCTGAGGAATCAGGTTATATGCCAACTGATAAGCAAACTTACTTACTGTTACTTCCTCGCCGGCAACAATTTGTTTGTATTGAAGCACAAGCTCATCCATGGCAGCTGCTCCTGCACCTGAAGCTGCCTGATAAGTAGACACATGCACGCGCTTGATATGCGAAAGATCTTCGATAGCTTTCAGTGCCACCACCATTTGTATAGTTGTACAGTTAGGATTGGCAATAATTCCACGCGGACGGATTTTTGCATCCGATGCATTTACTTCAGGTACCACCAAGGGTATGTCGTTATCCATTCTGAAAGCGCTTGAATTATCAATCATAACAGCTCCGAATTTGGTAATATCTTCTGCAAACTCTTTTGAGATTCCAGCTCCGGCCGAAGTGAACACCAGATCAAATCCTTTAAAATCATCTCCGTGTTTCAATTCTTTTACAACTAATTTTTGTCCTTTGTACTCATAAACTTTTCCGGCACTGCGTGAAGAACCAAACAAAGCCAACTCAGTCAGTGGAAAATTGCGTTCGTCCAATACGCGCAAGAATTCCTGCCCAACAGCGCCACTGGCGCCTACAATTGCTACTTTCATCTTTTTTATATTTAAATAGTTGTGAATTTTAAATTTATTGTTACATTTGCATTGTTACACCCTGAAAATCAAACCTGTGAGGAAATTTGAATGAGATGTGGCGTGTTACTTTTTCAGAGTGCAAAAGTAATTCATTTTTATATATTTAGCAACCTTATGAAAAGGCTGATATTGTTTTTCTGTATTTTTCTTCCTGTTTTTAGCATTGCCCAGGTAAACGAATCTTTCTCGGACGGAAATTTCGATCAAAATCCTGAATGGAACGGCAATACTTCATCTTTTGTTGTAAACACGTCTTTTCAGCTTCAATCATCCGCTGCGGCTACTTCTGTATCTTATCTAAGTACTCCAAGCAATGCTTTTGTAAATGCCTCATGGGAGTGTTGGGTGAAAATCAACTACACAACATCATCTTCTAATTATGCTTGTTTCTACATAGCTTCCGATGCCGGAGAAATTACAAACGAATGTAATGCTTATTATGTTCAAATAGGGGGGACAAATGATGAAGTCTCACTCTTTGTCCTTCAGAATGGCACAAAAACAAAAATTATTGACGGAACTGATAAAAGAACTGATGGTAATCCTGTGAGTATTCAGGTAAAAGTAACAAGTGACGCTCAGGGAAATTTCACGTTATACAGCAAAACAGCTTCGGAACAGGAATATTACGAGGAGGGAACGGTAAACAATAAGCAAATAACCAAATCGGATTATATTGCATTACTGTATTCAAACACTTCTACTACCGGAAAAGCCTATTATTTTGATGACATTCTCGTAACAGGAGCTAAAGCTCTGGATACTATTCCTCCTTTGTGCCAGAGTATTAGAGTTCAGATGCCTGACCAGATAGTTCTTGGGTTTAATGAGGCAATTGACATTCAAAATGCTAATTTTGAAGTTAGCTCTTCTATCGGACAAGCCAATAAAGCAGAGTTATCGACAGATAAAAAAACCGTCACGCTCACTTTTAATAACTATTTTGA
>WSSedL1CaDRAFT_10001365_pt1 | contig 14411 bp, 10 predicted proteins | sample WetSurSL1Cattail_FD_9464 | JGI IMG/M metagenome (IMG submission 9464)
CATTCACTGCAAAGCCGGGTCAGACTACTGCAATGATTGGCTCAACCGGCTCGGGAAAATCAACCTTGATCAACCTTATTCCGCGCTTTTACGACGTAACTTCCGGTGAAGTGATGGTAAACGGCGTGAATGTAAAAGAGGTTTCCCAGCATGACTTGCGAAATCAAATCGGCTATGTGCCGCAAAAAGGAGTACTGATTTCAGGTACGATCGCATCCAATCTGCGCTACGGCGACAAAGACGCAACTGATGAGGAAGTAAGAATAGCTGCTGATATTGCGCAGGCAAGCGGATTTATTGAGGATAAGCCGGAGGGCTATGAGTCCGAAATCGCAGAGGGCGGCGGAAATGTTTCCGGCGGTCAGAAGCAGCGGCTTTCCATTGCACGGGCATTGGTAAAAAAGCCCCAAATTTATATTTTTGACGACAGCTTTTCTGCCCTTGACTTCAAAACGGACGCGGCACTGCGCCGTGCTTTAAAGGAGCACACAGGCGGCAGTACGGTTCTGATTGTCGCACAGCGCGTCAGTACCATTATGGGCGCGGAACAGATTATTGTGCTGGATGAGGGCAAAATTGTAGGAGTCGGGACCCATAGAGAGCTTTTGAAAAGCTGTCCCACCTATTATGAAATTGCCTCATCACAGCTTTCAAAGGAGGAATTGGCATGAGTGAGAAAACACCCGGAACGCCTAAACCACAGCAAGGCCCAGGCAGACATGACCCTGCGGCAATGTTAATGCCCGGCGAAAAAGCCAAAGACTTTAAGAATACCTTTCGCAAACTGCTTCAATATCTTGGTAAGTATAAAATATCCATTGTCGTTGTGGTGCTTTTTGCCATAGCTTCCACAGTATTTGCAATTGTCGGCCCGAAAATACTGGGACAAGCGACCAATGAGCTTTTTGCGGGCATCATGAATCAGATTTCCGGAACGGGAAAAGGAATTGATTTTGGCCGCATTGGCCAAATTATGGCCTTGCTGATTGCCCTTTACTTGTTTAGTGCGCTGCTTTCGTGTGTTCAGGGCTACATCATGACCGGAGTCTCCATGAAGGTTACCTACAATCTCCGCAGTGATATTGCAGCTAAGATTCAAAGGCTTCCGTTTCAGTACTATGATAAAACCAGCAACGGCGAAGTACTTTCCCATATCACCAACGATGTTGATGCAATCAGCCAGAGCCTGAACCAGAGCGTTACCCAGATTATTACCTCAGTAACAACGCTGATCGGTATTGTCATTATGATGTTCACCATCAGTTGGCAGATGACCTTGGTTGCGTTTTGCATTGTTCCACTTTCCGCAGGATTCATAATGTTTATTGTTAAAAAATCACAAAAGCACTTTATGGCCCAGCAGGAGTATCTCGGGCATGTGAACGGCCATATTGAAGAAATGTATGGAAGCCATGTTGTGGTCAAGGCATTTAACGGGGAGGCAGATTCAATTAAAACCTTTGGTGGATTTAACCAGATGCTTTATTCTTCTGCATGGAAAAGCCAGTTTCTTTCAGGCTTAATGATGCCGATGATGAATTTTATCGGAAACCTCGGTTATGTTGGAATCTGTATTTTGGGTGGATATCTGGCGGTAAACGGTAAAATTTCCGTCGGTGATATTCAGGCGTTCATCCAGTATGTCCGTCAGTTTACCCAACCGATCACGCAGGTTGCCAATATTTCAAATGTAATGCAGCAGACGGCTGCCGCAGCCGAGCGTGTGTTTGAGTTCTTGGAACAGCCGGAGGAAGTGGCGGAGAGCAAAGCCCCAATTCGTGTGAATACGGGCAGTGAGCCGGACACCGAGCTGAATGTTCATATTCAGGGGAGCGTGCAGTTTGCGCACGTCCATTTCGGTTACAACCCCGATAAAACTATTATCAACGATTTTTCTGCCAGCATCAAACCGGGGCAAAAGGTCGCGATCGTCGGGCCGACCGGTGCGGGTAAGACCACTATGGTGAAGCTATTAATGCGCTTCTATGACGTGAATCAGGGCGCGATCCTGGTGGACGGCTACGACATCCGGGACTTTGCCCGCAATGATCTGCGTTCTCTGTTCGGCATGGTTCTTCAGGAAACCTGGCTATACAACGCCAGCATTCGGGACAATATCCGTTACGGCAAACTCATGGCTACAGATGATGAAGTAATTGCCGCGGCCAAGGCCGCGCAGGTACACCACTTTGTGCGTACCTTGCCGGATGGCTACAATATGATTCTGAATGAAGAGGCCAGCAATGTTTCGCAGGGACAAAAGCAGCTTCTGACCATCGCACGCGCAATTCTTGCTGACCCGCAGATTTTGATTCTCGACGAGGCTACCAGCAGCGTGGATACCCGTACGGAAATCCTCATTCAAAAGGCAATGGATAACCTGATGAAAGGTCGCACCAGTTTTGTGATTGCACACCGTCTTTCCACAATCCGTGATGCGGATTTGATTTTAGTGATGCGTGACGGTGACATTGTGGAGCAGGGAAACCATCAGGAACTCATTCAGAAAAATGGCTTCTATGCCAGCCTGTACAACAGCCAGTTTGAACAGTCAATGGTGCTTGAGGGCAGTGCGCAGTAAATACAGTCCTTAAGATGAAATCAATGAAAAAGCATCGGCAGGTTATAATGCCCGCCGATGTTTTATGTTAATGAAAATTGGATTCAGATTATTCAAAAGATGTCAGACATTCATATGTAGCGCTATTTTGTAAAGCGTTTATATAAAGCGCCAAGAGATTTCTTTTCAATTCTGGATACGTAAGAGCGTGAAATCCCAAGTTTTTGTGCTACTTCACGTTGCGTCAGGGGATTTTCTCCTGTCAGTCCGTATCTCAGTTCGATGATTTTTCGTTCGCGCGGCGAAAGCACTTCGCACAGATATTTTTTTAGCTGCTCGGATTTGATCTTGCAGTCAAGATTCTCCAAAATATTGTCTTCTGTTGCCATCACATCCATCAGCGTAAGGGCATTTCCGTCTTTATCGGTGTCAATGGGCTCATCGATTACGCATATCTGCCTGTGTTAAAGAGCAAAACTGTTTTCGCATCTAGAAAATTGAAGAAATTATTATTCCAAATTAAACTTCTCTACGGTGTGATACAAAATGGTTGACTGTCCGGATAGCTCTTCGCTCGCTGCAGCATTTTCTTCCGCGGTCGCTGAATTTGCCTGAATGACAGAGTTAATTTGATTTAGACTATCCCGGATTTGCATAATGGCAGAGGACTGTGCGTTGGAAGCGCTGTCGATCTTGTCCATAATCAGGTTGACTGCCGCGGTCTGTTTGGAAACGTCAATCAGCGCTGCAGCGGTAGCTGCGGCGTTTTTGGAACCCTCCGAAACGGCACGGGAAGAAGCCTCGATAATGCTCGCGGTTTGTTTTGCCGCCTGTGAAGATTTGCTTGCAAGATTCCGAACCTCATCTGCAACGACTGCAAAACCCTTACCTGCCGACCCTGCACGTGCGGCCTCTACTGCGGCGTTTAACGCAAGAATATTTGTCTGGAAAGCAATGTCGTTAATCACTTTCATGATGTTACTGATTTCATGCGATAATTGATCAATTTTGTTCATGGAAGAAATCATTTCTTCCATATTTATGTTGCTGTTGTCAATTCCAAGTTTTGTTTGCCGAACCAGGTTCGCAGAATCTCGGACATTTTCCGCATTGTTTTGAACTTTTAAAGATACTTCTGAAATAGAAGCGGAGAGTGTTTCAATTTCTCCGGCTTGGAGTGAGGAGCCTTGGGAAAGGGAAAGCGTGCTGCCTGAAATTTGCTGTGCGCCGATATGCACCTGCTTCGCAGCGTTTTCAATGGTGGTAAGCGTTTCGCCTAGCATATCAGATATTTTCAAAAGTGCCTGCTTGATCACGGAGAATTCTCCACTGTAGTCATAGCAAAGGTGAATTCGAATGCTGCCGGATGCCATCGTTTCCAATACCTCCGCTATTTCTTTGATATAAGAAGCATAACTATTTAATCGTGCGGAGGTTAATTTGGTGAACTGACAAAGCTGACCGACTTCGTCCTTTGTGATTTGTTTTTCATCAACACTGGTAGTTAAATCTCCGTCAGCAATCTTACCTAAAATCCCTGTGACATATTTTAATGGCTTTATCAGCGAACGTGAAATAGCAGTGCTTAAAAGAAGGCTTAGTATGATCGCAAGGGCAATTAATCCCCCTGTCATCCATGTGCTTTGACTATCCGTGCTTTGGGAAGTCGCTGTGACATTTTGCTGCCACGCAGAGGCAAGCTTTACGGTTTGATTGATGTATTCCCTGTGCATGTTATACATCGCTATTAATTGCGCGCGTGCCTTTTCTATCATTGTAGAATCACCTGTTTTAACTGCAGGAACTACCTGATCATCAAAAATTTGATAGAACTTTATAGCCGAATCATGGGATTCGGTTAAAAATACCTTTTGCAGTTCACTGTTGGCGGGAATGTTTTTTTGCCAATAACTGTAACGATTTTTATATTGTGTTTCCAAATCATTCATGTAGGCCAGTAACTTTGTGCGTTTGAAATCATCTTTTTCAGAAAGATATTCAAGCGCGGTCGAATACGATTCTAACACGTATTCGGGCGGTGGCAGAATATCCGCCGTTAATTCATTGGAGAGCATAATTTGTTTATAAAGGTCGCCCCCGATTTTTATTTTGCTGCTTAAAAACAGAGAAGAGGCCCACACAAACAGAATCAAGAGGATTGAGATAAATGAAAAGATACGCATTTTCCAAGATATTTTAATATTTTTCATCTTATTCTATATTTTCAATGGAGTGAAAATATCCTTTCTTTTCTTTATATGTATATTGATTAAGTTATCGAACAAATTTGATTTTTCATTATCGGATTTTATAAATAACTTATTTAATAAATAGAAAAACTAATTTAATTAATTATAAAAAGGTTCTATGTGCATTTAATAGCGGGGAGATCAATGATTTATAACTAGCAACAACCTTGACAGTTAGTTGGGGTAAAAGCTAATAGTTAGCGTCAGTAGCCGGCAAACAGAGAAAAGTATAATAGGCTATTCTGTTAATTAACTGCCGATAAAAAGAATCCAAAGAGCGCCCTTAATCGAAGGAATAAACCTTAGATTAAGGGCGCTCTTTATGACAGATAAAAATAATGAGGCAGTGAATCTTGCCTCATTAATGCATAAATAATTTAAAAATAAATGTAAAAGCAGCGCCAAGCAGCATTGTTGCGGGAATTGTTATGAACCAGGTCACAATGATATCCTTTGCAGTTGACCATCTTACTGCGGAAAACCTTTTGGACGAACCCACGCCCATAATCGCGGATGAAATGACATGTGTTGTACTCACAGGAGCGCCCATCGCTGTCATAACCTGAATGACTGCTGCAGACGATGTCTCGGCCGCGAAGCCCTCAACCGGCTCCAACTGAATCATATTTACGCCGATGGTTTTAATAATACGCCAACCGCCTAGCGATGTGCCAAGCGCCATGGCAAGTGCGCAGACTAGTTTAACAGCCAGTGGGATGCCGTCGCTTGCTTTGAGAACGCCGCCGCTGACAAGTGCCAGCGTGATAACGCCCATTGTTTTTTGTGCATCATTGCTGCCATGAGAATAAGCCATCAAAGCTGCGGAAAAAATTTGCAATTTCGAAAAACACTTGTTGATTGTTCGCCGTGAGACTGCCCCAAGAATTAGGTAAAGCAGTTTCATCACAATGTAGCCTATTACAAAGCCAATGAGAGGGGATGAGAAAAGAGGAATAATGACCTTATCCAATATATTTGTCCAGTTGACGACTTTTAAACTGCCGGAAACCACGATTGCAGAACCAATCAGGCTGCCAATGAGCGCGTGGGAGGAACTGCTTGGCAGGGCGATATACCATGTAATCAGGTTCCAGACGATGGCTCCGCACAAGGCCGCGGCAATCACAAATTGTTCAGGGGATCCATTTAAAATACCTGATGCAATGGTGTTTGCAACATTTACGCTAACAAGTGCGCCGACAAAATTAAGCGTAGCTGACATGATGATTGCAGCACTTGGTGTCAGCACCCGCGTAGAGACGGATGTGGCAATTGAATTTGCGGTATCATGAAACCCATTGATAAAATCAAATGTAACGGCTAGAAGTATTACGATAATCAGCATTAAATTAAACATTCTTGGAAATAATCCCCTTTACTGTATGATAACAAACAAATAGTTACTAAAAAGAACAAAATTCGCATTTTTTACATAGAGAAACAGATTGGAATAATACCAACCAAAGCTAAATTATAAGTTTTTTGCTTCACTATGTCAATGCTGAGCGATAATTAAAGAATATATATATGCAGATTTCGGATATTATAAATTTCATTGGCAGACTTATAAAACCGACAAGAATATTCTAATGCTGAAAATCATAGCCTTAACTGAGGTGATGGACTTGGGGAAGAAGTGATGATCGAGAGAGATGTATATCAATTAGAGGTAGAAGAGGATGGTCGTTCACGGTTACTCAGATTTAATAAAAAATACAGTATTTGGGTAAGCATTGAGTTTATAGGAGATTCAGTTAGTTTAGAAAAATCAGTACAGGATCATTTGAAAGGTCAATATATCAGACGTGTTTTAGAGAACTTGAAGAATGATGGTTCCTGCTGAAATGAAAATTCTAACCAGTGTTTCCCGGTAACGGCGGATAAAATTACGTAATGGGGGTGCCTGCATTATGGAAGTGAAAAAGAGAGTTGCATGTTTATACAGGGTTTCCACACAAATGCAGGTATCAGCGGATGATGACTTGCCGGTACAGAGAAACGCCTGTAAAGAATTTATTACTAAGCATCCGGAATGGGAGTTTTGCTGTGAATATTTGGAAAAGGGCATATCAGGGTATAAAAAGGAACTAGCACAAAGAGATATTTTGCTGAAAGTCAGGGCAGATGCTGAAAAGAAAATATTTGATGTACTTCTCGTGTTCATGTTTGATCGAGTCGGACGTAAGGAATGTGAATCACCATTTGTGGTACAGTGGTTCGTGGAGCACGGTATCGAGGTTTGGTCAGTAAATGAGGGGCAGCAGAAATTCGAAACCCATACGGACACGCTGACAAATTTCATAAGATTCTGGCAGGCGGAAGGCGAGAGTATAAAAACATCGCTGCGTGTTGATGAGGCTCTCAAGCAAAAAACAAGAGCCGGTCAATATGTGGGGGGAAAACCACCATACGGATATAGGCGGGTTCCTACAGGTGAGATCACTAAAAAGGGAAGGGCTGTCACAAAGCTTGAAATTGACCCTAAACAAGCGAAAGTAGTACGCCTGATTTTTGATTTATCCATCAAAGATCGTTTTGGAGGACATAAGATTGCGCAGTACCTGAATGAAAATGCATATCCGGCAAAGATGGGCGGACAGTGGAATGCATGCAGCATCAATTACATATTACGGAATCCTGTTTATAAGGGATATTTAGCATATGGAAAATCGTCAGCAAAGGGCGGTACACAACGCAGGATGAGCCCGGACAAATGGATTCTGTCAGATCACCGTGTTGGTGAACTCGCGATCATTTCAGAAGCGGAGTGGAGCACGGTTCAAAGAATCAGAAACAATGTTTCAGCATGTCAGCAGCAGCAAAAAGAAGAAAACTTGAAAATTGAACATCATAAGTTAAACAAGAGTCCGCTGTTGTTTATCGGATTTATCCGGTGCGGCGTTTGCGGATATGCTATGAATACTGGATATTCAAGCAGCAAGTGGGTGACAAAGAGCGGAGAAGTCCGCAGAACATGCAGTGCAGTATATAAATGTGCGGGGAGGACTTCCGGTCATATTGGCTGTACTGCAAAAGTTTCTCATCAGGCAAAAAGTATTGAAGAACCTGTGCTGGAAGAAATCTACAAATATATGGATACATTGAAGGCTGTGGACTTGTCAGAGGACATTGAAAAATTGCGTAGACAGAATTTGAACCATGATGAGAAATTAATTCGCGAAATCCTAAAAGAAAAAACAGCGCTTGAAAAGGCGCGGGAGGCACTTAAAAATCAGATGATTAAAGTGCTGACCGGAGAAGCGGATTTTGATAAAACTCTAATTAATCAAATGTACTCTGAAACCGAAAAAAAAATGGCAGATGCAGACAGACGGTACGCAGAAGCGAATAAAGAACTGGAGTTAAGAAAATTGAAACGGAATGATTCAGCAGTTCTGCAACACATGGTTCCGGTCTGGCGTGAGGAATTTGAGAAAGCACCATTTGAGGTAAAAAAGGTGCTGCTGTCTCATATCATTGACCAGATTGTTGTATATCCGGATCGAATTGATTTTAAGCTAAAGATGTACATTAGCGACTTCTTGAAAAAGGCCAATAAAGTAAACCCTAGAAAAGGGTGTCGACAAATGAATTCTTTTCATTCGTCGACACCCTTTTTTATAAGAATGAGGAGATTACACAGGGCAAACTATGTAATCTCCTCATTCATTGAAATATCCTGCGCACTTTTTTTCGTGGAACGAAAGAACATCAAGACTTCATTTGCTATCTTCACATTGCGGACTGCTTGAATCTGTATTATTTTCATTATATAATACATTTGGTAAAACAAATACTTCTGAATCTGAACCAAAAAGATAAACATTCACGTTTTCGCCATCCCACACAATTTTTTCAATAAAGGTACGCAGGGCATTCCGCTTTTCTTCTACCATCATCGTATCGAAAGCAGAAGAAAAGGAACTCAAAATCCCCTTGATGATTTCAATCTGCTCGTCGGGGAGAAATTTTGTTCTTGTCAGATTTTTGAGTTCCTCTAACCTTGCTTTTAAAGAGCTGCTCTTCTCGTGGAGTTCGTTAATCTGTTTGGCGATATAATCGCACGCCGGACTACCTTGCATTTTTGCAAGGGCTGAAACCAGATTTGTGATTTCCTTTTCATTTTCCAGAATCGATTTGTTCAGCTGCTCCAGTTCGGAATCATATCCTTCGTGGCTGCCATTTAAACTTTGCTGGTACGCACGCAACTGCTGAAATAGAATAGAATCATCTTCGGAAAGCTTCTTGATTTCGGCAGCAACTGCTTTGTCAAGAATATTGCCGTTTGCATTCCGAATAGAACAGTTATGCCCCTGACTTTTTTCCTTAAGTTCACAGAGGTAGGTGTAAATCAGCTCCCCATTTGCATTTTTGCGCTGGGTGAGCTTTGGTCGCATATAAGAGCCGCACGTTCCACAGCGGAGTAAGCCGGATAGTAAGGCGGTATTGCCCTTTGGCTTTCGGTAAGATTTCGATTTATTCTGGCTCAGCATTTTCTGTACATTTACCCAAGCAGCACCCGAAACAATTCCTTTATGTCGGCCGATCGCAACAATCCAGTTTGACATTTCCCGTATCCGGTTCGTCTGCCCATGCTGCTGGAGTGTTTTGTTGTAGGCCATGATGCCACAGCTGCCGTCAAAGTCTTTCTCTTCTGCACAAAGTTCAACCTCTGCATTAGCAAAATAGCAATAAGCGTCCTGATCTGCTTTCATATAAACGGGATTTTCCAAAATGTTTTTCACGGCAAAGCGCGTATAGCGTTTGCCTGATTTTGACAGGATGTTATTTTGAATCAGGTATGTTTCTACTTTGGTCAATGAATTTGTTTCAAGAAATTTATCGTAAATTTTCTTCACAATTTTAATTTCGTCTGGAAGAAAAGTAAGTTGGTACGCTTTGCGTACCTTGCCGTCAATGGTCACTTTTTCCACGGGTTCTGATTCATACCCGGTTGGGGTGGTACCGCCAAGCCAACGGCCTGTTTTTGCCAGCTCCTGCATGTTATCTCGAATCCGTTCCGCTGTTGTCTCCCTCTCTAACTGAGAGAAAACGGATGCAATGTACATCATGGCGCGTCCGATGGGCGAGTTTGTATCAAACTGCTCCTTGATCGAGATAAACGCGATGGAGAGATTATTTAATTCTTCAATCAGCTTGGCGAAGTCACCGATGTTGCGGCTGATACGGTCGAGCCGGTAGCAGACAAGGACGGATAATTCTTTTGCCTTGGCATCCGCAATCATTTTTTTAAACTGCGGACGGTCGGTATTGCCGCCGGAAAACCCTTCATCCTCATAAATGCAAATATCTTCTTCCGCAGTATCAGGATAGTGCAGCTTAATATATTGCCGGCACAGCTCAATCTGGTTTTCAATACTTTCGCCCTTACCGGTGAATTTTGATTTTCTGGAGTAAATCGCAATTTTCATCATTCCACCGCCTGCCTCTTAATCTATTTATCATATCATAGTGTAAATAAAAAAAAGAGGACGAAGCGTCATACTGTGTAACCTTTGATTACATGGAGAAATATTCTTTGATATAGAACGCCAGCATCAGGTTGAATTTGACCGCAGAACTGTCCAGCTCCGAGTTGAGAAGATCTTTAATCTTCCGAATGCGATAGACGACCGTGTTCCGGTGCGTGTGCATTTGAGCCGCCGTATCCAAAAGATTGCAGTCCAACGAAAGGAAAACCCGTAGCGTGTTCAAGTATTCCGAATCATGCTCGTGATCATATTTCTCCAAACTTCCCAGAAACCGCTGGTAATGTGCTTTTAAAAGGGCGGTATCCGGCACACAGAACAGCATTTGAAACACGCCAAGTTCGTCAAACCGCGCAAATGGCCGTTTCCAGAATTCTGCGGCAGCCAGAGAGAAACGCGCGCGCTTGTAAGCCGTTCCGATTCCCTCAAGAGAAGATACCGCATCACTGGCTCCCAGGGTGATGCTGTCACAAAAACAGATTACCCCAATCATTTCGTTGAGAGAAAATTGTTTCTGTGTGGAATCATAGATCAGAACGTGAAGGTTGTCATGCTGGAATAAATGATATTTCAGCCCGTGGCTGTTGAGCGGCGATGTGATTCTGGTGGGATCATCCAGATTGCGGATGACCAGAACAATGTAGGGTGTCTGAGTGAGAAAGCCATGCTGATTTAGTGCGCGCAGAATTTTCTCCGGTATTTGTACCTGATAAATTGCGCTCTGAAATGCCGAACTGAGGTCATCTTCCTTTTGCTTTTCCCGAAGAAACATCATGCAGAAATCCTGCATGATATCGATTAAATGAATCTCCCAAGGCATTGTGATCAGCGGGAATTCGTTGACATTGCAGAACGAGACGATTTCAGGCGTGATATCCTCCAGATGAAGATATTGACCGACGTTAATTAAAATTCCGCTGCAATTGCATAATGCCAGTGAACGGATAAAATCATACAATGTGACGCCGCTTTGGGTGAAAAGACCCGTGGTAATGATCAATTCTCCGCTCTTTAGAAATGAAATGTTTTGAATATCCTCCGCAAGGTATACCCAGGAAGCGGAGTTGCTCATGCCGCTCTGTCCGCAATGGAGCTTCAGCCTGTATTTCGCTTTTGCAGATTCATACAAATTTTCCACCTGTGTCCACATTATGGTTTCCTCCTGAATTGATTACTTAAAGTGAAAAGTCATTGACTTTAGTATATCACAATTAAGATTGTATTCAAAGAACAAATAAACGGTAAATATCTGTCATTTAAGACCGTTGAAATCTATTTTAATTGTACTATACTAATTACATACTTTATTAAATGCTTACTGAGGAGTGATTATAATGTTAAGAGATTCTTTACCTGAAATCGTTACTTCACAGTTGCCTGGACCAAAGGCAGCTGCTATGATTGCCAGAAGACAGGAAACCGTACCTTCTGCTATCAAATGTTCCTATCCTGTTGTAATTCAGCGGGGAGAAGGGGCGATGGTGGAGGATGTGGACGGAAATCGTTTCGTTGACTGGATCGGCGGCGTCGGTGTGCTGAATATCGGTTACTCCCACCCTGAAATCGTCGAAGCCGTAAAAGCACAGGCAGACCAATATTTTCATGGCATGTTCAATGTCGTGACCCACGAAGGTTATGTGGCATTGTCGGAAAAGTTAAGTGCATGTGTTCCGGTTGTTGGAGAAAAGAAAAAAACATTTTTTGCAAACAGCGGTGCTGAGGCAGACGAAAATGCCGTCAAGATTGCTAAAGCCTTTACAAAACGCCCTAATATTATCGTCTTTTCAGGCGCGTTCCATGGCCGTACCATGCTGACCATGACCATGACCTCTAAAAAAGCATATGCAGTGGGAATGGGTCCCTTTCCTGATGGCGTGTATCGCGCAGAATTTCCTTACCTTTACCGCAAGCCGTCCGGTATGCTTGATGAGGATGCGATTTCCTATTATATCGCGAAGTTGGAAGAAGTGTTTGAACAGTGTTCTCCCGCGGAGTATGTCGCGGCCATCGTGGTCGAACCATTGCAGGGCGAAGGCGGATTTATCCCGGCTCCCATTGAATGGGTCAAGGCCGTCCGTGCGATCTGTGACAAGCATGGGATTCTTCTGGTAGCAGACGAAGTACAGTCCGGATTTTGCAGAACCGGCAGGCTGTTTGCCAGTGAATACTGGAAGGAAAACGGCGTAATGCCGGATATTCTGACCACCGCAAAGTCCATCGCAGCTGGAATCCCACTGAGTGCGATTGTTGCAAGGGAAGAAATTATGGAGTCCGTGCCGGCCGGTGTCATCGGCGGTACTTATTGTGGCAACCCATTGGCCTGTGCCGCCGGGTTAAAGGTTCTGGAAATTATGCAGCGTGATCATCTGGACACCCGCGCTCTGGAAATCGGAAAAATCGTCACAGACAGATATCTTTCTTGGAAAGAGAAATTTGATGTGGTTGGCGACGTAAGAGGTTTGGGCGCAATGATTGGAATCGAATTTGTCAAAGACACCAAAACCAAGGAACCTTATCCTGCGTTGGTATCAAGACTGGTTTCTGAAACTGCCAAACACGGCCTGATGATTGAAAGCGCCGGAATTTTTGGGAACGTGATTCGCTTTTTAGCACCGCTGGTGATTACAGATGCGCAGCTAGAAGCCGGATTGGATATTTTCGAGAAAGCCATTGCAGCTTGCCTTTGATCTCAGCGGACAAAAAAACGTGTCAAGATGGTACGGCTTGTATTTAAAATACAAATATTGGCTACATATTTGGCCTTGCAGGCCATTGAAAACGGATTTATATGTGCTATAATACTGATATAACATTCTTAAGCTAGCCACAGGAATTTTTAGAGCAGGGAGGATTAACCGTGAAAGATAAATTTGTCGTTACGATTGCCCGTCAATTTGGCAGCCTTGGTCGTCCCATCGCCCGAAAAGTCAGCGAGGAACTGGGCATTGAATATTACGACAGAGACATTGTGGACTTGGCAGCAAAGCAATTGAATCTCCCGGTTTCGACCATCAGCAATGTGGAAGAAAACGCAAAATCTGCTTTCTTTAATATGAGTTACCCTTTAGGCATGGCAACAACCGAAATTCAGGATTCTATTTTTGCCGCCCAGAGTAAGATTATTACCGCTCTTGCTGAAAAAAAATCCTGTATTATCGTCGGACGGTGCTCCGACTATATCCTGAAAGAAAATAAAAATATTATCAATATTTTTATTTACGCGTCCTATGCTTCAAGACTCCGAAACTGCGTGGAGAATTTGAATATGCAGCCTGCTGAGGCAAAAAAAATGATTGCGGATGTGGATAAAGCAAGGGAAGCCTATCACAGACATTACTGCGGATACTCCATGGCTGATAAAGACTATAAGCACGTAATAATCGATTCCAGTTTGCTTGGGGTTGACGGAACCTGTGATATCCTCGTGGAAATCATTAAAAAGAAGTTTAACCTATAATGTGTAACAAATCATTATAATATAAGTTGTGCGACGGAGCATTTCAAATTTATTTGAAATGCTCCGTCTTTTTCTCACTTAATGAGAGAGGGTGTTGGGAATGGCAATGCTTGAAATTAGAAATCTATCAAAATCCTTTGGTGATCTTGAGGTTCTGCGGGACATCAATATTGCAGTGGAACAGGGAGAAGTAGTTGTGATTATCGGGCCGTCCGGCTCTGGAAAAAGCACGATGCTCCGCTGCATTAACCTTCTGGAGAGCCCCACAGGGGGAGAGATTCTGTATCAGGAGAAGGACATCACTAAGCTCGGCAAACATGTTACGGAATACAGGAAACATGTGGGAATGGTGTTTCAGAAATTTAATTTGTTCCCACTGAAAACAGTTTTGGAAAACGTGATGTACGCTCCGGTTAAACTCAATAAAACGCCCCCTAAGGAAGCAAAAGAGCAGGCGATGGAGCTGCTCTGTAAGGTAGGTCTGGATAGCAAAGCGGATGTTCATCCCGCTGCCCTTTCGGGAGGTCAGCAGCAGAGGGTTGCCATTGCGCGGGCTCTTGCGATGCAGCCGGATATGCTGTTGTTTGACGAGCCGACATCGGCACTGGACCCGGAACTGGTCGGCGATGTGCTGGAAGTAATGAAGCAGCTGGCGA
>WSSedL1CaDRAFT_10001366_pt1 | contig 14397 bp, 10 predicted proteins | sample WetSurSL1Cattail_FD_9464 | JGI IMG/M metagenome (IMG submission 9464)
CATCATGTCGAAAAGTCCGGCAAACAGAATAATTCCTCCGGCCCAGCCCACATAACGAAAATCTCCACGCTCGCCATTCACCGCTCCATAAATAAATACAGCACAAGCAACAAAGTTCATCACCAAGCCTGATGCCGTGATAAAATTGGGGGTGATCCCAATCTTTATCATTCCACGGACAACCGGATTAATTACTTTATAAATAAGTTGCTGCGCTAAATCTCTTGCTTTCATATCATTGCTCAAATTTGTGTGTGCTGATTTTATCTCAAACACATCTTATTTATCTTATATAAATAATAGTCAATACCTTTCGAAACATTATTTGCCCACCTCTTCTGCAATCGCCTCTTCTTCCTGAGCAATATCAACCAGATAATTTTCAGATTTTTGACCAGAAAAGTTCTTGTCTTTGATATTGCTTAAAGTCTTACGGATATTGTAGTTACGATATACAAAAAAACGCTGCATGTTGTAATTCCAAACAAAACCAACTATCAACGAAACAAAAAGCTTGGAAACGAGGAAAACATCGTCAAACATATGCCCAAGAAATTCCCTCAACCAATCGAAATTTGTCAATAACTCCGTCACCAGATAAGTGCCGTATGTATTGAGAAAAATGCTGCAAACCCACACCAAAAGGTATTTCATTGCAACATATTTCATCTTGACATCAGTGCTTTTGAATGTAAACCGATAATTTACAAAACAGTTGATCATTCCACCGAAAACGGAACCCAAGAAAGTGGCATATACATAAAACAGCCCGAAAATTTTGAAAAGGACAATTGTTAGTGTGAAGTCGGTAATACTTGCAACTTGAGAAGCAAATTGCGCCCTCAAAAACATAAATACACCGTCCTTATGGGCCAACGCATCTATCAACTTCGCTATTTTATTAGCCATATTATTCCTTTAAGTATAATAAAGCTATAAACACCTGCAAGAATATCGTCCAGCATGACTCCCCATCCGCCTTTAACTGACTCCATTTTCCGGATTCCCAAGGGTTTGAGTATATCGAAGAATCGGAACAAAACAAATGCGACGAGTGCATACAGAACAACATGCTTATCAGAGTTGATAGCTAACAAGGGTATCCAAACCCCAACCATTTCGTCCACCACAATCCGTGATGGATCTTCACCCCACTCGGGCTCCAAAGTATTTGCTGCCTTCACGCCAAGCAAAGTAAAAAGGACAATGGCGGTGGCGGTGGAGAGAAAAAGCAGAGGAAAAGACAAGCCTGCAAAAAAAGCGCCCAACCATGCCAGCGTAGCCAATAATGCTCCTGCTGTGCCCGGTGCAATCGGCGAAAAACCGGATCCAAATCCAGTTGCTATAATTGTATGAAAAAGCTTTTCTTGCTTCATTAATTGATGAAATACATAAAACACACAAATTTATAAAAAAAACAGGAGATTGTAGCAAAAACGTAATCACTGTTTTTGCTAATCCCCCGTGTCAGTAAAACAAAATTGATCGAGGGGCTTACCCTAAATTTGTGGTCAAACTAAAATTTCCGGTTCATCTTTGGTCAAGTCCACCGTCTCATCTTTTCCGTTATTTTTCTCAAAATACATCTTTTTGAGAGGATTAGCGGATGCTTCATCGAACCATTTCCGTTTTTTGAACACATCAATTCCCATGTAAATAGCTTGTCGGAACGATTCTTCCGAAGCCTCGTTTTTTCCGGCAATATCGTATCCGGTGCCGTGTGCAGGGGATGTGCGCACAACGGGAAGCCCGGCAGTGAAGTTAACTCCATTTTCCATGGCAAGGGTTTTGAATGGAATTAATCCTTGGTCGTGATACATCGCCACAATTCCATCGAAACGGGCAAACGAACCCGAGCCAAAGAATCCGTCGGCAGCAAAAGGGCCGAAAGCGAGTATCTTTTCGTTATCGATTTCCTGCAAGGCAGGGGTAATAATTTCTGCTTCTTCACTTCCCAACAAACCTTTTTCTCCGGCATGTGGATTCAGCGAAAGGACGGCAATACGTGGTTTCTGTATTCCAAAATCACGTTGCAAGCTCTTGTTGAATATGCGAAGCGTGGATTTGATTTTGTCTTTTGTCAACGCGCCAGCCACTTCCGCCAAGGGCAAATGGCCTGTCACCAAAGCCACGCGAAGGGTTTCGTTGGCAAGAATCATCAGAGACTTGCTCCCATTGACCGAAAATTTTTCTTCCAAGTATTCGGTATGACCAGGAAAATGAAATTCTCCGCGCTGAATATTGAGCTTGTTGATAGGTGCTGTCACCAACACATCGATCAATCCCTCTTTCAGGTCGGCCGTTGCTTTTTCCAAAGCCTGAAAAGCAGCTTCACCGGCACTTTCGGTGGACTTACCGATTTCCACCTTCAAGTCTTCCGAACAGCAGTTCAGGATATTTATTTTGTTCACGACAGCATCGGCAGCACTCGCTACGGCGTTGAACGTCACTGGCTGAAGCTCCATTGCCTTGCGGTGGTAAGAAGCCACTTTCGTAGAACCATACACTGTAATGATACAAGATTCGACGATGCGGATGTCGGCAAAAGTTTTCAATATCACTTCGTATCCCACTCCGTTGATGTCGCCGTGCGTTACACCTATTCTGACTAAGTTACTGCTCATATTTTGTTGATTCGTATGTTCATTAATTCGTTATTTTGTGAATTTGCAAACCTGATTCTAAAGCTATTTAGCAAGTAAACGGTAGCATTACCTTCACTCGTTCACTTTTTCACTGGTTACTTGTTCACTATTTTCCTTCTGCTTCACATTCGCCAACATGCCGCAAGCGGCAAAAATGTCTTCGCCACGGGAAGAGCGGATAGTGCAGGTGACACCTTTGTATGTGAGGTAATCACGGAATTTCACCATGGTTTCGTTGTCCGAAGTTTTCAAGTCCACGTCCGGAATGGCATGGAAACGGATCAGGTTGACCCGGCAATCGATACCATCCAACAGCCGCACCAATTCCTTGGCAAACGGAATGGAGTCGTTCAATTTGTTGAACATGATGTATTCGAACGACAAGCGCCGCTGTTTCGACCAATCGTATTGTTTCAGCAGATTCATCACTTCCACGATGGGAAATGCTTTCTCGGCGGGCATTATTTTCAAGCGTTCTGTGGGGAACGGATTGTGCAAGCTGACAGCCAGATGTGCTGACGTCTCTTCCAAAAACAATTTCAGTTTGGGGGTAACGCCCGTTGTGGAGAGCGTGATACGTTTTGGACTCCAAGCCAAAGCATAGTCGGCTGTGAGCAATTCGATGACCTTTTTGACCCTGTCGTAATTGTCCAACGGCTCGCCCATTCCCATAAACACGAGGTTGGTCAATTGGTCGGATTCTTCCACGGAATATACCTGGTTGATGATGTCGGTCACGCTCAAATGGCCATTGAAGCCTTGTTTGCCCGTCATACAGAACAAGCAATTGAATTTGCATCCGATTTGGGAAGAAACGCACAGGGTTGACCGATCGTCTTCTGGGATCATCACCGCTTCGACAGTCTGTTTTTCGTTGATTCGGAACAAGTATTTCACTGTTCCGTCCACCGAACGTTGCAAGTCGATGGGAGCCACGCGACCCACATCGTATTTTTCAGCCAATTTAGCCCGGTTCGGCACCGAGATATTGGTCATGTCGTCGATAGATTGCACCTTCTTTTTATAGACCCAGTCGGCTATCTGCTTCCCGGTAAACTTGGGCATGCCACATTCGATGGCTACCTGTTGCAGCTCTTCGAGGGTGAGTCCGAGGAGGTGTTTAAGCCCGTCCTTCTCCCTCAAAGACAAGGAGGAAGGAACGTACTCCAACTTCTCTCTCTCGATGGGAGAGAATTGGGTAGAGGTGGATGCTATGTTTCGTTTCTTTTCGATGGTTCGTCGTTTTTTTTAAACAGACAAAAGTATGAAATAATGAACAACAAAGCAAATGTAGGGGGAAAGGAGTATATGAAATTAGTGGGAGGGAAATTAGGATGAGATGAAGCCACCGCGGCCTCTGGACGTAGTGGAGAGTGGTTTGGCAAGCTTAGGCTGGCGGCAGAGAACCTATCCCGGACAGGTCTTCAACCTGCTTGGAGGTATTTCTAAAGCTGGCGATGGGTGGTGGCGAACGTGTTGGGGACGGCGATGCTGCTCGTTCTGGGGGTGGTGGTGAGGTTCACCGTTTTGCTGGCAAGCACCTCGTTGAGGAAGGTGATGGACTAAACTATTTTGGTTTATAGTTTTTTATTGCTGCTGACTGTTTTCTTTTCGAAGTTAGCTATTTCTGTTTGGAAGTTCTACATTTGCGAATTAAAGTAGTTTGTTTTTTAATTCATGTAATCTATTTCTTTTTTTCTGTTAGCCGTATGTTAATAGAAGTATATTATTTTCTTTTTGTAGTTGATAGTTTACATATATTAGTTATTTGATTGATGAATGTAGTTTGGATAATATACATCGCAGTAGGCTATATGCTATTGGATGTATCCTATCCGCTATTACTTGTTTTCTGTTTTTAATTCTAACATGGATACTAGGTTGTTGGCATGTCTTTTTTCTGAAATACGGGTCATTGTTTTGTAAATTTTATGTTAGAGATCTTGCTTGAATGAAGAAGCTAGAAAGCTACCAGATAGAAGAATAAAAAAATTGTTGGGTTATTATACCTCTGAATGTTTGTTGTTTAGAGCAAAGTGGAGAGTTTTATTTAAAATATTGCGAGCAATGTTTTAAATAGTGAAATATTTTTGATAAAAGCTTATATTTAACAAGAAGAAATAAATATATTTGCGAAATGAAGAAAAGGAGAGGAAAATGCGGGAAGATGTTACATCATGCTTGGTTATAAAAACAAATAACTGCTCGTTTGCCAACGAGGGGAGTGAGAATAATTTTATATTTCCTATATGAGAAACAATATGCAAATATCAATTTTACATCAATGGTTAATATCTGAAGATATAGCTATTCCGCTAAATATATATAAGGCGGATGTAGGAGGAATTGGGTTGCTCTTAGGGAGTCGTTAGCCCAATAATATAAAGACACCAATAAATCCAAAAATATATGACTCAAATTGTTCAGACAAATAATGAAGAGAATTTACCAGTTGCTAGCAAATATTCACTAGACGACATGAAATCATTTTTCTACTTGATGAATGCAAAGCCTGACACTTCAATTCAATTACTAGAAGGACGAAAGAAAATTACCATAGCTGAAATCCGAGACTTAAATGAAAGAATACAACGTAAACTTCAAAACCACGACTTGGTTGGACAAATAGCTTCAATAAACCTAATATTTGAAAAAGGAAAAATCCAAGACTATGCAACTTGGGCAGAATTTGAGAGAGAGACATGGCACACAATAAATAATAAGACCGATGCAGTTTCATTAACGTGGGACATCTCTATAAAGCTACCCAGATATGAAAATCCTCAGAGACATACATTAAAAGTTAGAGTTGGGCAAGCAATTTCACCGAAAGACATAATGGAATTAGTTTTTACGTCTGACAATCCAACCGAGTTGAGAGAAAAACGTGCAAATGGTGTTGTAAAAGTTGATTTTATAGACCAAGTAATTGCCGGTGAATTAATAGAAAAAGTAACATCATGGTATGACGGCTTAAAGAAAATGCCTAATGACATAGGAATTCAAATGATACTTGAAAAATATCAAAGTATTATAGTTAGTATTGTTTTCAATTTCACACCTATTTTGTTTATATCGGTTTACCATTACTACTTTTTAGCATTTTGTGGCTGGGGCAGCTTGACAACAAACATAACTATTGCAAACATTCAACTCTTTCTAATTGTGTTTGCTGCGATATTCTATTTTGGAAAAATATTTGCATCTAAATTTGCAAAAACACTAGACAAGAAAATCGACGAATATGTAGGTATTAGTCAATTCGAGATTACAAAGGGTGACGAAAATGCATTACATGACGCACAGATAAAAAATAGTTCAATAACAAAGAAAATATTAACCAAAGTTGGAATTACTATTATAACGACAATTGTTGCATTCGGACTAAGACATTTACTTGAACTATGGATAAAATAATTACTGGTGCTAACACGGGTTTTGCGTCAGGCGGAGTGAAGTGCAAACTTGGAGCTTTGTGCTTCTATTCAAGCTCATTGCTGGCAGACAGTTTTGTCCTCCGAAACCTGCCCGAACGCAAAGCCCGAAAACATTAAGCAAAATTGTAAAGAGAAGATGCAAAAGTTGAACTACTATATCGACAGATTTTACACTTGGCTAAGAGTTGCTTTTCAAAATAAAGAAGCCGAGACAATTAATCACTTCAATCCTCTGACTCCGACTGAAGATGCAGAAGAATGTGAGGTTTATTTAGAATCTATTGAATGGGCACTTAAAAAAAAGAAAACTATCAGAAATATTGCAATATCCGGAACATACGGTTCGGGTAAGAGCAGCATTATTAAAACCTTCATTAAACGAATTCACAAATCTGAGAATTTTTTAAAACGTATATTTAAGCCCACATATCAGTTTTTAAACATATCCTTAGCAACATTTAAAGATACCGAAATACAACAGCCGCAACCTGACAGAAATAATGCGACAAACGACAAAGAGCTCCTAAGGCTTATCGAGTTGAGCATTTTGCAACAACTTTTCTTTCACGAAAAGAATCACAAAACACCTGACTCTAGATTCAAGAAAATCAAAAAAGAAAGTACCTGGAAACTTGTATTATACACATGCCTTACTCTTCTCTCATTATTATCAATATTATACTTATTCTTTCCGAAAATCTTTCACACCATATCTATAATTAGTTCAATTAAAGTTGATTCTATTGTTGTAAGTCATATTGCTTCTTCAATTATAATTATAAGTGTTTTTCTGCTTATTTTAAAATCTTCAAGAGGACTATTAAGTGCTTCAATAAAGAAGTTGAATATAAACAATGCTGAGATTGAAATTGATAACGGAATAAGTAAATCAATCCTGAATAATCATTTAGATGAAATTATTTACTTTTTTGAAGCTACTAAATACAACGTGGTAATTATTGAGGATTTAGATCGTTTTGAACAAACCGAAGTGTTTACCAAACTGCGAGAAATCAATCTTTTAATCAATAATTCAAATAAGATTAAAAGGGATGTAGTTTTTATTTATGCGATTAAAGACGATATGTTTGTAGATAAAGACAGAGCTAAATTCTTTGACTTTATGATTCCAATTATACCTGTCGTTGACTACTCGAACTCAGGTAATAAATTGCTGAAAATAATACAGCAAAATAACTATAATATTTCACATGATTTGATTGATGATTTATCGCTGTTTATTGATGATATGCGATTGTTATACAACATCATGAATGAATTCTATATATATTCAAACAAATTAGGACAACGCTTTCAAAATCAATTGTTAGCGATGATTGTTTATAAAAACATTTTCCCAAATGACTTCACAAAATTAAGTCAAAATGAGGGAGATTTATATAACGTCATAAGTAAAAAGCAAGATTATATTAAAGCCTCAATAGCTGATATTGATAGGGAAATTTCAATAAAAAGAGAGAATATAATAGTCAGAAATGAACAGAAGCTAAGAAATATCAAGGAACTTAGAGCTTTGTATATATTAGCTCTTATTAATGATATTAAAGCATCTGGTTTTTTGGGATTTAATGTTGGAGGCAACATAGTAGATAATGATGTTATGTATGAAGATGAGAATTTTCAAGTCATATTAAAAGGATCTATTAATTATTTTCATAAAGATCATTACAGTAGTAAAACAGAAAAAAAACATAGTTTTACTTTTAAAAATATTGAATCTAAAGTTGATAGTATTTACACATATAAACAGAGAGAAGAATTATTGGATAAAGATGGTATCAATGAATTGAGAAACAAAATCAAACAGCTAACTAAAAAGAAAAATGATATTCAAAAAAGTAAAATAAAGGACTTACTTTCAAATAAACAAATAATCATTGAGATAGAATCTGAAAAGAATGACTCAGAAACAAAAAAGAAAAACGATTTAATCAATATCTTACTAAGGAATGGATATATTAATGAAGATTATTCAGATTATATTTCAATATTTCACGAAGGAGCATTAACTAAATCCGATTACCAATTTCTAATTAATGTAAAGAAAGAAGAAACAACAGAATACAGCTATGGCATTATTAAGAAAGAAGGATTACTCAAAAAGGTTGATGACTTTGCATTTGAGAAGCCTTATGTATTTAATCATGGTTTGATTGACTTTCTCCTAAAAACAAAATCTTATGAAAAAAAGAAGGAATTCCTACTTAAACAGCTCAGTAATGAAACAAGCGAAAGCATCGGTTTTATTAATGAATATATAGACAATAGTGCTGTTGTTGAATTGTTTATTAAAAGTTTATGTCATCAATGGACAAATATTTGGAACTATATCCGCTATAAATCTCAATATACAGATGAAAGAATAGATAAATACTTTAGATTAATTATTTCACATGCCGATGTTGATGATATAGAAAAGATATTTGAAAAGGAATACGATTATTTGACCAACTACAGTGACTTTTTAAATATATCACTTGTCAAAAAGGGTAAACTTGAACAAATTATTAAGCGATTGAATCTAAAATTCCGTTCAATTGATATTGATTCACCAAAACCCTTACTTGAATATCTATTTAAAAATGATTATTATGATATTAACGTTGAGATGTTCCGTACTCTAATGTCATTTAATAATGACTTTGAGGCGAATGGGTTTGAGACAGCCAATTATGGATATATTCTTTCCAAGGGAAATGATTATCAAATAAAATATATTGAATCCAATATTGATGAGTATGTAGAATTTGTGTATCTCAAACTGGTAAATAACACAAAAGAAAAATTAATAGATTATAAGCGTCTGCTTAATCACTCTAAATTAAATCTTTATTTAGCAGAGGAGATCATTGTAAAGGTTGAGACATATATTGAAAATATAAGTGAGATAGACGACAAAGAGGTTATTGATTTGCTTTTTAAATACTCGAGAGTAAAAGCAAGTTGGGATAATATCTTGCATTCTTTTGAAAGTCAAGACAATACATTCAGTAATGGATTAATTGAGTATTTCAATACTTTATCAAACGCAGAATTGCTCTCAAAAGAAAGAATGACAACAGTAAAAGTTGGAGAAAAATCAAAGTACAGCGCTTTGTGCCGCACAATAATATATGAACAAAAGATTCAATCAACGTCATATAAATTATTATTGAAATCTAGTCCTTGGTGGTACGAAGAGTTTGATTCTGAAAAATTATCTAAAGACAGAATTGCTATTTTAATAGAATCAGGTAAAGTTAATCCGACAATATCAAGTTATCAATTTTTGAAAAGCAATTTCGTTGGAACTAATGTTTTGCTCCTTGAAAAGTATATGGAAATATTTGATGAAAAAATCAATGAAATTACAATAGACAGCTCTGATTTGAATCTTGTTTTAAAGTCGACTAAACTTTCGGCCAAGTATAAATTCTATATTTTGAATAGTTGTGAGGAAGATATTGTAATTGAAGAAACTGAGAATTTAAGACTTATTGCGCAATTGCTTGTTGACAACGAATCTTACTCAATATCTGATAGTTTAAAATTATCCGTTATAACCGAAAAGAGCATATTCCCCAAAAACAGATTAATACTATTCAATAGGAATATAAATCTAATTAAAAAAGATATGCTTGAAGATTTTCTGACTTCAATGGGTGGAGCTTATGAAGAAATTACAAATACTAGTAAAAAAGCAATTCTAGTAGACAACACATTGAATCGAGAATTACTTAAGAACCTTATAAAACTTGCTTATATATCAACTTATTCTGAAAAAGAAAAGGGATTAAGAGTGAATCATAAACGAAGAGAATAAAAGCCGTGTAGGTAAAGAGGCATCTCATTCGTGCGGTAGCGATGTAGTTAGCAGGTTTCCCCCAAAAAGAAAAAAGACAACTTACAATATAAACAATATGATTAAAAGAGGAATTCAATTATCCAAAGAGTTTAAGGCTCAAGCTGCTAAAGCAATATTGGCAATCAATCTTTTTGCATTAACGTATTTAATAATTCTGTTGTTAGCTGTGTTGCTGACAGGTTTGTGCATAGCTGGAGGAGTTTTATTAATTTTAGTCAAGCCCATGTTTATTACAGTGGTATTGGGCGTAGGACTGGCAAGTTTGGGAGTATTGGTTTTGATCTTTTTACTCAAATTCATCTTTACATCTCATAAAGTAGATCGTTCGCATCTGATTGAAATAAATGCACAACAAGAACCTGAATTATTTAAAATGATTCGGGAGATCGTTGAAAGTGTAGGGACAAACTTTCCCAAAAAAGTTTATTTGTCATCAGAGGTAAATGCAGCGGTGTTTTACGACTCTAATTTTTGGAGCATGTTTTTTCCGGTCAGAAAAAACTTATTAATTGGTTTGGGTTTAGTAAATACGGTAACAAAAGAAGAATTAAAAGCGATATTGTCGCACGAATTTGGTCATTTTTCTCAACGTTCGATGAAAGTTGGAAGTTATGTATATAATGTGAATCAGGTAATTTTCAACATGCTTTTTGAAAATGAATCTTATAAAAGCCTTGTTCAAAGATGGGCAAATGTGAGCGGGTATTTTTCCATATTTGTAGTTATCGCAGGTAAAATAAATGAAGGGATCCAGTGGATTTTGAGGAAGCTGTATGTGGTTGTCAATAAAAGTTATCTTGGACTTTCACGAGAAATGGAGTTCCACGCAGATGAAATTGCAGCAAGCGTAATGGGATACGAGCCTTTGAAAAATTCATTATTAAGGATGACATTGGCAGACCATTCCCTGAATAATGTCTTGAATTTTTATGACAACAGGATTTCTGAAAATATCAAAAGCGAGAATTTGTACCAAGACCAATCATCGGTTATTCATTTTGTTGCTGAATTAAATAGTATCCCTAAAAAAAATGGACTTCCATACATTTCGTTAGAAGAACAAAGTAAATACAACAAATCGAAATTAGTTATTATAGACCAATGGGCTTCCCATCCAACCACAGAAGAAAGGATAAAACGATTGGAAAAGAACGGTTTTTCAGTAAAATACGATTCTGATGTACCGGCGAATAGCATATTTAATGATATTTTCAAAACGCAAAAACAAGTCACGGACAAGTTGTTTGGGACTATTCGTTATGAAGCAGAAAAGAAAGAAATTACAGAGGAAGAATTTCTTGAGGAATATAAAAGAGAAATTTTATCTAATTCATTTCCTAAAATTTACAATGGTTATTATGACAACAAGAGTCCTATAAGTTTTGAATTGAATGATGACAACCCCATTTCTGATAAAATTACGGTTGATGAATTATTTTCTGATGAAAAAGTAGATTTAGTTTATACATCTGTTGCATTACAAAATGACATTCAAACACTAACAAATATATCAAACAAGGAAATTTTAGTCAAAACTTTTGATTATAATGGAGTTCGGTTTAAAAGTAAAAACTCTGAAAAGCTCATTGAAGAGCTCAAACCTCAACTGGCACAACTAAACGAGCAAATAAAGATGAATGATTTGGAAATCTATCATTACTTCAGAGGATTGGAACAACAGCAAAACAAAGCAAGTGAATTAGAACAACTTTATACCGAGTTTTTTGAATTTGATAAAAACTTCGATTCTAAATATGAAATTTATACCAAACTCACAAACGATTTGCAATTTACCAGTGTGAAAACGCCATTTGAAGAAATTAGAGCTAACTTCAAAAGGATTGAACGGACAGAAGAGTTATTGAAAACTGAAATTAGTCAATTATTAAGTGACGCTCTATTTGAGACGGAAATTACATTGGATATAAAAGAAAAATTAGAGAAGTACACATCCACAACACTTGAGTATTTTGGAGGTATCTCCTATTTTGACGAAAACCTACATATACTGTATTCCGCAGTAAATAGTTACGGTTACCTATTATCAAGAAAGTATTTTCTGATGAAAAGGAAACTATTGACATACCAAGAAGCATTAATAAAAAAAGCACATACAACACAGTAACTTATGTGAAACTATAAGAAGACAGACAAGGGAAAGCAATTTAGGTTCGGGTTTGTTTCTATTTGTGACACCCGAACAAATTTCAAACAAAAAAGGTGGGAGTGTATCATCTACAATCCAACCCCCGTATTTCAGAAGAATTATATCTTTTAGCTTTTACAGCCCCTTCTTGATCGCTTCTGTTTCTTTTTCATAACCCGGCTTTTCGAGCAAGGCAAACATGTTTTTCTTGTAAGCTTCCACACCCGGTTGGTCGAACGGATTGACAGGAACAAATATCAAAGCACGGTGGCTGCCACTTTCCGTATTTGAGCAAGGCGATCGGCAAACGGTTTATTTTGTTTTGCCACCTGCAAGTTGTAACGCGCCTGCATTTTTATAGACATTTCTGCCTCGATGCCCAATACTGCTTCAAACAACAAGGCATATTCGGCTGTTACGGGACGTTTTGCGTTCAACACTTCGTTGAGAACGGAATATGCAACGCCCATTTGTGCTGCAAGTTTGCGCTGAGATATCCCACGGGACTCAATTTCTTCTTTTAGAATTTCGCCCGGATGCGTTGGTTCATACGGCGTAAGATTGTTTGCTATCATGTGGGGATCAACCCCTTCTATCGTTACCATAACATTCCTATTTATAATGGTTTGACAATTCTAAAATATTGCACACAGTGGCAACAGATTCAACACCGTTGTTTGTTAACGTAAATTCGATGCGGTACTGGTGTTTACCCTGATCGAAGAAAGACCTGCCTTATTGCCTTTCAACACTTCGTAATTCAATGCGTTCATCACATACAATGCCTCTATTTTACTCACATCAAGAAGTGTATCGATGCAACGCTTATATTTTCGTACTATTTCGGGTTGGAAGCGATACTTTTTATCGTCCGTTTTGCCCGTTTCGTACAGGTCACGCAAATATTCCTTTTCAAAAGTTACAATCATGCCACTTTCATTTCTTCAGGACAAAGTTAGTGATAAGTTTTCCGTTCGCAAAATACAGAACACTGTTTTAAGCAAAAGATGGCCGCTTAGCAATCAAAAAAATTCCGGGCGGACAACTCAAAGTCATCCGCCCGGAATAGATATTTTAACAGTCGAAACTTTTACAGTTTCTTTTTTATCGCTTCTGTTTCTTTTTCATAACCTGGCTTTTCGAGCAAGGCAAACATGTTTTTCTTGTAAGCTTCCACACCGGGTTGGTCGAACGGGTTCACACCCAGGATGTAGCCGCTGATTCCGCAAGCTTTTTCGAAGAAGTAGATCAACTGACCGATGCTGTAAGCATTCAGAACAGGAACTACCACCTTGATATTGGGAACGCCGCCATCCACATGCGCTATTTGCGTGCCAAGTTCAGCCATTTTGTTGACGAAATCCACATTCTTTCCAGCCAAGAAGTTGAGACCGTCCAAGTTTTCCTCGTCGGAGGGAACCAGGAAGGAGTGATTTGGTTTGGCGATAGAAAGTACTGTTTCGAAGATGCTTCTTTCCCCTTCTTGAATCCATTGTCCCATGGAGTGAAGGTCGGCGGTGAAGTCAACGGAAGCATTAAAAATCCCCTTGTTGTCTTTGCCTTCGCTTTCGCCGTAAAGCTGTTTCCACCATTCTGCAAAATAGTGCAATTTGGGGTGGAAGTTAGCCAATATTTCGATTTTCTTTCCTTTCTTGTAGAGTTCGTTGCGAACCACGGCGTATTGTTCCGACAAGTTTTCTTCAAATGGAACGGAAGGGGCTGTCTTTTCTTCCAACAAACGGGCTCCGGCCACCAATTCCTTGATGTCGATCCCGGCAATAGCAATCGGAAGCAATCCCACAGGAGTCAACACCGAGTAGCGACCTCCCACATTGTCAGGAATCACATATTTCTTGTATCCCTCTTTGGTAGCCAAAGTGAACAAAGCTCCACGTGCAGCATCCGTAACGGCTACAATACGCGACTTGGCCTCTTCTTTTCCTACCGATTTTTCCAATTGAGACTTCAAAATGCGGAATGCCAAAGCTGGTTCGGTGGTAGTTCCTGATTTGGAAATATTGATGATCCCGAATGATTTTCCTTGCAGGTATTCAGTCAATTCCACCAAATAATCTTCGCCAATGTTGTTTCCAGCATAAAGGATGACAGGCGATTTACGCTCTTTTTGCAACCAGTCGAAAGAACTGGACAAAGCGTCAATCACGGCGCGTGAACCAAGATAGCTACCTCCGATTCCGACTAAAACCACTACTTCGCATTTCGCACGAAGAGCGTCGGCGGTTGCTTGGATGTCGGTCAAATCAGCATCCGTAATAGAAGAAGGAAGAGTGAGCCATCCAAGAA
>WSSedL1CaDRAFT_10001367_pt1 | contig 14382 bp, 13 predicted proteins | sample WetSurSL1Cattail_FD_9464 | JGI IMG/M metagenome (IMG submission 9464)
CGCCTCTATTCCTTGGTCTCGGTTTTCTGTTCGACCGGCTTGGGCTCGACCGGCTTGGGCTTGTCCTCTTCTTCCGTCAGGCCCTTCTTGAAGCTTTTGATGCCCTTGGCAAAGTCGCCCATGATATCGGACAGTTTGCCCTTGCCGCCGAACAGCACCAAGACAATTACGCCGACAATCAGAAGATGCCAGATGCTCAGTCCGCCCATTGTTTTTCTCCTTATTGTCCGGCGAAAGGAGCCGGAAACCCCTTCTTAAAGACCGGGTTAGGGCCGGATGCAAGCGGGGGCCCGTTATGGTTTGGCCTTAACCGCTGATCACCTGGATTTCGGCGTTGCGGTCGAAAGCCGCCCCCAGAGCCCCCATGCGCTTGCCGACCGCGTCGTCGGCGATGGCGCTGCGCCGCTTGGGGACCTCCAGGATCACCTTGGAGGGGGTGAGGCGCAACCGGTAGTGGCTAAGCTCCCCCGCCGCCGAGGCGGACAGGTCGAACGCCAGCCGCGCCGCCAGACCGATCCGGAGCGCCCGCCGCTCCTCCGGCTTGTCCAGCATGCCTTTGAGGCGCAGATCGGGGGGGATGTCCTGATCGCCGGCATAGCGGTGGTAGGTCGCGGCCGCGATGAAGGCCCGCGCCCGGTGGTCGGCACCGCCATAAGGCATGTTGAGGACGTCCTCATAGGTGCCGTGGGTGCGGTGGTCGGGATGGCGCCGCCAGCCGAGATCGCTGAGCAGGCAGGCGGCCAGCCGCAGGCGCCGGTAATAGGCGTTCTCGTCGGAGAACAAAGGTGCGGCCCAAGCGAACAGTTCCATGGCGTGCGCCGGGGTGCGGGCGACGCGGGCATTCTCGAGACCGGCGAAATCGATCAACGGATCCTTGGCGCGCTCCGCGGGCGGCAGTTTGGCGAAAACGATGCCTTCGCGGACGCCGTTGGCCGAGACGATCACATCCTTGAAACGGGCAAAAGTGAGCAGCCGCTGCAACACGATGGCGCCATAGGGCAGCAGCTCGACCCGCCGCTTCGACACCACTTCGAGGAGTTCGAGCGATTTCTTGCCTTGCTTGGAAAGCACCGCGCACAGCTCCAGCGCCCGCCATGACGGCATGGTGTATTGCTGCAGCATATGCAGCGGATATTGCTCGCGCAGCATGTCGACGCGCGCAACACTGCGCCAGATGCCGCCGACCAGATAGAGCGTCTTGCCACCCTGGCCGGACATCGGCTCCCAGTGCTCCAACTCGTCGTCGACCAGCTTGCGGGTGCGGTCGAGATCGCCACGGCTCATGTCGGCAAGGCGCAGCGGCCCGAACGGCAGTGAACAGGCCTCCGCCGTGCGCCCGCCGCGGACGGTCACCATGTCGAGACTGCCACCGCCGAGATCGGCGACCAGCCCATCGGCATCCGGCATCGAAGCCAGCACGCCCTCGCCCGCCAGCCGCGCCTCTTCCGGCCCGGTCAAAATGCGGATCGGCCCACCCCAGGCACTTTCGGCCCGGCGGACAAATTCGGCACCGTTGAGCGCATCGCGTGCCGCCGCCGTCGCCACCGCCTCGCGCACCCTGACGTCGAGGCGGTCGGTCAAATGGCGATAGCGGCGCAAGGCTTCCAGCGCCAGCTCGACACCGTCCTTGTAGAGCAGCCCGGTGGTGCCGAGTTCCCTGCCGATCGAGCAAATGGTCTTTTCGTTGTGGATCGTATGGGGCGAGCGCGCCAACGCGGAGAACACCACCAGCCGCACCGAATTCGATCCGATATCGACGACGGCGACACGTCCGCTCGGCGCGTCACCGGCGCGCGGCGGCAAGTCTTCGCCAAGATCGACCGGTAGGGTGAAACCACTCATGCTTGTTCGCGGCGCGACCCTGTCACGGTGCGGGGTGATTTGATCCGAAGGGCCCGGCCACGTCCCGACAGTGAAGGGTTCGTCATAAAATAGGTATGTGCAGAAAATGCGTCAGCTTCGCCGGACGCTTCGTCGCGGGCATAGCTACCGTCCGCTTTCATGTGCCAGCTTTGCGCCTGATCCTTCAACTGGGCGACCAGAATCTGGTCGAGCACCTGCTGATGCACGGTCGGGTTATCGATCGGCACCAGCGATTCGACCCGGCGGTCGAGATTGCGTGTCATCCAGTCGGCCGAGGAGATGTAGAGCTTGGCCTTGGCATGCGGCAGTTTGTGGCCGTTGCCGAAGGCGATGACGCGGCCGTGTTCGAGGAAGCGCCCGACAATACTCTTGACGCGGATGTTGTCGGAAAGCCCCGGCACCCCCGGCCTCAGACAGCAGATGCCGCGGGCGATGATGTCGATTTGCACCCCGGCCTGACTCGCCTTGTAAAGTTCGTCGATCATGTCGGCATCGACCAGCGAGTTCAGCTTGAGCCAAATCTGTGCCGGACGGCCTTTTTTGGCGTTGGCGATTTCGTTTTCGATGTCGGCAACCAGCGTCTCGCGCAGGTTCAGCGGCGACACCGACAGACGTTCGAGCCCGCTCGGCTCGGCATAGCCGGTGATGTAGTTGAACACCTGCGCCGCATCGCGCCCCAGAGCCGGATCCGCGCTGAACAGCGACAGATCGGTGTAAATCTTGGCGGTGATCGGATGGTAGTTGCCGGTGCCGAAATGCACATAGCTGTGGAGCCGGCCGCTCTCGCGCCGCACCACCAGAGAAACCTTGGCATGGGTCTTGAGATCGATGAAGCCGTAGACCACCTGCACGCCGGCCCGTTCGAGATCGCGCGCCCATTTGATGTTGGCGGCCTCGTCGAAGCGGGCCTTCAACTCGACCAGCGCCGTGACCGACTTGCCAGATTCGGCCGCTTCGATCAGGGCACTGACGATCGGGGAATCGCTCGACGTGCGATAGAGCGTCTGCTTGATCGCCACCACATCGGGATCGGCCGCCGCCTGGCGCAGGAACTGCACCACCACGTCGAAGCTTTCGAAGGGATGGTGGACCAAAATGTCCTTGGCCCGGATCGCCGCGAAGCAATCGCCGCCGAGATCGCGGATGCGTTCGGGAAACCGCGCCACGAACGGCTTGAACTGCAGATCGCCGCGCTCTTTCAGGATGAGCTGTTTCAAATCCGCGGTGCCCAGCATTTCGCCGACGCGCACCACTTCCTCGTCCTTGAGATCAAGATGATCGGCGATGAAGGTGCGAAGATCGTCGGCCATCGACGACGTGCACATCATCAAAATCACCGAGCCGCGCCGCCGCCGCTTGAGCAGCGACTCGAACATCAGCACCAGGTCTTCGGCTTCTTCTTCCACTTCCACGTCGCTGTCGCGGATGACGCGGAACAGGCCCGAGCCCTTCACCGTATGCCCCGGGAACAGTTCGCCGAGGTGCATCTCAATCACCTCTTCGAGCGGAATGAAGCGGGCGTGTTTGCTTTTGCCCTTTTCCTTGGCGGGCCCGGGAAGGCGCACGAAACGCTGCAATTGCGGCGGGATGGGCAGCAGCGCCATCACCATGTGCTCGTCGCGCACGCGGGCGAGTTTCAGCGCCAGCGAAAAACCGAGATTGGGAATGAACGGGAACGGGTGGGCCGGGTCGATGGCGAGCGGCGTCAGCACCGGGAAAATCTGTTCGCGGAAATGGACGTCGAGCCAAACGCGATCGGCCTCGTTCAGGTTGTTGGCGCTGATCACGGCCAGCCCTTTGTCGGCGAGTTCCGCCTTGAGGCCACGCCAGACGCGCTGCTGCTCGGAAATCAGTTGGCCGGAAAAATCGGCGATCCGGGCCAGCTGCTGGGTGGGGCTGAGGCCGTCGTCGCTGATCGAGGCGACGCCCTCTTTCACCATGCCCCACAGGCCCGCCACACGCACCATGTAGAATTCGTCGAGGTTCGACGACGAGATCGACACGAAGCGCAAGCGTTCGAGCAGCGGATGGCGCGTGTTCTGGGCTTCCTGCAGCACCCGGCCGTTGAAGGCCAGCCACGACAACTCGCGATTAACGAAACGTTCCGGCGAATTGGGCGCGATCACCGGCAAGACGGCGCAAGCCGGTGGCGGCACCACCTCGTCCACCACTGCGGCGGGGGCCGGTTCAGGTGTCTTTTCGGCGCGCAATTCGGGAAGGTTTTCTTTCGTCATCAAGGGCTTACCATGGACCCGCAAGGCAGGGTAAAGCAAATCAAGGGCGCTGTCATGGGCGCCGATCATAAGCAGAAGGCGCCAACAATCCCTGATAAAATGTCCGGATTTATGGGAAAAAGCGGCAGTGGAGCAAAAAGACCGGCGCTCCGAGCAAGTCCGTTCATCCCCAGATTCCGGACATTGCCAGATGTGGGGAAACGGCGCGGATGCGCCAAAAACCGTCGTTGCTCGTCGCGGCGAAAATCGACGATACTTCGTTGCGTGGCCTATCGGGGGAGCCAAAATGACCAGGGCGTTGATCATGGCCGCAGCCGTGGCGGTCGTCTTCGTTGGTGCCGCGCAGGGTGGGGCGCGGGCGATCACCAAGATAGAAGCCCGAACGCTCCCTCCGGATGTGGTGTTGCACCGCGTCCTGGAACAGTTTGCCGACGCGGTCATCCCGCCTGAACCGGTCAAGCCGGTAGTGCGACCAAAGCATCCGCTCACCGACATGTACTATGTCACGCGACCGCGGGGCACCTACGTCCGTGACCTTTGCCAAGCGGATCAGGTCAGGTTCGACTTCGATCCGGTTGGCGCGGACGACAAGGGTGGTGATACGGCAATGAAGGTCTCGGGCATCAGCGTGCGCAATACGTTCCGGTTTCTGGCACCACCGTCAGCAGCTACCAGTTCCCAGAGCATATCGTCGGCCGAACGCAGGGAGCTAAAGGCACGTTGCGCGAAGCTCGATCCGGAGACGGGCTTTTTTGACGCTGACAATGATGAGGTTGCGGAAGAAGGGGGCTTGCTGCTGCAGGCCATTCTGAAGGACGCAGCTACCAGCGCGATGCCCTCGTCCTATGATTGCGAGGGGTACACCGCAAAGGAGTGCGCGGAAACCGTCAGGCAGGCTGCCCCTGACAAGCTCATCCTCGTGAAACGCTGCCACGCCTTTACGACTGACCAACGCGGCGAGTGTACAGAGATTTGGTCGCAATTCGTAGGTCTGACGGTGCTGTCCGAGGGCTCCGGCGATCAGCTCAAGATCATCCGCGTGAAGGTCAGCGAAATCGTCACCACCGCTGACGAGCGGGAAGATTGATCTTAGTTAAACCGTCCAATGCGAAGGGCAAGTTGTGGCGCTTATGCGGCCTTGTCGCAAAGGGGAGTTTGGGTTCGAGTCCGGACATTTGTTGAACTCGGGCAGCTCGGCCGTTGTTGGGTTCTAGAGCGGCGGACATTCTGACAGACTCCATTCACCTGAGGCTGACCGCGCCCCCTCGGTGTCATCGCCCGCAACTGCGGGCGACCCAGGTGGTGTTGCTCGGCTGTCGACGCTCAAAAATGAGCAATTCCTGAAGCATCGGTGTTGCGAGACCTGGATGGCCCGCAGTCGCGGGCCATGACAAGAAACGCATATGCGATAGCCCTTCGCTCTGGGTGACCGCACCGGAACACACGTCGCTTAATCGCCTGCCAGCAAATCCCGGATCAGGGTGGTGGTGACCGGCTTTTTGGCGGCCAGGGCGGCGGCGTCGGCTTTGGCGACGAAATCGCGCAAAGCGCCGGGCGAGCGTTCGAGGGAGCGGATCATCTGGGCGATCACCGCCTCGGGAACGGCGAGCTGGCGGTCGGCGAACAGTTTGCGCGCCAGGGCTTCGAGCAAAGCATCATCCGGCGCCCACAGCGGAAACGACAGCAGCGCATTGAAGCGCGATTTCAAATCCGGGATGGTGGTGCGCCACGCCGCGGGCGGCTCGTGCGCCGTCAGCAGCATCGTCTGGCCGCGTTCGAGGAGGGCGAACAGCGAAGTTTCAGCCGCGGGCGTCAGCGGCAAGGCATCGACGTTTTCGATCACCAGCGCGGCGCCGGGCGCAAATCCAGCGAGGTCCGCCGCCGGTTTCACTTCGGCCTTGGCGCGTTCCGCCCATACGCCCGCCAGATGCGATTTGCCCGATCCGGTCGGTCCATACAGCACTGCCGCCGGCGCCGGCCAATCGGGCCAAGCATCGACAAAGGTCACCGCGGCGCGGTTGCCCGGCCCGACAATAAAATCGGCACGTCCGAGGCGCGGCGCGGTCGAAAGCGGCAGGGGAATCTGAGAAACCATCAGGCGGTGCCGTCACCCTGCGGGACCCGGCGGGTAACGGCCTTGAACCAGACCTGGGCATAGCTGAGGAACGACCACACGGTCAGCAGCGTCACCACGGCTTCGCCAGCGCGCTCGATTGCCGGCGGCGGCTCGTGCAACGTCAGGAGCAGCAGCACCAGCGCGATATAGAGCACTTGCACCACGGTGGAAACCTTGCCCACCATCAACGGTTTCACTTCCAGCGGCAGCGCCAGCAGCTTTGCCAGCAGCACGCCGAGCACGATAAAGATGTCGCGGCCGATCACCATCGCCGTCAGCCACAGCGGCACGGCGCCGACATAGGTGAGCGTCAGGAAACTCGCCAGCATCAAAAGCTTGTCGGCGGCCGGATCGAGCCAGGCCCCGAAGCGCGAGGCCAGCCCGAATTTCTTGGCCAGAAAACCGTCGGCGGCGTCGGAAAGGCCGGCAAAACAGAACACCAGCAGCGCCGGAAAATCCTCGCCATGGAGGATCAGCCAAGCGGCGATCGGCGCGGCGACCATGCGCAACGCGGAGAGAATATTGGGGGCTTGCCGCAAGACGGCGTTCATGGCTGGACCGTACCGGCTCCTTGGACGATCTGCCAGTTCCCTCCGCTACCCCGCAGCGAAACACCGGCCTGCGCCAGCGCTGTCTTTAATTGCTCGGGGGAGCCGATATAGGAGATTGTCAGCCGCGCCTCGCCGATATCCATCGCCGCAACGTTAACCGAAGCCACATTCGGCACACTCGTGATCGCATTTTCGAGGGCGGAGAACTGGCCGAGCGATGCGATGTGGACAGTGGCCGTAAGCTTGCCCTTCTGGCCGTAATCGACGGCCTTTTGGTTCTTCCACATGTCGTCGATGGCGCGCATGGTGGCATCGGCGGCACCGGGATAGGTGGCCGTCGCGCCCTGCAGCAGCGGCACTTCGAAACTCGTCTTCATCGGCAGTTCGCCTTGGCCGAGACGCTTGATCGTGACCTGCAGCTTGTTACCGGCGGGCGTGGCCAGGACCAGCAAGGCTTCCGTCGCTTTGATGCGCGCGGCTACCGTTGCCACCTGCTCCCAATTGGCGGTGTCAAAGTTGAGCCCGCCGAGATAGGTCATGTCGGCGGCATCGCCGGGCGGCAGCGCGAATGGCACCGGCGCGACGGCAAAGCGCGGCGACGCGAAGGCCGCGGTCCAACTCGAGCCACGGGCAAAACCCGGCGCCATCGGCACCAGCAGCACGCGCTTGGCGGTGGTGGAGGTATAGGGAATACCTGCGCTTTGCAGCACGCGTGCCACCATCTCCGAATTGAAGGTGTAGGTCATGTCGGCGACGTAGCGCGTCGTCGAGCGGCGCTCGTTGCTCGGCAAATAGCCGATCACCATCTTTTGCAGCGTGGCGGCGTCGAGCACCGGCTGGCGGGTCCAGTCCTGCTGCCGCGTCAGGCGCCGGAACAGGATATTCCACGCCGTCGGACGTCCGCTCGCGACCGCGGCGGACCGCGCTTCGGCGACCGATTTGGCGGACGCGTCGACATGAATGCCGCTCACTTCGAAGGTCGAGTCGGCAAAAGCCGCCGGCGCGGTAAGAAGGCAGGAAATGGCAAGCGCAAGAACCAGCGCTGGAAGGCGAATGAGGGGATGCATCTGGAAACCCGTCCTGAACGGGGCGACTATACCGGCCCGCTGCCGCCCATGAAAGCGCTCATCCGCCACCCCAATCTGTCATCTTGTTGTCGCACCAGCCAGGCCGATCAAGGCCGCACGGAGCGCCTGGTAAAAAAATGGCGGACCACCAGGCCCGCCAAGTTCAGGGAGAGACTTTCAAAGACACGAACACAAAGAGGGATCAGCCCGGAACGGCCAGTCCCTCGAACAACGCCGTCGTGAGATAACGCTCGGCGAAATCAGGAACGATCACCACGATATTCTTGCCAGCGAATTCGGGACGCTGGCCGACTTCGAACGCCGCAGTCACCGCCGCACCGGCCGAAATGCCGACCGGAATGCCTTCCAGCCGCGCCAGCTTGCGCGCCGTCGACAGCGCCGATTCATTGGAGATGGTGACGATCTCGTCGTAGACCGAGGTGTCGAGCACGGACGGTACGAAGCCCGGACCGATGCCTTGAATCTTGTGCGGACCCGGCTTGCCGCCTGACAGCACCGGCGAATCTTCCGGCTCTACCACAATGACCTTGATGGGCTTGCGCTTCTTCAGCACCTGGCCGATGCCGGTGATGGTACCGCCGGTCCCTGAGCCCGCCACCACCACATCGACGTCGCCATGGGTGTCGTTCCAGATTTCCTCGGCCGTGGTGCGGCGATGGATTTCCGGATTGGCGGGGTTCTCAAACTGGCGCGGGCTGACCGCGTCGGGAATGGTGTTGAGAAGTTCCTGGGTGCGGGCAATGGCGCCCTTCATGCCGCCCGCCGCCGGTGTCAGCACCAGTTCGGCACCGAGGAAAGCCAGCATCTTGCGGCGTTCGAGCGAGAACGATTCCGGCATGCACAGGATCAGTTTGTAGCCGCGCGCTGCTGCCACGAAGGCGAGCGCGATGCCGGTATTGCCGCTGGTGGGTTCGACCAGCGTCGTCTTGCCCGGCACGATTTTGCCTTCGCGCTCGAGGGCGTCGATCATGGCAACGCCGATGCGGTCCTTCACCGAGGCGATCGGATTGAAGAACTCAAGCTTGAGAAGAATGTTCGCCTTGACGCCTTCCTGCTGCGGCAACCGCGCCAGCTTCACAATGGGCGTGTCGCCGACGGTCTCAGTGATCGAATTGTAGATGCGGCCGCGTCCCGGGGCGCGGAAGGTGGGGCTTTCGGTATAGGCAACGGACATAGGGAATTCTCCTGCTCAAAGCGTGCAACCAAACGCTTGTACAGAATATACCGACACAACACGATAATGTCCAGGTATTTTGTATAGAATATATTATAACACACAATATTGTTGTGTAATTGTTCCGATCACACCGAGACTGTCATGAAGCTGTGTGCACGGCGCCGCACCTTCTTGCGCGCCCGGCCCAGTCAAGCCTAAACGAAACGGTCACCCCGAAACGAGCTGCCGATGTCTTCAGATCCCACGCCGATCACCTACAAGGATGCGGGCGTTGATATCGATGCCGGCGAAGCTTTGGTCGAACGCATTGCGCCGGCCGCCAAGGCGACCCGCCGTCCCGGAGCCGATGCCGATCTCGGCGGCTTTGGCGGCCTGTTCGACCTCAAGGCGGCGGGCTACACCGACCCGGTGCTGGTGGCCTCCACCGACGGCGTCGGCACCAAGCTCAAAATCGCCATCGACACCGGCCATTACGACGGCCTCGGTCAGGACCTGGTGGCGATGTGCGTCAACGACATTGTCGTGCAGGGCGCCGAGCCGCTGTTCTTCCTCGACTACTACGCCAGCGGCAAACTGAACGTCGATGCGGCGGCGAAAATCGTCGAAGGCATTGCGCGCGCTTGCAAGGATTCCGGCTGCGCCCTGATCGGCGGCGAGACGGCGGAAATGCCGGGCCTTTATGCGCCGCACGATTTCGACCTCGCCGGTTTTTCGGTCGGTGCGGTAGAACGCGGCGCCATCCTGCCCAAGACGGCCGCGATGCGCGCTGGCGATGTTTTGATCGGGGTCGGCTCGTCAGGCGTCCATTCCAACGGTTTCTCGCTGGTGCGCCGCGTGGTCGAGCGCCTCGGCCTCTCCTATGAGTCCTGCGCCACTTTCGCCAATCCCTCCACCCTCGGCGAAGCGCTGCTGACTCCGACGCGGCTTTATGTGTTGAGTGGGCTGGCGGCGATCAAAACGGGCGGCATCAAAGGCCTCGCTCACATCACCGGCGGCGGCCTTACCGAGAACACACCGCGGGCGCTTCCCGCCGGGCTCGATGCCGAAATCGATCTCGGCGCCTGGACTATGCCCGGCGTGTTCGCTTGGCTGGCGCGCGCCGCCGCCATTCCGGCGGATGAAATGCTACGCACCTTCAATTGCGGCATTGGCCTTGTCGCCGTGGCAGCGCCCGAGCGGGCTGACGCCGTGCTGGACGCGTTCCGCAGCCATGGCGATGCGCCTTATGTCATCGGCAGCTTGGTGCCCGGCGAAGGCGAGGCCAAAGTGCGCTATCGGGGAAAGCTGAAGTTATGAAGAAGCGCGTTGGCATCCTGATCTCCGGCCGCGGCAGCAACATGCGCTCGCTGATCGCAGCGGCCTCGCTGCCGGGATTTCCGGTCGAGATCGTTCTGGTGATTTCCAACGCCATCAATGCCGAAGGCTTGCAGCACGCCAGCGCCGCCGGCGTCGCGACCAAAGTCGTTTCGCATAAGGCCTATGAAACCCGCGAGGCTTTCGACCGCGCCGTCACCCACGAGCTGGAAGCGGCCGGTGTCGAGATCGTGTGCCTGGCCGGGTTCATGCGTATCTTGTCGACGTGGTTCGCCCGCCATTGGGAGGGGCGCCTGCTCAACATCCATCCTTCGCTGCTGCCGCTGTTCAAGGGCGTCCATGTGCATGAGCAGGCCTTGGCAGCGGGCGTGCGCGTGTCGGGCTGTACCGTGCATTTCGTGGTGCCCGAGCTCGACGCCGGTCCGATCATCGCCCAGGCCGCCGTGCCGGTGGCAATCGACGACACCCCCGACACGCTCGCGTCCCGCATATTGGTCGAAGAGCACAAACTCTATCCCGCCGCGCTGAAGCTCGTCGCCGAGGGTCGGGTGCGCCTCGAAGACGGCCGGACGGTGTTTTCCAAGGGCTAGACGATGCCTAAGAAATTCTCGCTCGGCAATTTCCTGCGCCGCCTCGGCCTGTTGCGGCTGGTGGTGTTTTTCCTCGTCCTCGCCCTCGCCTATGCCGGACCGCAAATTCTGCTGCAGTTCCAGGTCCTGCCGCATCTCGCCAAGGAATTGCGCGGGCCGGTGGCGTTCGGCACGGCGCTCGTCACCTGCGTCCTCAGCATCAGCGTCTACGCTCTTTTGGTCGGCGGATATGAGCGCCGCGACATCATCGAGCTTGGCCTGAGGCGCGGCGTACCGCTCGCGCTCACCGGGATTGTTTTGGCGGTCCTGATGTTCGCGGTTGTTTATGTGGCGCTGTTCGGTGCCAAAGCCGCCGTCTGGTACGGCTTCGGCAGCTCCAACTGGCTCCTCGGCATGGCCACCATGGCGATCCTGTCGGGTGTCTGCGAAGAGCTGATCTTCCGCGCCGGTATTTATCGCATCACCGAAGACATGTTCGGCACCACGATCGCGCTGGTTATCTCCGGCGGCGTCTTCGGCTTGGTGCATCTCGGCAATCCCCACGCCACGCTTATCGCCGGCATCGCGATTGCGCTCGAGGCGGGCATCCTGCTCGGGGCGGCCTATGCGGCGACGCGCAATCTGTGGTTCCCGATCGGCATCCATATCGGATGGAATTTTGCCGAGGGTGGTATCTTCGGTGCTTCGGTTTCGGGCAGCCCAGCCGGACGTGGCCTTCTCAACATTCCGCTACACGGCCCCGACTGGCTCACCGGCGGTGGCTTCGGACCGGAAGCCTCGGTAGTGACGATCATCGTCTGCACCGCCGCCGGGCTTTATTTTGTGGTTCAGACCATCCGCAAAGGGCGCTGGTGCCGCGCCGGCTTCCGCATGTTGCTGGATTAGATCAGCGGTAACGCGTGCAGCGTCCGGCGCCAATGCGCTTCCCGCTTCTTGAGCAGGATGGGGATCATCATCTCGTTTTCGTCGCTGACTTCCTCAAGCGTCTCGAAGGTGAACGCCGCTTCGCCATGCGTTGTCCAAGCCTCTTGCAGCGACTTACCGGGAAAGCTGCCCTGGCGAAGCTGAAACCACAATCCCGGCTGTCGCTTGGGCAGATCGGGCGCTTTGGCCACCCACACTTCATGGCTCGCAGTGCAGCGCACTGCGAAGATACCAGGCGTTGCCTTCTGTTCCTTAAAGGTGCGCGAAAGCTCTTTCTTGCGGGCGTTATCCATTGGCGATCTGTTCCGAAATTTCCCACAAACGCTTGGCATCCGCGGCATTGCGGGCCGCGCGCGAGGGGGCGATGGGCTTGCACTTATACCAATAGGTGCCGCCGTTACAATCAATACCGGGCACCGAGGCCAGATGTACGATGGTGCGTGCCCCTTTTTCCGGCGAAATTGCCGCCAGCTTCTTCAACACCGCAAACGCCATGCCGAGCCAGCCGTTATTATTGGTGGCGAACCGCGTCGCGACGAAGCCGGGATGCAAGCAAACGGCGGTGATACCGGTTCCCTCCAGCCGCCGCGCCAATTCGCGCGTGAACAAGATGTTGCACAACTTCGAGGTGCCGTAGACGCGAAACCCTTTGAAGCCGTGCTCGAACTGGAGATCGTCGAAATCGAGCCGGGCGGCCAGATGGGCATCGGAAGCGGTCGAAACGATCCGTGCCCCCGGCTTCAGAGTCTTCAAGAGGCCATTGGTGATGACGAAATACGCCATGTGGTTCAGCGCAAACGTCCGCTCCAACCCGTCAACCGTCACTTGCCGTTTCTCGAACAACCCCCCGGCGTTGTTGATCAGAACATCGATAGCGGGTTCCGCCGCAGCGATTTCGGCGGCAACGCGCTTCATCTCGGCGAGTGAGAACAGATCGGCGATGTGAAAGCTATGCACCACGCCGGGATTGGCAAGCGCCAGTTTGGCAAGCGTGGTTTCGGCCCGCGTCTTGTCGCGCGCCACGAAAACGATGCGCGCGCCCTTTTCCGCCAGCCGGACAGCCGCCACTTCGCCGATGCCCGACGTGCCGCCGGTGATGACAACGGTTTTGCCCCTCATGCTGCCCTCATTTCTTCGGCGCGCGCGTGTCGTGCCCGTTCTGGTGTAACACAACCGCGATCACCTTGCCCGCTCCATCGCGCTCGAAGCTGAGCTGAGCATCCACCACCTTGTAGAAGAACGCGTCCTTGCCGCCGGGATAGACCTGAAATGCCGACTGAGTGGCAAGTTGGGCGAAAAGCTGGCCGTCCTTCAGTGTGAACACGAAATCACCGTGAGCGCCGAAGCTGTAGACGCCGACATAATCGCGTAGCGTCTTCGCATCCACCGAGAAGGCCGTATCCGTCACTTTGGGCGCAACGTGATCGCCGTTCTGGTGCAGTACCAATCCCGTCACCTTGCCCGCCGCATCGCGCGTGAAGGTCGCCGCAATCGGCGCAATCTTGACGAAGAAATCGTTGGGGCCGGAGGCATAGATCGGCAGCGCCGGCTGCCCTTCGGCGCGCGCGACAAGCTGGTCGCCTTCGCGGAAAATGTGAATGACAAGGCCCGTCGGCAGCCTGTAGTCGCCGACGACTTCATCAAGCGCCGCAACCGGTAGCGTCACGCTTTTCTTGACAGCCGTAATCGGCGCCTCGGCGATCAGGGTGGCAAAACCGAGATCGTCAAGCGACGCGGCCGCATTGGTCAGCAGCACCACGCCGTGTTTGCGATCGGCCGAAAAGCCGACATAGGCGGCATAGCCCCCGGTCATGCCGTTGTGCCACACGACGCCGTATTTACCGGTCGTCATCCAGGCCAGCCCAATCTTGCTGTCCGGTCCGACGTCGGCCCGCGGCTGCTGAGCAAGCGCCATGGCCGTCCCCTGTGCCGCGGTCATGTTGGCCTTCAGATATTTCAGCATGTCGTTGCCGGTCGAACGGACGCCGCCAGCACCGGCAAACGCATCGAACACCCAATTATTCGTAGGCAGCCCCTTCTCATCGTGGCCGGGCGCCAGATCGGCCGTTTGCGACGGCGTGGTGGCGACCGAACTGGCGGTCATCCCGAGCGGCCCGAACACGATCCGCTGCAGCAAGCTGGCGTAATCGGATTGGGCATGATGAGCGAGCGCGGTTCCTAGAAGTCCGAAGCCGAGATTGGAGTATTCGTATTTTGTCCCTGGCTCGCGCGGCAGCGTATAGCCGGCGAGAAACGCCTTCAGCTTGTCCTCGCCGTAATCGCGATAAGGATTGGCGGGACCGGCGGGCACGAAGTTCGTCGGCATCCGCGGCAGGCCGGAGCGCTGCGTGGCGATCGTCTCGAGCGTGAGCTTGGGTCCGCCCGGAATCGTCCAGCCGGGCAGAAGATCGGCAATCGGCTGATCAAGGCGCAACGTTCCCTTCAGCACCGCATCGGCCAGCAGCGTGGCGGTGAAGGTTTTGGTGACCGAGCCGATCTCGAACACGGTGTTGCCATCGGCGGGG
>WSSedL1CaDRAFT_10001368_pt1 | contig 14371 bp, 7 predicted proteins | sample WetSurSL1Cattail_FD_9464 | JGI IMG/M metagenome (IMG submission 9464)
ACGAGTGTCTTGAATAGCGACAGCGCGACGTTAAGCAGCGCTGCCAGCCAGATGTCGCAATCCGCGGCAGAGGACGGCGTTCGGTTGGACAAGGTGAGTACGGTCCAATCGGCGTTGCTGGCTGGGACCTATCAGGTTTCGTCGGCAGAGGTAGCTTCGAAGGTCGTTGATGCGATGCTGGTCAGCGCATGATGCTCCGAGGCGAAGATCTTGCCGGGGGCCGAGCAGGGGATGAGGGGTTTCTCTCACGGCGTCCGGTAGGAGGCAGCACGAGGAAAGGAATCGGGAATGTGCGGATTTGGGGTGCAGCAGATGCATCCGGAATTGAAGGAAATTGTGATGGAGGCGTCGCGGGCGCTGGCACTGCTTGATGCGGACAGGCTGGAAGAGCTGTCCTTGTCCTGCCAGGCATTGAACCGCGATCTTGGACCTTTGACGCACGAGGAACGGAAGGAGCTGATGCGGCAGTCGCGCGATGCCGTGCAACCGATGGCGACCTTTGCCAGGGTACTCGATGCGACCGGAGCGAATCTGCGCGTGATGCGGCAGCTTCGGGAGCTTCGCCTGGGCAACGTGGAATATGGCGATGTGCAGCCCCTGGGATGGGCAGAAACGGGGATGGGGAGCATACATGGGGACCATTAATTCCGCATTCAATATCACCAAGCAGGCCCTTGAAGCCGATCAAGAGGCGTTGAACGTGATCTCCAACAATGTTGCCAATGCCAGCACGGAGGGGTATACGCGCCAGTCGGTTGTCTGGCAGCAAAACTCCACGGTCACGGTGGGCAACCTGACCTTTGGCGAAGGCGCCTCGATCTCCAGTGTCCAGTCGCAGCGGGATCTGGTCTTGCAGCAGCGGCTCGATCAGCAGCAGCAGTTGCAGGCATCCTCGAGCACGCGGTATTCGGCGTTGCAATCCGTACAGGCATTATTTTCCATTACCTCCAGTTCGAGCACCTCGTCGGGGGATATCGGCACCGACCTTACCAGCTTTTTTGATTCGTTTTCGAGCCTGGAATCCAACCCCTCGGATCAGTCGAGCCGCGAGGAGGTTCTGTCGACGGCGACGAGCCTTGCAAGCGATATTTCGAGCACGGCGAAGAGCCTCAGCTCCCAGCAGACGGGCATTGACCAGAATGTAAGCAGCGTGGTGAGTCAGATCAACTCGCTGAGTAGTGCCATTGCCAAGCTGAACGGGCAGATTCAGCAAAACAGCAGCGAGAGCGATGCCGGCGAACTGGAGGATCAGCGCCAGCAGGACATCAGCGATCTTTCCAAGCTGGTGGGCATCAGCCAGGTCTCGACCGGCAACAACGGATTGCAGATTACGACGACCAGCGGACGGCTTCTGGTCAACGGCGAAGACAGCTACGATCTGACGACCGGGGCCAGTGGCGGCGTGCTGCACGTCTTTTCGACGCTGGGTTCGACGACGACCGATATCACCTCGGAGCTGACCTCGGGGGGTGGCTCGATGAGCGGTTATCTGACCGCCCGGGACACGGATATTCCCAAGGTGATCAGCCAGCTCGACAATCTGGCCTATTACGTATCAACGAGCGTGAATACGTTGAACAACGCGGGCACGGACCTGGCTGGAGACTCGACGAACGCGGGCAATATCTTTTCGGCGCCGACGGCGGTGTCTGGCAGCGCGGCGACGATGTCGGTGGTGATGACCGATACCAACCACATTGCCGCGGCCAGTTCAGGCTCCGGGACCGGCAATAACGCCAATGCCGTTTTGATGGCCAAGCTGGCCAGCCAGACGATTGTCAACGGGCAGACACCGTCTAACTACTACTCGAGTCTGGTCAGTTCGCTGGGTACGACGATCTCCGAGGTTGAGACGGAAATGACCTCGCAGAGCTCATCGGTGAGCCAGTTGCAGAGCCAGGTGGACTCGTTGTCGAGTGTGAACCTGAACGACGAGGCATCGAGTCTGGCGTTGATCGAGCGGAGTTATCAGGCCGCCTCGAAGGTCTTTTCGATTTTGAATACGGTGATGGCTTCCGCCCTGAATCTTGGCTCGCAGACGACCGTTTCATAATCGCTGTACAAAAAAACAAGGAATCATGATCCGATTCGGAGGGATAAGATGCGGGTAGACCCTAACTATGTGTCGACGCTGGCTGATTCGCTGAACAAGACACAGGCGACCGAACAGAGTCTCGCTTCCCAGTTATCGTCTGGGGTACGCATTACGTCGTTGAGCGATGATCCGGTTGCGGCTGGGCAAAATGTTTCACTGATGAACCAGATTCAGCAGGATGATACTTTTACCTCGAATGCAACGATGGTCAAAGGGCAACTTCAGGTGGCCGACTCGGCTCTGGGTAGTGTGGTGACCGAGCTGACGAGCGCGATTTCACTGGCGACCAGCGCCAACAACGGCAGCTTGAGCACGGACGAGGTCAAGTCCATTGCGACGCAGTTGACGGGCGTGCTCAGCGAGGTGCAGACGCTGGCCAATACCAGCTATCAGGGCCAGTACATCTTTGCGGGCAGCGCGACCTCGACCAGTCCGTTCAGCACCTCGGGCGGCGTGACGACCTACAGCGGAGACTCGGATGTGAATTATCTGGAGCTACCGAATGGCGAGCAGATTCAGCTCAATGTGCCGGGCGACCAGATCTTTACCTCGAGCACTGCGAGCGTGTTTGGATCGCTCAATGCGCTGATCGCCGACTATTCAACCGGCACGGTGAATGTGACGCAGGCGACGACGGATCTGACGACGTTGAACTCGGCCTTGAACTATGTTTCCCGGCAGAGAGTCGTCATTGATAACTCGATCAATCAGGTGAGCTCGGCGGCGGATGCGACCTCGAATCTGCAGACGCAGTTGACAACGGCGCAGACCAATCTGTTGCAGGCCGATGTCGCGACGCTTTCAACGAAGCTGTCGACCTCGGAGTCGCAATTTACGGCGCTGGAGTCGGTGATTGTCTCGATGGAATCGTCTTCGAATAGCCTGTTTGAGCGGATGTAAGAATCTGTTCGATCGATCTATCAAAAAGCCCCGGGCGGAAACGTCGGGGGCTTTTTGCTGCGGTGCAACGAGAGACCTCAGTGGAAATGATGCCAGAGCAGGTAGACTCCGGCGCAAAGCACTGCCCAGAGAAACAGGCCGAGAAGAAGACCATAGAAAATGCCGCGGGGGATGGTGAGCGGATGCTTTTTATCCGAACGTAGCGGTGTCCATGACGGTTTCGGTGGCGCTGTAGAATCCACATGAATCGAACTTCTTTCAGACATGATGGTTTCAGCTTTCAATTTTCAGGTTCCGGGGTGCGAGCACATTATGTCATGTGGGTGAGGAAAGGGGACAGAGTTTTTTATCTTTCTTTGAGAGAAATAAAGCGTCCTCGCAATGGGCGTAGGTGGAAAGCAGAAGGCACAGTGGCTTTTCTCAAGAAAAGACCTCTTGCGCGGCCCAACTCCTTGTCCCCGCGATACGCACGGGGGCGGTGAGTTTCAATCTACGCGCCCGCATGGGGCGCGATGGCGGAGTACCTGGACAGTTTCTATTGAGAAGTGCGGAGATTGAGGAACCTCATGTATGTATCCTCCAGTCTCTCCAGACGCCAAGTTGCATCCTCCCACGATGCACAAGTGCACAGCTTGCAGACAATTCTCCTTCGCTGTCCAGTTCTGAATGCATGGCCCCGAAGTAGCCGCAACCTGACGCAGAGTTCCATTTTATGCAGCGCAAGTATAAAAGAGATTTTCAATACAGATTCTCAGTTGGATTGCAAAAGATAAACTGCCCATGGTTCGGTATCGTCGACACCTAGAAGAAAAATAGCGTATTTGCTATTGACCTGACCTGCGATGGCCACAGCGGAAAAGGAATACGTTGATCCTTTCGTGTTCCCCGCATAGTCGGATCCCAGCCAAACAGTAGCATGTGGAAACAGGCCGTTGGTAGAACTGCTTTGTGTTCCCAAATCGATGGCCAAATCGCAATTACCAAATCCACTTGATGAAGTGGATGGATCGTCATTGGTGTAGTCGCCACCATAAAGGATGGTGCTGCTCGAGGCAGCGACCGAAGCGCAACTGGAAGGTGTCGTCGCGAAGCCAAAAGAAGTCAAGTGCGACGACCATCCAGAGACATTGCCCGCACTGTAAATGCCTGCTCCACGAACAAAGCCAAGGTACTGTGCGCTGCGCAATGCACTTACATCAATCGAACTGGCTGGCTTGGGAAGGCCAACAGCTCCAGTACCAGCGCCCATCATGTTCTCATAACTGCCCGCGTTGGTTCCACTCGTAACTACACCATTGTCTTCGATGAGTAGTCCTGCGGTATTGATTCCCACGGTAGCGGAGGGAGCCAACGAAGAGGTAAGTACGGGGTCGGTAACAACGGCGTATCCGGGAATGCTGGTTGTATAACCCAACGTTGAGGCGCCACATGTTCCGGTGGAAGGAGAAGTGGCCGTAGCGGAAGGCGTGCCCGTTCCTCCAACGGAAGGTAGCGTGTATTGCTCGATGTTGCTGAAGGTGACGGTGCTGCCGTTTGTGCTGATGTCAACGCTGCCATATGCAGTGTCTGTGCTCGGAGTCCATGCGCCGGGCTTTCCGCTGCTATCGGCGGCCATGCCACCAGGAATGGTGAGAAATAACCAACTCTGCGCGGTTGTTAGACTTGGACACGCTACCGCTGCAACCAAGGGAGCCACGGGTTGGCCTACAATTTGCACGAGCCCTCCAGACTGGCCGGAGATTTCTAAGGCAAAGCTTCCAGAGGTTGTTGCGCAGGGGTTCTTATTGGCAGCGGAACAGGTAACCTCATAGGTGGAACTGCTCGACGAATACGCATAATTAGCCGTGATTGCAAGACTCAGCAAGCCCCGAGAGTTTTTCGCTGTCGTGCCAGCATTGATGACCTGTGGACCCTGCAACAACGCACCCAAACCAAAGATGGATTGAGAGAACGACCCTGCGGTGTCGTCGATGGCATAGATCTCCGGGACCGTAATCTTGCTTAAATTACTTCCACGTCCATTCGTGGTTCCTGCAACCCATGGTGCAAAGTAGGTTTGCGGCTCGAGTTGTGTGCTGGTGGAGGCAGTGGTCTTGCTGCTGCTGGCGGTGCATCCCGTAATCAGAAAGAGTGGCAGCAACACACTAAGCATGACTGCGTCAAAGCGATGGTCGCACCATAACTCACGCATGAAAATGTAATTCCGCATACTAATCTTCCTCATTAGAAACTTCCTTTCAACCCGAACTGCAAAATGCGTGGATCATGCGCATCGACAGGATGGAGGAAGGAATTGCCAGTCAGGCATCCGCTGGCACCCGCTGAATAAAGCTGGTTTTGCGATCCGTAGCAATTGATGACATTGTTTCCTGTATTGCCTGGATTCGACGGATCGGTAATTCTGAATTGCGTATGGTTGAACACGTTGTAGGCCTCGGCGCGAAATTCAATGTCGAGTTTTTGCTTGAATGGCTTGAAGTGTTTGAACAACGACATATTGAAATTGATGCGCGAAGGGTTATTGAGCGAATTACGTCCTGAATTACCAAAGGACAGACCGCGCGGCGCTGCAAAAGCATTCGGATTCATCAATAGCGGTCCAACGTTGTTGCCTCCGGGTGCGACATATGGTTTACCGACATGCGGATTGCCAATTACGTCGGCATAGGAACCGATGCCGAGTCCATTGGCCACGCCCGCGTTGTCGGCCGCGCCGGTTCCAGTCGAGCCACCGCCGTTGATGATGCTGAACGGCGTTCCAGTCTGCCAGGTGGTGATGCCGCTGAGCTGCCATCCACCGAGAAGCATCTTCAACATGGGGCTTGGTCGCCAATCCGGCTTGGCAGCGAAGAGGCCGTAGTTGTCATCGTCAGGATCACTACCATTGCCAAGCAGATGACTGAAGTCACCGAGTAAACGAAGAAGAGGCAGATCATAGATGTAGCTAACATTGAGCAGATGGCGCTGATCGAAGTCTGAACTGGCGCGATTGGCATGAATGTCAAGCGAGTTTGCAAAATTGGCCGAAGAACGGTCCGACGAATCGTCAATCGAATGGCTGTAGGTGTAAGCAATGCCCAGCGTCAAAGGGCCCGAGGTCTGCCGCACTGTAGCCTGTAGCGCATGGTAGGCCGAGTCCGCGATATTTTCGACGGAAATTACATTGCTGAATCCGAGATAGGGACGAACCTGATCGGCACTGAGACCGAGTTTCTTCGCGGGCGTGGTGTTGGTTGTTTCAAACCCATAGTTACCCGTGCAGGCGACGAAGAGATTGACATAGCCAGGATCACTGGAACTGATCGTTGCCGAGGAAGGAACCGTGATCACACCGCCCGTGCTGCTGTTCAGTCCTGCGACGGAAAACGTGCCAGTTTGCGCGCCACTCTGGCACACACTTGAAGTTATGGGCTGACCGGAGGCAAATGGATTCATGCTGCCACTCAACGGATGCAGTTGGTTAAGATCGCGCACGGCAGTCAGATGCGTACCCTTGGTGCCGACATAGGAAAGCTGCGCCACCATGGATTTGCTCATCTCGCGTTGCACGCTCAGGCTCCATTGCTGGATATAGGGATAAGTTGCTTTAAGTGGAATTGAAGTTACATTCAATGGAAAGGTCGCTCCATTGGTGACCGATGATGAGTTTGAGCATTGGGACGATCCCCCCTGGCAGGAAAAGCCAATTAGGTTGTAGGCGCTGTTCGACGAAGAGTCGCTGGCAGCAATGTTCGATTGTGTCTCACTGAGAACAAGAGGAGCACTGCCAATCAGTGATCCAGCATTCGCCTCGTAGCTTGTGCCATGTTCCCAGAACAGGCCATAACCGGCACGAATAGCGGTTTTCCCGTTCCCCCACGGGTCCCAGGAGAATCCGAACCGGGGCGAGGGATGAAAGAGCGAATTCGTCATGCAGCTACTAGAAAGGCCGTTCGCGCCGCACTGCACCAAACCGTTAACAATGGTGGCGTCAAGATTGGAGAGAGAGTAAGAGCCCGTGCGAGGGAGAGGAACCGGCGCACCGGAGTTTTTTCGCACAAGATATCCGTAATTCGGATCGATATAGATCGATGCGCCCAGCGAAGTATCGAATTCCTCCGGACGCCAGTTATAGCCGGAGTTCTTCGAGTTATACCAGGCACCGAAGAGACTGGCGCGAAATCCTGCGTTGATGGTCAAGCGCGGGGTGATGCGCCAATCATCCTGAAGATAAAACTCAGCGGACTTGTAACGAGTGTAATAGCGTCCCTGGCTGCTGTCCTGCGTGTAGCTTTTAATCGCACCTTGAGGAACAACCGGAGAACTGTTGTAGAATCCAGGGCCAGCCAGAAAGTCCGCAAAGCTGTTTCCAGTGGTATGTGTGGACTGTTGGTTGCTGAAGGTCAACAGTCCTTGCAGGTCACCTGAGTTGGCGCCGCTGACAGCACTGGTTTCATTCTGCTGCACAAAGGTTCCTTCAAAGCCAAACTGAAGATTGTGCTTGCCGATAGTCTTGCTGGCATCGTCGCGCAGGCTGAAAGTTGGATTGGCTTGGGTCCACGGTGCATACCCCGTGTCGGCCGCGAAGCCATGACCCCCGTATGCCCCGTTGTTTCCCTGAAAATTGAGGCCTGGCAATTTGTTGCCACCGAATCCATTGTTGAAGATGTAGCCCATGGGGCATTCTGTCAACGTTGAGGGAGAAGATGAGCCAGAGGACGAAAACAGCGCGCAACTGCTAGAACCTGAAATCGCCGTACCTCCCAGCGTTGCGGGACTATCGAGAATCGTCGGCCTGGTAAGTTGTGTCAAACCCGGCCCTGGCTGTGGTGTCAGTGTGATTGGCTGCACACTGTAGCTGCCTGTGATCAGGTTGACAATGCCATGTGGCAGGGTCTGCGCGAGGCCGACGAGAAGGTTCAAACCTGGCCCCTCCAGCTTATTTTCTACCGTCGGAAAACTGTTATGAACAATGCCCCACTGCGGAGCCAGCGTCACCGTATCCCAGGCGTCATGGATATATCGAAAAGAGAGCCTCTCGGTCTCTGTCAAATTGTGATCAACGCGGAATAGTTCTTCGCGCCAATGCGTCGCCGGTGAAACCGAAGTCACATAGCAATGTGCCAATGCTGTAGGATTCGTGGAGTTACATCCACTCGTAGAATTTGGCACGGGAATCAGGCCAGTATTGAGAATAGCCGCGCTCGTAAAGTTGACCGAAACGGTTCGGCCTGCCCTCGTTTTTTGATTCACCGAACTGATTGGACCTTGCGGGCAATCTGGATAGGCCGATGGATCAAAGGTGTCGAGTGTGCCGGGCGTCAGTGTCGGACAAACATCGGTAAAATCACCTTTGCGCTCGGCTACCGTCGGTACGGCCTGATTGTAGTCCACTGGTGTTTTTTCGCGGCGCATCTCCTCTGAAAAAAAGAAGAAGGTTCTTGTCCTGTTAGCATTGTAGTGACCGGGAATATAGAGCGGCCCTCCAAAGGTTGCACCAATATCCGTGCGCCTATAAAGCGGCGTTCGATAAGTGTTCTTGCCCGTGTAGCCAAGCGGAACAGTATCCGGCTGATCAAAGTAATTGCGCGCATTGAACATTTCATTGCGCACAAATCCGTAGATATTTCCATGGAATTTTTCAGTGCCTGACCTGGTTGAGACCAGCACCGTGCCAGAAGCACTTTTTCCGTATAGCGCTGAATAGTCGGCCGTCAGCACTTTCATATCTTGAATGGCATCGATGCTCGGGTAGACCATCAGTGGCTCGCCCTGGCCACGACTCGCATTGATGCTGGTATTCAGCACGTCACTACCATCCACCGAGAAGGTGTTGTATTCGACTCGCCCACCATTGACGCTGAACTTGGCGCTGCCGGCCACGCCGACCTTGGCCTCATCCTGCCCTGTCTGATTACTAACACCGGGGGCCATGGTAATAAGTTGCGAAAAGTTGCGTCCGTTCAGCCCATAGCCTGTGACCTCTTGCTGTCCGAGCGAGGTCGACAACGATGCCGTATCCGTTTCAATCATGGTCTGTCCGGCAGCGCCGGAGACCTCGACCTTGGTTTCAACGTGTGTCAGCGTCAATCGTGCATTGAAAGCGATAGCTTGTCCGGTCGAGAGCTTGAAAATGCCACTCGAACGTCGCTCGAATCCATCAGCTTCTACGATGACCTGATAGCGCCCTGCTGGCAGGGCAAGGATCTGATACGCGCCGACACTATCGGTTTTAGTTGAACGCGACACGAGCGTGTCCTGATTCAAGACCAGAACGGAGGCACCGGAAATCGCATTGCCATCCGGATCAGCTACCGTTCCAGTGAAGCGTCCCGTTTGTGTTTGTGCAAAGGCCTGAGAACAGACCAGTGTGCTCCATAGGATCAATACGGCGATAAGTCCAACAAGCATTCGAAACATGATCAACCTTTGGTCTTCTGTCGTTGCGTTCAATGCGCAGACTCTTTGCCAGCCTACTTGGGGAGGTAGTAGCGAAAGGAAGTGAACCACATATTCTCGATAGCCTTTGGAGAGTTAGGTAGATGATTGTTGATATCACCAATTCCTTGCCAGGTATGACGCACGGCATAGGAATACTGGATTCCCTGCTGCAGCGTGCCGTGGACACCGCGATAGAAGCGGAACCAGTAGCCAAATGTGCCTTCCTGTATATTTCTGGTATCCGCATTGCAGTTGGAGGCAGTGCCGGTCACATTGCCACCACCATTCGACGAAGACGAGGGAAGAACCTCGACATAGCATCCATAGGCGATGTTGGTGGGAGCGCCATATCCGCCCAGAATCGGCTGCCCATAGGTCGAACCTACCGTCGTGCTCGTGTCCCCGGTGTTATACCAGGCGCGCTTGACGTATTCCCCCCCGTAGTATCCATACAGATCAAGGCGAGGGCTGCTATGCCACTCCAGGGAGCCAAGTCCCGAGCCTCCGGTCAGTAGTTCCAGTGAACCATCAGGATGTGCCGTAGCATCCGGTAAAAGACTGGTGCTATAGCGACCGATGCCGTTGCCCGCTAGAGCATGCGCACCAACCGTCAGGTTCTTGTTGAAAATCGCGACGCGTGCATTCACGCCCGCGCCACCACCCTGCGTCTTTGCGGTGAACGCACCCAGCGCGGAGGCTGTCGAAGATGTCGCTGAAGGGTTAGCACCCACGCCGTTCGGAAAAACCCGATCGCGGAAGAAGCGACCAATGCCAAAAACTTCGAAGTGTCCCCACGCGGTTTCGTAGGCAGCCTTCGCGAGAATGTCCGGAGCATAGTTGATACTGTAATTTGAAGTCGTGCTGTAGAGTCCGCCCGAAGTGCCCGTTGTCTGATAGGCGATTGTCGGCAGGTTATGTCCGCCAATGTTGAGCGTCTGCGATTCTTCGACCGAACCGCCAATCCACAGCCTTTGACCAATTTGCTTGACGGCGCGAAAACCATATTGACGTTCCCAGGTAAAACCGACGTTATATTGTGAGTCAATGGTCTGCGGAAGAGCCTCCGAGCGTGGATCAAGAGCGTGCGCATACTCAGTGGCTAATGACCACATCTGCCCACCGGTCAATGTCCATCCTCCATTCAAAGCAGCCTGTGCCCATGCCTGACGCAGACGCATCGTATAACTATTGCTTTGATTGTTATTCGACGTGGTTCCAGCGGAGAGAAAATCGGTTTCAACATAACCGCGCAATACTCCTGCCGGCATTCTTCCCTCAGTCAGCAATGAGAGGCGTGATTGACGACCGCTGGCGTTGAATTCGGAAAGGATGCCCGCGGTTTGGCCTGCAAAGGGAATGCTATTAAATGGCGTGTTGACGTCGGAACCAGTTGCGCGATGGCGATCCACGGTTTCCCCCGCCAGAAAACCTCCGGGAACAATGTCGACGCCCTTGAAATGGATTGTGTCAGCATGTTCCAGTTTCTTCGCAACCTGTGCGGTATGCTCCACCTTTTCTGAAAGCGTGGCGGAGTTGTCCTTGAGTTTGTTGACCTCGCTTTGCAGCGTTGAGACCGCCGCACTGTTCGGAGCGATTGCTTCTTGCGTCATTTCCAGTTTCTGTTTTGCCTCAGAAGCATCCTTGCGCGCCTGCTCCAATTCTGCATCGCGCGAGACAATATGCTTTTGCAAAGCATTGTATTTTTCCTGCAGGTCATCGAACTTTTCGGTAAGGGTATCGATCTTTTGAAACTTATCGTTTAATTGCTCCAGGAGCATCTCTTCACGCGTTTTTACTTTTCCTTTTGCGAGTTTTTCCGTCTTCGCATTGACGTGCTTTCCCGCAGGTTGAGGTGAACCACTTTGTGCCTGCACTGCCACACATGCCACCATCAGAGCCGCGGCAATCATCTTGTTGAATATCTGCATCTGCTTGTCTCCTTGCCGTCTATCCGGCGGCCAGTTCTTCTGTGCGGCTTGGTTACTGCGTAATGGTGATCGTGGCGCTGGCGGATTTCGTCGGATCAGCTACCGAGGTTGCCGTAACCTGCACAATGCCGCCAGTGGGCACTGACGCAGGCGCTGTATACGTGGTCGCGACGCCGCTTGTGGTTTCAATCGGGCTGAATGTGCCACAGTTGGTTGATCCGCAGATCACCGACCAGCGAGCACCCGCGTTGGTCGTATCGTTGGCGACCACTGCTTTTATCTTGGTGATCACCCCGGCCTGCATCGAAGAGAATGGCACCGGCGCAAAACTGACAGCGATAGGTTGCCCGGTAATGGCAAGCGTCACCGTGGCAACTCGACTTGAATCGGCTGTTGCTGAAGCATAGAGCGTCACTACGCCCTGCTTTGGAGTAGAGGATGGTGCGACATACAAGGCCACATAGCCACTGGAATAAGCATTCGTAATGTAGCTGGGAACCGGCGTGCTAACGGTGTGAGCAGGAGCAAAAGTTCCGCAGGATTCATCCTCGGTTTGGCCCGTAGGTAGCGGCGTCCCCTGCGCCAGAGCACTGCCGCACACGGCTACCCAATTTACACCTAACTGTTGTGTATCTCCGATCAGCTTTGCCGCGACGTAAGTTCCTTGGCTGGTTGCAAGCGAACTCGGTTGCGTGGTGAGCGTCGTCCCATCAAGATCGGTAAAAGAAACTCCTGTAACGGTTGGCTTGTACGCATTCCCTGAGGAGCATCCGCACAGTACAACCGCGTAAGCAAGCAGCATGGCAGCGATGCCTGCTCGAGTCCAGTTCATGACGCGCGGAAATAAACCGTTTTGTAACCTTGCATGTCCGCGGATTTTATTTTTCATTTCATCCTCATTCGCATTCCCAGTGATACTGGCATAAAGCTACGTGTGCTGGAAAGTTATGGTTTTGTGGCAAGTTTCTTATTCTTTTGTCCGAGAGCAATCGGTGTTACAACGGGCGTTGCCACGCCAATGTATTCGGTTACGGTATTATCTGAAAGCAATACCCACACATTGCCGGCGCCATCGATGGCAACGCGCATGGGACCAACCGACAAGCTGGAGGAAGCGTAGGGTTTGGCGCTTGTGTAATCCGAGAGCCCCGTGTTTATGGGAAGGATGCCGGACGGAAGGATCGAGGTTCCATCGCCAGTACTGGCAAGCCACACCACACCCGCTCCATCAAGAGCCACGCCGCGCGGTGCCTGATAATATAGCCCGCTATTGGTGCCACCGCCTTGATAGAGGGTTGATTGCAAACTGGTGCCTCCGTAGCCGGGAACCTTGTATAGTCCTCCAGAGGTAACCGCCCATGTGTTGCCTGAGTTATCGGAAGCAATCTGCGGATAGACCACCGTGCCTGAACTAAGTGACCAGTTATAAATTAATTGTCCTCCTGAATTGCTCATCTCCGCATACGTGATCCCATTGCTGCTGGTTAAACCTCCCAGCAAGACATTGTTTGCGCTGTCGATGCCTACAGCGGCAACGCTGGCGAAGCCGTCCAGAGTGTACCCCGCCGTAGGTGATCGCTGTACGCCAAGACTATCGAATTCGTTTACGCCCTTGGATGCGGCAATCCATAGATTGCTATTGGCATCAATGGCCATGTCGGTGCCTCCGCCGGAGACGCCACCGAAAGGACTCCATGGATAGGCATCGCCAAGATTGCTCAGTTCATACAGCGCACCGTTACCAGAGATCCACGCATTACCCGATGCATCAACGGCCATCGGGCCACTCACCAATCCCACGACATATCCCGTCGAAGGCGATACGGCCGCACCCACCGGATTCCATTCGATGGCGCTGCCTGCACTGGTGTCGCTGATCCACACATTGCCCGACGCATCGATGGCCATCGATCCCACCGTGCTGTTCGATGACAGTCCTCCACCGCTGGTGTAATGCAGCGAGATGGACCAGTCATGGGGGCTGGAAGTGAGAACCGGTTGAAAGAGCGAACTGCTTGTAGCCAACCCAATCATCGGGTTGCTATCGGAACTCTGATCCAGTTTGTAGCCGTAATTGGAGATAGGGTGCTGTGCAATGTTGAAGGCAGCCTGCAGCGTGTCATTGGGCGCGATGGAAGAGGCATAGGTTCCTGTGCCGAGCAGGTCGGCTGCTGTGAACAGAGTGCTGCAACTGCTGCCATCCCCTTCGACGCCCCCCGCGCTTACCGCACATGCGTTGAGCATATCCGCCAGCGTGTTGATCTCCGCATAAGGAACGACTGCGTTGCCAGCTGGCACAAAGTAGCGCACTTTGCCCGTCGTAATGTCTACAAGATTGTGAACAGCAGCAAAGGCATTGGCCAAGCCTGTCTGGTTCGTACTGCTCGCGCCAAGATACTGGTAGCTACTGCTTCCACTCAGCGCGTCATTGGCCGCAAAGGATGCCGTCGCCCAAGCCGAGGCCACCGTAGTAACTTCATTGATCACCATGGAATCAGAACTGAGATTACTGCAACTTCCAAGGGCAGTCATCAACGCAAGATTGGCATTGGCGTCGTAACTGCCAACCTTGCCCCCTGTCGCTACAAGATACATCTGATTCGCTGACGAACAGGTATATCCTGACGGTATCGTATAGACACCACTACTATCTGAGGTTGCCGACGCAATCTTTGTTGCAGCCGACGCATAGCCACTTACGCCTGCGGCATACAACGCAACGGTTGCGCCTGAGACGGTACTACTGCCCGCACGCACAACACCGTTCAATGCCGGGCCGGTCGTCGCTGTGCTAATGGCGACTGTGCCCGCGTTTGCGACTGTCATGTTGGCATGCGCACGAGCAATGATCGCCACCGTTCCAGAGGATGGAGCACTGCTCGGTGCCGTATACGAAATTGGCAATCCATTAGGCCATCCACTCACGCTGATTGCCGTTACAGCAGCTTGCGCTGGCACGTATGCCGTCGTTGAGGTTGCTTCGATTGCGGCCACAGCAGGCTTGGTTGTGAAGAAGCCACAATCGCTT
>WSSedL1CaDRAFT_10001370_pt1 | contig 14357 bp, 8 predicted proteins | sample WetSurSL1Cattail_FD_9464 | JGI IMG/M metagenome (IMG submission 9464)
GAGCCGCCACGCCAGACATTGAGCGACTGCGTGCCCGCGCAGATGCCCAGCACCGGCTTGTGTAGATTGAAGGCATCCTGCAGCAGCAGCTCGTCGACCGCCGTGCGCGCCGCATCTGCCTCATGACATTCAGGTTCGCGCGCAGCCCCGTAGCGCTCTGGCTCAACGTCGAAGCGGCTGCCCGGAAGAAGAACACCATGTGTACTATTTAGTAAACACGCGATGGCATCCTGCGAAAGATCAAGGGATATCTGAACCGCCTCCGCCCCAAGAGCTTCCACCGCAGCCACATAGGGCGGCAGCGTTCTCTGGTTATAAGGCTCATCGTTCAGGGTGGGAACGGGAATGGCAATGCGTACGCTCATCGTAGACAGTGTAGCGGTCCGTGCCGCCTGCGCAAGCACGGCCCCTGTCTCCATGGACGATTACTCCGGCAGCGCGGCCGACTCACCACCGAGCAGTGCCGCGACACGCCTGCGCAGCTCGGTCGTCAGCGCCTCGGCATCGCGCACATTCATGCCTTTGGTTTCAATCGGTTCACCAACGTACATCGTCAGCGGTCCGGGATAGAGAAACCGCGCATGCATGGGCATCAGGTCATAGACACCCTTGAGCGCAATGGGGACCAGCGGCGCCTGCGCGCGGATCGCCAGATAGGCCGCGCCCGAGAGAAACGGCTTCAGATGCCCGTCCTGCGTGCGCCCGCCCTCGGGGAAGACGAAGACCGACATGCCGTCGCGCAGGGTGTGCGCGGCGTGGGCCAGGCTCGACAGCGTGGCGCGCGGGTTCTCGGTGTTGATCGGCAACTGGCCTGAGCGGTTCAAATACCAGCCAACAAAGGGGATACTCCACAGATTCTTGCGCGCCAAAATCCGAAACTGAAACGGCAGCGTCGCAAAAATCACCGGCGTATCCATGTACGAGGTGTGGTTCGAGGCGTAGACCGCCACCGGCGCCTTGCGCAGATTTTCCGCACCCACCACCCTGAGCTTGCTCGACGAAAACCCGACCAGCAAGCGCGCCCAGAACCGTGCAATCCGGTGCTGCCAGCGGCCACTTTTATCGAAGAGCGAGGCCGCCAGCGCCAGTGATCCGCAGCCGATCGTCGACAAGGCAATCATCGGCGTGTGATAGAGGTTCGTGCGCCACGCGTAGACGCGGGGCAGGGGATTCGGACGCCGACTCATGCGCGCGCCTCGCCCAGCAGCAGGGAACGCACTTCACCGACCAGATAGACCGAGCCGGAGACGACCACGGTCTCGCCCGGCTTCGCCGCCGCCCTCAAGGCCTGCTCCACCGATTCCGCCACCTCAAAGCTGGCGCCTGTGGCCTTTGCCGCTGCTTCAAGATCGGCAATCGCCGTGGCGCGCGGGCTATGGATCGGCGCCAGAATCACGCGCTCAAAGAGCGGGAAGAGGATCTGCGCCATCTCGGCCACCGGCTTGTCGCGCAGGCAACTGAAGACCAGTGTATGTCGCTCGTTTTCCGGCAAAACGGCATTCAGCCCCGAGCGCATCGCCCAGGCTCCGGCGGGGTTGTGCGCCACGTCAAGAATCCAGCGCGAGCCAAGGCCCGCAATCGCTTCAAGGCGGCCCGGCCAGCGCGTTGCGGCAATGCCCTCTGCAATGGCCTCGGGCGTAATTTGCGCAAAGCCATGCTCTTCCGCCAGTTCGACTGCCGTCGCAATCGCCAGCGCCACGTTGCGGTGCTGGTGCTCGCCCTTGAGCGGCGAATCAATGCGGATTTCCGCGCCCAACGCCTCGATGACATAGGCACCCACGGTGCCTGAAGCGGGCACGTAGGCGGCCGCGTTCACGCCACGCACCGCGAGCGCCGTCGCCACCTCGCCCAGCGCCTGGTTGGCCTCTGGGTGCTGCGGCAGCGTCACCATGGTGCCCTGCGCGCGCAAAATCCCGGCCTTTTCATGGGCAATCGCGCCAATCGTCGCGCCAAGCCACTCGGTATGGTCAAGCGAGATGTCGGCAATCACCGAAACCAGCGGCTCCACGACGTTGGTCGCATCCAGCCGCCCGCCCATGCCCACCTCGAGCACGGCAATCTGCACCCGGTGCTCGGCAAAGTATTCAAAGGCCTGGGCCGTCAGTTGCTCAAAGAAGCTCGGCATCTGCGGAATTTTTTTCTCGTGGAACAGCCGTTCGGCCGCCTCATGCACCAGAAAAAAATTCTCGGCAAACTCCTCGTCCGCAATCTCCTGGCCATCAATGCGAATCCGCTCGTTCACGTGCATCAGATGGGGCGAGGTGTAAAGACCCGTGCGCAAGCCCGCGGCCTGCAAAATCGAGGCCAGCGTCGCTGCCGTCGAGCCCTTGCCGTTGGTGCCGGCAATCAAAACCGCGGGAAACCGCTTCTGCGGGTCGCCGAGCGCGGCCAAAAGCGCGCGCTCTTCCTCGAGCGAGAACTTCCGTCGCGCGCCNCCCGCCGCCGTATACAGCTCCGGCGCCTTGGCAAAGAGTTGTTCGATTGCTTCTGCGTAAGACATGCGAATTTCAGTATAGAAGCGGGGAGGGAGCTGAGGCATCAATGCCCATGCCTCCACCCAGCTCCCGTTCACTGCTCACTCGTCACGGTCGGCTGCTTCAAAAGCAATTCCAGCGCCCTACGCGCGTTCTGCAGGCAGAGCCGAGCTTCTTCCGCGTTCATGATGCCCTGATGCACGGCCTTGCGGCCCACATCGTTGACCATGTTGGCCACGCGCGGAAACTCCGCATCAAAGCCGGTCATCTGCAGGTTGTTGTTGACCTCGTGAAGCAGATTGCCGAGCGTTGCCGTGTTCCGGTAGCGCGTCTTGAGCAACTTGGCCAACTGCGGCGGCAGCTTCTGCTTGATCGCCTCTTCCAGCACCGAGCGGCACATGACCGCGCTTGCCGTATAAAGCCCGTAAAAATAGCAACGGGTGGCCTCGTCCAGGTAGCGGTCGGCCTCCTCGGAGCTGGGCGTCTCCACCACGCACTCGCGCAGATGCGTCGCCCGCTCGACGGCCGGCTCGACCATCTCCAGCAATTCCAGGGCAAAGGCCGCGCGCAACAAGTCGTTCTGCTGTCCGTCGAGTGCCAGTTGCACCTCCTGCCAGACCGGCGTCTCTCCCTCATCGCTCGCATGCTGGAAGTGCGTCAGCGAGGTCAGCCGCTGGCGCGCATGAATCACAAAGCCCCGCTGCATCTCCTGCGCCAGCCGCTGCCATTCTGCCGCAAAGGCCTCGGGAGCAGCCTTGTAACGCCGCTGCATCTCTTCAAAAACAACCGCAGGGAGCACCTTGCGCAATTGCTCAAAGCGCCCCGTTCGCGCCAATTCAGCAATGGCCGCACAAAAATTGATTCCTGGCGCGTCTGCCGCCGACATTTTCAGCAGTTCAGTGATCAGACGCTTGATTTCGATGCTCATGGCCCCATTCTCCCAATCCCGGCAGATAAAGTCTAAAAATATTTACGAATTCACAATGCGGTACACCCAAAAAGCAAATATCGCCCCATTTCGATGGGGAAACGTAGCTTGAACTTGCCCTAAAATACCCCAACATTGTGCAAATGTAGGAAATTTCGGATTTTGCGTCCGCTGTGGAAGATGAGGATATTCCGTCGCCCCATCAAATCAGCTTCTGAACCAGATCTTCACAAAAATGACCTCAAATCCACATGGTTTTTTGGAGCGCGCGTGCAAACCGTGGAAATCAAGGAACGCTTCCGAGGGCACTTCCACCGGTTTTCCAATTTCCCTGAATTCCACAGCCTAGTTTTCTAAAACTGGACACAAAGGTAAAGATTTTATTTTTAGTAAGATATGACAGTTTTCCATTTATTCACAGGCATCTACGGTTAATACGGGCAATCTAGAACAAACACACTGTGGAGGAAGTACTCGTCACACGCACTGCGTTGCTCAAGCAAAACCTGGCGGTGTGGAAGCTGTGTGTTTCTTTCCCTGATGAGCGCAGGAAGCAAAAACCCGAAGTCCCCGGAATCCACGGAAATTCCATGTTTTCCACCCTTCTGTTTCCGTCGCAGGTGCATAGAATCGGAAAAGCAGGATAGACAGCCGTTTTCCACGGGCCTCCAAGTGTTGTAGAGTGGGGCCATCGGTGGAAAACGGGTTCGTGGAGCGTAAAACTATGCCAATCGTCGAAACCGAGCAGGAGCAGCACACCGAGCAGGGGGCAGCGATGGAGATTTCCGTAAGCCGTCAGGATCTTTTAAAAGAGCTGACCGCAACGCAGAGCGTGGTTGAGCGCAAGACCACCATCCCGATTCTGTCGAACTTTCTCATCGAGGCCGATAACGACCTGTTGACGATCACGGCCACCGATCTGGACCAGGCGATCCGGACCAGCACGCCGGTCAAGATCAAGACGCCCGGTTCCTGCACCATCCCGGCACGCAAGCTCTATGACTACATCAAGCTGCTGCCCGATGGCGACCTCTCGATCAAGCTGCTCGACAACCACTGGGTGCAGATTCGCAGTGGCCGCTCGAACACCAAGGTCGTCGGCATGGCCCGCGCCAACTATCCTCAGGTGCCGGATTTCCCGTCGATCGCCGCGACCGCCATTCCGGTCGACGCGCTCAAGACACTGATCAGCTACACCATCTTCGCCATCTCGAGCGAAGAGTCGCGCTATACGCTCAACGGCGCGCTGTTGATTCTGAAGGCCGAGTCGCTGGCCATGGTCGCCACCGACGGTCACCGCCTGGCCTTTGTCGAAAAGGTCAACGAGACCCTGACCGGCATCAGTGGCGAAAAGCGCGTGCTGGTTCCGCGCAAGGCCCTGCAGGAGCTGCAGCAACTGCTCAACAATACCGACGCCGAGACCATCGAGTTTGCCGACGACGAGCACACGCTCTTCTTCCGCATTGGCGCGCGTACCTTGAGCACGCGCAAGCTCTCCGGCCAGTTCCCGAACTTTGAAGCCGTGATGCCGCGCGACAACACCAAGTTCGCCATTGTCCGCGCCAGTGAGCTGAGCGCCTCGATCCAGCGCGTGGCGCAGTTTGCCGACGAACGCTCGGGCGCGATCCGCATGAAGCTCGAGGCCAATGAGTTGAAGCTCAGCGCCAACTCGACCGATTCCGGCGAGAGCGAGGATTCGATTGAGACGCCGTACACCAGCGACGCCATCGTGGTCGGCTTCAATTCCTCGTACATTCTTGAGTTTTTGAAGGCGCGCGGCAACGAAGGCGAGGTCCGGCTGGAGTTCAAGGACGCGCAGTCCGCCGGCCAGCTCCGCCCCGAAGACCCCGAAGCCGAGTACAAGTACCGCTACGTTCTGATGCCGATGAGGATCTAAGGCTGACTTGTCAGCCTTAGATGGTATTTTAATTTTCATATATACATAATGTATTTCCATATAATTTACTTTTTAGTAAAAAAGCGTATATATGTAAAGTAAAGAAAAATAAACACTTATAATGTTTTTATGTTTGGAACGGAAAATGCATAGAAATCATGCATGCTGATGCCAGATTAGTGGCAATATCCGAAAGGCAACCGCATTTGATCAAATATCACTCTTAAATTTGGTTAATGAGCCTTTCGTCCGTACAAGCAACGATCTGTAGTCAAGGGTCAAATATCTGTAAACTTCATGGTTATCGCTAGGTTGGGGGAAATGGGTCATATGAGTATCAAAAGAATCAACGTTCTGCTTGCTGTCTTTTTTGCGCTTCTTCCATTTTCTGTATTTGCTCAGTCGGGCACGATAGAAGGTCGAGTTTTTGATCCTTCTGGTGCCATGGTAAGTAATGCGCAAATTACAGCAAAATCGACACAGACAGGTTTTAGCCGCGCGACAAAGACCACATCGTCAGGTGTGTATACGATACCGGCACTCACACCGTCGACATATGACGTCACTATTTCAGCCCCTGGTTTTCAGGTTCAAACCAAGAAGGGTGTTGTGTTGAATGTTTCGGCGGTCCTTCCGCTGAACTTCACGCTCAACGTGGCAGGAGATGTCATGACGGTTGCCGTGCAGGATGCGGTAACAGCCGTAGTAGAAACCGATAATGCGCAGTTGTCTACTGTGGTTGATTCTAAGAAGATCAGTGATCTTCCCCTGATCCTACGTGATCCGTATCAGTTGGTGCTTCTTTCTCCTGGAGTCGTCACGGCTACCAATAACGGTGGTGGTGTTTCAGTAAATGGCCAGCGCAACCGCAATAACAATTTCATGCTCGATGGCGCGGACAACAACGACACTTCGGTTCCGGGCGGACTGGGCGGCATAACTGCTGCCAATCCGGATACCGCACAAGAGTTTCGAGTCATTACCAATCCCTACGATGCTGAATATGGCCGCAATACGGGAGCCATTGTCGACGTCGTAACGCGTGGTGGTGGTAATCCATATCACGGGGATGCCTACGAGTTTGGCCGCTACAATGCTCTGGGTGCCCGCGACTACTTCAATAAAAAGGAAGACGGCCCGCAGGATCCTTATGTGCGCAATGACTTTGGCGCATCGGTAGGCGGTCCTATCTGGAAAAATCACACATTTTTCTTCTTGAATGGTGAAGCGCAGCGTTTTCGCACGACCCGCACGGCATACCAGACGACTCCGACCGCAGCTTTCAAGACGGGTAAGTTTACTTTTATTGATCCTACGGACGGGTCGCAGACCGCAGTTGATCTGACCAATCCTGCAAACAACGCGAAAAACCTTACTGGCCTCAGCATCAGCCCTCTGATGCAGAAGCTTTACTCGCTGATGCCGGTTGGTACCGACAACGGCGATGGCGTTAGCACGACCTACTTTTTTGCTTCACCGGACCCGTTGAATAGCTACTCGTTTACGGGACGGTTCGACCACAAACTCACGGATAAGCATCAGCTGACGGTTCGCTACATTTATGCTCATTCGAACGAAGCAGATCCCAGCCACGATGAAGTCCTTCCTGGCTACGGTAATTCCAACCAGATCACGACCCAGCACAACGGCGCGATCACCATTGCCTCTGTTCTGACTCCGACCATGACCAACCAGTTCAAGTCTGGCTTTAATTTGAACAATGCTGGTTTCTATTGCAACCATGCTGGTTTGGACTCAGTGTTGGGAACCGACAGCTACGGTAATGGTCGTGATGTTGTCATTCCCTACTTCTTTACCTTTGGTTGCACATCTTTGGGTGATAGCAACGGACAGGCACGTTTGAGCTCTACGCTTTATTTTGCCGATACCCTGAACTACGTCAAGGGCGCGCATTCGTTCAAGTTTGGCGGCGATTACCGTAGCGTGAAAGACAACAACTACGATAACTTTAGCTCGCGCGATAGTCTTTCGCTGAACAACTACGCCACATATGGTGCTACGTCCTACGCGTTGGCAAATCCAAAATCTTCGTCGCTCTTGAGCTTTGAAGATCTTGTTTGGGGAGCTACCGGTGCTGTTGCCAACGCCTCTGAATATCAGTTCTTTAATGCGCGTGGCCAACGTCGTCAGAATGACCTAACGCACTTCCGTCAGCACGAATTCTCACTGTTTGCGCAAGATACCTGGAAGGCAACGCCGCGTCTGACTTTGATTGCGGGCTTACGCTATGCTTTTAACGGCGTTCCTTACGAAAAGGACGGCGAGTTCGCAAACTTCTTTGGCGATGCGTCGGCAGCGCTTCCTGCAGTTGGTTATTTCAGCTTTACCAAGGTAGGACCGGGAACAGGGCATCAGATCTATTCCGATAGCATGTTGATGTTTGAGCCGCGCGTTGGCTTCTCGTATGCTGCTGATGAAAAGACCGCAATCCGCGGAGGTTTCGGCATCTTCCATGATCGCGTTTTTGACAACATCTTCGGAAACGCAAAATCCAACCCGCCCTTCCAGGCGAACTGGAATGACTATCCTTTCGACGGTACAACCAGTACTCCGACGGTTTCAACCTATGCTGACCCGAGCAATTTGACGCCTTCAGCGACAATCACCAACGGCGATCTGAATGAGCCTGTCGTGATTGACAGCAATCTGAAGATGCCGACCACGATTCAGTGGAGCCTCGGCGTTCAGCACCAGATTACGCGGAGCCTGGTTGCCGAAATCAACTATATTGGCAATCACGGTACGCATGGGCTGCGTGAGATCGATGGTGCCGCGCCGCAACAGGCTCTGGTGCAGAAGTACATCGCCGCAGGTGTTCCAACCTCAAAGCTGCAACTGACGTCTCTTTACCTTGGCGGAAGCTATGTCGATGCAAATAACAATACGGTCAGTTTTGGACCGTCGGTAAACAATACCGCGTTTTTGCATGAGCTTCTGCAGGTTTCGCGGGTCGATAGCACTTACAGTGCTCTGCAGGCAACTTTGAAGGGGCAGATCCAGAACCTCAATTTGAGCGTGAGCTATTCTCTTGCCCATGCTCTGGATAATGGTGCGGATGCGTTGCGCCCGGGTGCTGGTGGCGCAGGAATGCCGCGGAATAGCTACGATCTCACTCCAGAACATGGTAACTCGGATGCAGACGTCCGCCACCGTTTTGTCGTTTCCGCAGTGTATGACCTTCCGGTTGGCAAGGGGTCGGCAACACTGAACCGCGGAATAGTGGGTCGTATCTTTGAGGGAATGCAGATTTCGGGTATCGATACAGCACAGAGCGGTCTTCCGTTCGATCTTCGCGGTACGGTCGATAACCTGCATACCGGTGTTTTGGATCGTCCACTACTGGTGGGTAATCCGTACGCAGTTAAGCGTGGATCAACGGTGGCCACCGGTAAATTCACAGGCGTAGCGCGCGCTGCCTTTGCCAATGCACCGTTCGACAAGAATGTAAGTATTCATCGTAACCAGTACTATGGCCCGCACTATTTCGACACGGATCTTGTCTTCCAAAAGACACAGACCCTGCACAATGATGTGAAGCTCGTCTTCCGTGCAGAGAGCTATAACGTGTTGAATCACCCCAACATGGAAGCTCCTACGTCGGGAAGCATCTCCTCGGCGTATTTTGGAATCTCGACGGCGCAGATCGGTCAGAATGATGGCACGACCGGTGCTCGTCAGCTTCAAGGAGCTCTGAAGATCATCTTCTAGGGGAATTGAGTGCAAGAACAACGCTGTTCCTACGGGAACAGCGTTGTTCTTGCACTCATGATCAATAAGAAAAAACCGCCAGGATCCTGGCGGTTTTTTTATGACTCAACGAAAGAGCAAAGAAGAAAAGAACTTCACTGGTTCCTCGCGGGCGGCTGCAGAAACTCCAGCGCGCGCACGAGGTAGTTCTTCAGTTCGCGGCGATGCACGACGGCGTCGAGGAAGCCTTTTTCGAGAAGGAACTCGGAACGCTGGAAGCCTTCGGGCAACTTCTGGCGGATGGTTTGCTCGATGACGCGGGGGCCGGCGAAACAGATCAGAGCGCCCGGCTCGGCGATGTTCAGGTCGCCCAGCATGGCGAAGCTTGCCGTGACGCCGCCGGTGGTCGGGTCCGTCAACAGGCAGATGTAGGGAACCTTGGCGTCATCGAGCTGCGCGAGGGCGGTCGAGATCTTGGCCATCTGCATCAGGCTCGAAATGCCTTCCATCATGCGCGCGCCACCGGAGGCAGCGACGACGATCAGAGGCTTGCGGCTCTCGCGGGCGCGATCAACGGCGCGGGCAATCGTCTCGCCGACGACTGAGCCCATCGAACCGCCGATGAAGCTGTATTCCATGGCGCAGACCACGACATCGTGCGGGCCGAGTTTGCCGACGGCGCTCAGAATGGCATCGTTGAGCCCGGTCTGCTCCTGAGCCTTGCGCAGTCGCGCCGTGTAGGGCTTCAGGTCAGTGAAGGTGAGCGGGTCGGTGGAACACAGCGTCGTGTCGACCAGCTCATAGCCGGGCTCGAGCAGCAGATCGATCCGCTGCCGCGCGCCGAGCTTGAAGTGGTGCTGGCACTTGGGGCAGACGTTCAGATTGGCCTCGAGTTCGGCCTTCCAGATCACCGAACGGCAACCGGGGCACTTGATCCACAAACCTTCGGTGCGCACCGACTTTTCAGCCGAGAGGCCGGAGGCTGGAGCTGCGGGAGAATCGCTTTCGCGCTTGAACCAGGACATACCGAACTCATTGTAAATGGCGGGGCTGCCGAGCTAAAGCGGCAAATGCGTCACGAAAGGCATCAGTATTCGATGCCGCGCTGGGCGAGGATGCCTTTCTGGTAGGCGTGCTTGAGCTCACGCATCTCGGTGACGGTGTCGGCCAGCTCGATCAGCAACGGGTGGGCGTTGCGGCCGGTCAGGATGACGTGGACGTGTTCGGAACGGCTCTCGAGCGCGTCGGCGACCCGCTGTGGGTCGAGCATCTTATAGAAAATGGCGTAGTTGATCTCATCGAGGACAACCAGATCCCAATCGCCGGAGTGGATTGCGTTGTCGGCCTCAGCCCAGGCGGCTTCGACGAGACGGATGTCCTCGGGATCGGTTTCGGCGCCGCCCACCTTTACGAAGCCACGGCCCATCTGGCGGATGACGAAGCGGTCGCCAAAGCGGTCAACGGCATCGAGTTCGCCGCAGCTCCAGGACCCCTTCAAAAACTGCAGCACCAACACGCGCATGCCGTTGCCGACCGCGCGCAGGGCCGTGCCGAGGGCTGCCGTGGTCTTTCCCTTGCCGGGGCCGGTGTTGATCAGAAGCAGTCCGCGCGGGGCGTCGTTGTCCAGTTCGCTCATGGTGGATTCAGCTTACCTCTAAATCAGTGGCCGGAGTGGTAAGGATGGCCGGAGAGGATGGCGTAGGCGCGATAGAGCTGCTCGGCCATGACCAGCCGGGCCAGCGGGTGGGCCAGCGTCATGGGGCCAAAGGAGAGAAGCAGTTGCGCGCGCTTGCGCGCCGGTTCCGACCAGCCGTCGGCCGGGCCGATAGCGAAGACGATCTGCTGCGCGCCCTCGTCGCGGCGGTTACCGAGCCAGGCAGCGAAGTTCTCCGAACTGAACTGCTTGCCGCGACTGTCGAGCAGAACGGCGACGGCCTGGGTGCGGCCGTTCTGTTTGTCGAGCCAGTCAAGAAAGGCCTGTTCGCTGCGAAAGGCCTCGGTGCGCGGGTGTGCAAAGGTCGCGCAGCGCTCCATATAGGTGTGGATCAGCGTGTCATAGGCCTTGAGCGGGCTGGAGGCAGCGCCGACATGGGCCAGAATCAGGTTCATGGAACGAGAATAGCGGAGGCGACAGAAAAAGGAGGAGAAAAAAAATCTACAAGAAAGTAAATGAATAGAGATAAACGGGATGTTAGGAGACAGAAAATACATAAATGCATATTTGCACCAATGAACTATAAAGAATAAAAACCATCTATGTATTTTAATATCAACAATATGAAAATAAACTTTCTGTGGTAATGCGGTTTGGAATGGGAATTGCATGAAGAAATACGGGTTCTTCATGGCGTCCGGATAAAAAGCCCTTTTTTGTAAATGGCTTACTGGGCGGAATGAAGAATAATCCACTTTGTTTGCAGAGTTTGATGATCCAGGTTGAACGAAATCGGTGTGGTGCAAAGTTTTCGTGTCGCTGAACTGGATGCATCGCTCAAATACAAAATTATGAGCAAACCCGCAGGGAAAGTTTCTGGAGGGTTTGTCGCTGGAGGAGCAAGAATGCGATTTATCCGCATACAGACGATAGCTTTGATGCTTGGCTGTTGTGCAACTGTGGGAACACTGATTCATGTGACGACCCCGGTTGTGGACGCTCAGTCGATCATCTCGGGCGATATTACGGGTTCGGTGACGGACGCTTCGGGCGCGGCATTGCCGGGCGCGAAGGTGGTGGTCACGAGCCTGGCGACGGGACAGGCCAAGACGGTTGTCGCGGATAGCGTGGGTGGTTATCGCGTTCCCCTGCTTGCTCCGGGCAAGTACAAGGTTGCCATCACGATGACGGGCTTCGATGCGACGGCGCAGATCACCACGGTGGCAGCCGGTTCGGTGGCCACGGTCAACTTGAAGCTCTCGGTTGGCAAGGCCTCGGAGACGGTGGAGGTTTCGAGCGATGCGATTCAGTCGCTCGATGTCGACAATGCGCAGATCTCGACCTCGTTTGATGTGGCTCAGCTGCAGAGCTTGCCAAACCCTGGCGGCGATCTGACCTTTGTCGCGCAGACGACGCCGGGTGCCACTATGAACACGCAGGGTGGCTATGGCAACTTCTCGGTCAACGGTTTGCCGGGCACCTCGAACATGTACACCGTGAACGGTGGTTACGAGGGCGATCCGTACCTGAACGTCGGCAACTCGGGTGCCAGCAATCTGTTGCTCGGCAACAACGATGTGGACACCGTGACGGTGACGACCAATGGTTACGATGTGAGCTTTGGTGGTCTGGCCGGTGCGCAGGTCAACGAAATTTCTCGTTCGGGCTCGAACCAGGTGCACGGCAATGCCGTTTACTGGTGGAATGGCCGCGCGATGAATGCCAATAGCTGGTTCAACAAGTTCTATGGCTCGGATCGCCCCTTTGACAACGCGAACCAGTGGGCTGCCAGCCTGGGCGCACCGCTGAAGAAGAACAAGATCTTCGGATTTATCAACACCGAAGGTTTGCGTGTTCTGATTCCGACGCGCGAGACGGTCTACGCGCCGAGCCCGAACTTTCAGGCGGCGATTCTCGGAGCTTCCGCCAAAGATGCAGCGATCGACGCCACCAACACGCAGGGCATGATTCCGAACGGCAACTTAGCCTTTAACGGCTTGTCGTCGCAGGCTGCGCTGTACAAGACGATCTTCAGCTACTACAACAACGCGAAGAACTTTGCCGCCGGTTCGCAGTCGACGACCGATCCCGATACCTGGAAGTTCAATGGTCAGGCGGTAAACTTTGCGAAGGAATGGTTGATTACCGACCGCGTGGACTTTATCCTTGGACCGAACGACACCATGTACGTTCACTCCAAGGTGGACAAGGGTACGCAGCCGACGCAGACCAGCTATCTGGATCCGATGTTTAATGCGGCCAGCCCGCAGCCTTCTTATGAAGGTCAGTTGAACGAAACGCACACCTTTAACTCGAACCTGACCAACCAGTTCCTTTTTGCGGCCAGCTACGCGCGGACCATCTTCACCAACACCAATGCGGCCAAGGCCTTTGCCTCGGTTCCGTTTGTGCTGCGTTCAGTGGGTGGCACGAGCCCGATTACGGATGCCAGCGGCAACATTGTTCGTACCTTTGATTGGGTGAACGATGGCGGCAGCTTTGTGGGTGGTGAAGATTATGCCTTTCCGCAGGGACGCAACGTCACCGGCTACCAGTTCAATGACGATCTGACTTGGCTTAAGGGCAGGCACACCGTCAAGGTGGGCTATACCTTCCGTCGCGATGACATCACCGACTATACATCGAGCGAGTATGTGTACGGCAATGGCGGCGCCCGGAACTCAATGATCAATCCGAGCAACTTCGCAGCCGGTTACACCGATAAGTGGGAGGAGCGTTTCCCGCTGCGCAATGCGCAGCCGGTAGCCCTGTATGTTGAGGGTGCCTACGTTCAGGATCAGTGGAAGCCGACAGAAAAGCTGACCTTGACCATGGGGCTGCGCCTCGAGCACAACTCCAACCCGATCTGTGTGACCAACTGCGTCTCGAATCTGGCCAATGACTTCGAGAAGCTGGCAAGTGCAGCGTCGACTCCGTACAACACGCTGGTGGCCTCGGGCCGTCACCGTGCCTACTTCAAGCAGCAGAGCATTGCCTGGCAGCCTCGTCTTGGTTTCTCGTATCTGCCGTTTGGCAGCAACTCGAAGACGACAATCCGCGGTGGTGTTGGCTACTTCAACGACTACTTTCCGGCATCGATCATGGGTAACCTCGTGACCAATCTGCCGAACGTGGACCGGTTCACGGTGTACGGCAAGAAGTACGGGAACAATGTTCCTGTGAACCCGACTCTGGCAGGTAGTGGCCATGCCATCGCGACGGCCTCGAACAACGCCCTGCAGAACCTATTCAGCAAGGGTGCCTGCTATCAGGGCTGCGGTTCGAGCCTCAGCCTGAACGACGTCACAGGTGGCGTTTTCTCGCTGCCGACGGTTGTGGGCACGGCGCATCAGTTGCATCTGCCGACCTACGTTGAGTGGAATCTGGCGATTGAGCGGGAAATTGCGCGCAACACGGCTGTGAAGATCGGCTATGTAGGCAATCGCTCTTATCATCAGCCCGTGTCTAGAATGCCGAATGCCTACGATAAGTATGGAACCAATGCCACGTTGCCGAGCGCAGCACCGAATGCGGCTCTGGGTACAGTGGTTGAGTACTACAGCGGTTCGAGCTCAAACTACAACGGTTTGCAGGCGCAGTTGTCCACCCGCATCAACTGGGTGACCTTCCAGTTCAACTACGTCTGGAGCCACGCGCTCGATACGACCTCGAATGGCGGCTTCGATGCCTTCGGTA
>WSSedL1CaDRAFT_10001371_pt1 | contig 14352 bp, 12 predicted proteins | sample WetSurSL1Cattail_FD_9464 | JGI IMG/M metagenome (IMG submission 9464)
GCGGCCTAGTGGCGCCCGTCTTTGGCCTGCAGCCGTTCCAGGCGCTCGGCGAGCCGGTCGAGATTGCGCTCGAAGCGTTCGCCCAGTTCCTTCAGAGCCGCAGTGATGCGGTTCTCAACGTCTTTGATCTCGGCTTTGGTGACGTAGGTTTTCGCCGAATCCGTTTGGCAGCCGCTCAGCTCGCGCGTCAGATCGTCGATACGCTGATGCAGCTTTGCCGACGATCTCCAGGTGTACGCAAAACATGAGCCTGCCAGTGTGAGGCCGCCGCCGATCAGCCATTCGGGGCCCATCATCAGGCGCCCCCGATGTCTGGCGTACCGGCGGGGAAAAGGCCGGCCCAGGCTTTGCGGCTGGCCGGGCCATAGGTCCAGAATTCGGCGTGATGCGCATCGATCCCATGGGTGTCGACATGCAGCGCCGCTTGCATCAGGCCAAAGCGGCGGAACCCGGCGTCCTTCGCCAGCGCCAGAAGCGAACCGCGGCTGTAGGGGCCAAGCGCAATATCGAAGGCAAGCTGCAAATGCACCGACGCCCGCGCCGCGTGCTTCAAGCCGCCGTTGTGCCGCGCGCAGCGATGGCCGCTGGTGATCCGCAAGGGACCGCCCACCAGATCCCGCATCTTTTGCAGCACGTCCAGCGCCGTCATGTCGATATAGACTTCGCCGCAACACGGGCATGCGATCTCCGCCGGCGTGAAATTCGGCCAGCGCGCCGCATCCCACGGAACCCCGCAAATGGGGCCCCAGTAATTTTCCATTTCGGTTTTTCCTTTGGTTAGGAGGTCGGAGCGACCATTTCCAGGAAGTAGACGGCGAGCCGCACCTTGCCGCCGGTGAAATTCGCGCCCGCCGCGGTGATGCGAACGGCGGTATCGGAATAGAAAGCCGTTGGGCCGATGACGCCGATATTGGTCGATCCGAGCGCCACCCCCAGCGAACCGCCGAATTTCGCCGTGTCTCCGGCGATGCCGACGGCGTAGGACGATGCCCCGGTAATCGCCAGCGTGGTGCGGGAGGCAACGCCGAGCACAATCGCCCGATTGGGGATGAAGGCCGCGTCGGTCGTGTCGGTATAGGCACCGGCGAGCGTGACCTCGATCTCCTTCGCGCGCAGGGTGATGCGCCCGCCATGGGCTGTCAGCGCAACGCCGTCGCGCCACACGCTATCCTGATATTTCACGCCCAGGCGTTCGTCCTTGACCCACGCTGTCCAGCCGTCATGCGGAACGATCTTCAACCAGGCGCCGCTGCGATAGACGGCGATATTGAAATCCCAACTCGCCCAGGCGCCAGTCGCGCCCGATCCGGGAATGTAGGCTGTGCCGTCCGCGGGCGATCCCGGCGGCGCCGTCAGCGTGCGGCTTTCCACTGCCAACTGGACCAACGAATCCAGGATGTCGAACGTCGTGTTTACGGGCACGTGTTTCTGGGCCTGCGCTGCCTGGATGTAAGGCAGTTGCAGGTTGGTGGTCTGGTCGCTCATGGTGCCTCAGAGATAGACGGTTACCGCCTTGGCGGTGCCCCGGCCGGTGCGGGCCGAGAGCTGGTAGACGCGGACATTGAGTGATCCGGTGACGGCGCCGCCGAAATCCGCGGTTTGCATGGCGGCCGTGTAGGTAGTGGTCGGTGAAGTCGAGGCGAGTGTCCGCTTGACGATCGCCCCGGACAGAATCTCCGTCTCGTAGCTCTCCGTCTGCTCGCTCAGCGGAACTTCACCGGCGTCCCAATTCATCGCGGCGGGCGCCCGGTCGCGGCGGCACCAGGAGAGGATGATGTCACCGGCGGATTTTCTCCCCGTCACCCGCGCCGGCGCATAGGGGCGCAATCCCACCGCGCCGAACGTGATCTGCTGCTTCTGGTACGACGGATCGGCGATAGACTTTCCCAGCGGTCCCCATGTCCAAAAGTAGGCGCTACGGGCGTCCGCCTCGCCGAGGCCGAGCTGTGCGATATTGCTATCCAGAATGACCACCGGCGCCCCCGCGGGCACGGGATCGCGCATTTGCGTCTCGGTTCCCGCTTGGCCGCGTAGCAGCATCGAAAGCCGCCACTGCTTGTCACCGATCAGTTCGGCATCGCGAAATTGCAGAACTTCCCAGCCGCCATCCTGATTCTGCACCGCAACGGCATTGGCACCGCCGAGAACCGTCACCTCGTCTTTCGAGGCGAACGTGCCGTTCGACAAGCGTACATATAGGCTGCCCGCGCGATCCCATTTCCATAACGCCCCGGAATAGAAATCGTACAGCGTCTGTCCGATCCCGGCCTTGCGCGAGATTGTGGTGTCGAGCACATAATTGGCGTCCGACAGGCTTTTCAGGATCTGCACTTTGCCCGGCCACGGATCGGCGTAGATGGCAACGTGCGGCGCCCAGGCGCGCGCGAAGTCGGCATCCATCAAAGACGGCATGTCCATGAAGACGGCGAAAGCCCTTCCCGGCGAGTCTGGCGTGGTGCCAGGGCCACCGCTCACGCGCGCCGGTCCGGTGATCGTCTCGTAAATCGACGGGTCTGTCATCACCGACTGGATCGCCCTGGACGATGTGTCGTCGATCTGAGTGACACGAAGCCGGCGAATGCGTCCACTCGTCGTGACCGACAATTCGTCTCCAGGATCGAGCCCAAGAAATCGCGGTGCGATACCGAACGTGCCGGTGTCGCGGGTAATCCAGGTCTCTTGCAGGAGGCGGTCGCCGACGCCCACGGCCTGCGAGCGATCCATCACCAGCGGCACACCGTTGTCCATCACCTTGTTGGAATTTCCGACCAGGCGCTTCGCGGCATAGGTGCTGTTCTGATAGCCGTTGGTGGCATCGATATACGTGATACGAGACGCCACCGGCAGGTCATCGTCCTGGGCGCGCGTAAAGTTGAAAGCGTCGTCCGGGTTTCCGTCAGGATCGATGACCAGATCGTTTTCGTCGATGGCGGTCGTAGAAGGGCGCCCGCGCATCAAGAACCTGATTTGCCCTTGGGTTTCGATCCCGTCGAAGAAATAGACCGACATCAGCGGCGTGAGTTGATCGCGCGCACTCATGGAGGAATTGCGGACAAAGCCGGTTACGAGCCCGGTGAGGTCCGAAACGTCGTAGTTGGTGAACTTCGATTCCCCGCAGATTTCTGCCACCAGGTCGGCAAGCAACACACATCCGAGCCGCCCGTTGAGCCAATGCCCCAACGTGTAGTTCGCCGTGTCACCCCAGAGGTCTGATCGCAGCGGAAAAAACGGGTATGGGCGTGCGTCCCAACACCATGCGGCAATCGACGTGGTATCAACCATCTTGCCGCTATAGACCGTCGAGGTGGGATTGTTCGTCGACGACGCCCAGAAATTCAGGTGAGCTTCCAGGAACGCCCTCTGCATCAGATCGTCGCGCTGGCCGTTGGAATAGTAAGGCAACGCGCTTTCCGCCGATTTCGGATCGTAGAACACGTTCGGTTCGTTGGCGCCCTTATCGACGGCGGGGCATCCCAATTCGGTGAACCGAATCGGTTTCGATTGCGGCACCCATGCGGTGTGCGTGCCCGATTCCGTTCCGTTCTGGCGGTCGTAATGATAGTTGCTCCACCAGTTCCACAGGTCCTTCGAGCGCCACACCCAAGGTTTGTTGTAGGTCGCGTCGGTGATCGTCGTTCTGGTCTGGGAGTCGCGAGCGGCCTGTGAGGCGTAGTACCAATCGTAATCCTCACCGCCGCGGATGTTACGTTGCAGATATGTGCGATCGAGGACCGACGTCGGACCGTTCACACTGTCATAGTCGAGATGCGCAATACCGTCGCGCCAATCGGCGAGCGGCATATAGTTGTCGATTCCGATGAAATCGATATTGGCATCCGACCACAGCGGATCGAGGTTGAACTGGACAGCTCCGGCCGTGTCGCCGGTCTGGTGATTGTTGTACTCCGACCAGTCCGCCGCATACCCGACTTTGCAGGACGAACCGACAATGGCCTTTACGTCCGCCGCCAACTGCTTCAGCGCCGCCACCGCCGGATAGGTCGTCGCATCGCTCCGTGAGCGCGTGAGGCCGCGCAACTCGGAACCGATCAGGAAGGTGTCGACGCCGCCCGCGTCGGCACAGAGCTGCGCATAATGCAGCACCATGCGGCGATAGCCCCAAGTCGCATTGAAGAAGGCATTGACCTGGGTCGCAGCCGCGGCCGTCTGGTCGACGGTTCCGGTATATCCGGGTGCCGGGCTGACTGTGATCCGCCCGCGCCAAGGATATGTCGGCTGACCCGAAGTTGATGCATTTGCCGAATAGGGGTTCGGCAGATTGTTTCCTTGCGGGATGTCCATGAAGACGAACGGATAGAACGTCACCTTCAGACCGCGCGATTTGAGGTCCTTGATGACCGCGGTCACGCACTCGTCCGTTGGTGTGCCGCCATATGCGGGACGGTCGTCGCGATAGGTGACGATGTAGGCGTCTCTTCGGGCTGCGCCGGCAACAGACCAGTTTTCGGGATAGCTGTGGCGAACGGCTTCCTCGACGCCGGGCTGCACCGTACAATTTCCGGCGCGAAGATCGGTCCCAAACCATCCGACGACAAGGCTGATCGCCCTGAGATTGGGCGCCATCGCCTGCAAGTCGTCGAGCGAGGCGGTATAATCCGAAACTCCTGCCGTGTTGTTGCAATTGAGCTGCTCCGTGTTCCCAAAGCCATCGTCTTCCGTCACGGCCACTGGCGCATAAACAAACTCCCCTGCACCAGGGATCAGATTTACCGACGGCAGCAAATTTTCCAGACCATCCGGGCGCGAAGCCGTGATCGAGCGCACCAATTCGACCTGGAACTGCGGAATGCGGTTCCCGAAGGTGGTCAGGTCGAGGTCTTCAAACACGATGTAAGCGAGGCCGCGATAGGCAGGCGTGTTGCCGGACCCTTCGATTTCCTCAATCAGCGGGTCGGGCGCCTGGGTCGTGGTGCCGTGATAGAAGCGGATCGTGCATTTCGACACGTCGAGCAGATTGCCGTCGGCCCAGATCCTGCCCAGCTTCGGCACGACGCCTTCGCACAGCCCGATCGCGACCGAAATCGAGTAGCTGTAGGTCGTGACTTCCGGGCTCCCCCCCATGCCCTTGCCGCCGGAGGTCGATTCCGTCTCTTTGAAGCGCGTCGCCCAGATGACGTTCCCGGCGATACGGCAATAGCCGTCGACACGCGGGATGGACGCGCCTTCGGTGGCGGTCTGGATATTGACGTCGCTAAGTCTTGGACCCGTCTGCCCGGCTTGCGGGAACAGGATATTGTTGTCGATATAGCTGCCGGCGACGGTGGCGGCCGTCATCGCGGCGGCCTGCCAGTACCAAGACATGCCCTCAGTGCCGTAGGTCGCCAGGGCCTGCAAAACCATCGTAGCCATCAGGGAACCTCGAACGCAAAGACGACCTTGCGGCGCCAGGCCATCGTGAAAGCCTCTTCGCTGACGCGCTTGTTCTGGCGGGCATGAATGAGGCTGGGCGCGCCGTCCCGTTCGGCCAGGATTCCGCAGTGCTTTGCGGGGCTGTCAGGGATCATCCGGAAGAGAACGACCGTCCCAGGGTTGGCCTCGGCGCCGGACCGGATCGGGTCGGCAGGGATTTCTCGCAGGTAACGAGACAAGGTCTCGTACATGGTCTCGCGCCCCGTGGCCTCCGCCCAATCGGGGGAATACGGCGGAAGTGCTTCGGGCTCCGGGCCGATCAACTCGCGCCAGACGCCCCGCAGGAGCCCCAGGCAGTCGCACCCGACGCCCTTCAGGCTCGCTTGATGGATGTAGGGCGTGCCGATCCAGGCCCGCGCACAGGCGACAATGGCCTGCGGATTAGTTGCCATAGCGGGACCCTCCGTCCAACGCCTGCGTCGAGGTGGGATAGCTGATCGTAGTGTCGTTACCGGGGATGTACGGAAATCCCTGGAAATTCGAGGCGTTGTTAAACTTCAACTTGCAGGTGGCGAAGGTCTTGTCGCACCCGACCGTCACGGTGAAGGTGTCGCCGGCCGATACGGCTTTTGGCATCGGTTGCCACAGCTCGAACACGCCGGCGGATGCGCCTTTGCCATAGCGCTTGACCTCCATTGCGAGGCCTGCGTTGGCGCCCGTCACCCATGTGAGCTTTCCACCTGTAAACCAAGTGTCGGCGAACGCGGTGAGGCCGGACGCTGAAAACCGGCGCGCGTCGATCGCTGACGACACGGTTCCGTTGCCTTTGTACGCGGCGGCAGCGCAGTTGATACCGCAGCGGCTGTCGCCGACATCGGCATCGCAATCATACGCATAAGCCCGTCCTACGGCGGCTGTGAGCTTCTGGGCCATGCCGCGTACTTCGGCCTGGAACGCGACTTTTCCCCGCTTGACCTCTCCGATCGAACCCTTCCGCATCAACACGCGCTGCGCGGTATTGGCCCAATTCACGCGCCACACTTCGATGTCCGCGCCGTCATAGACGCCGGCAGTGAGGTCGTCGTCGGTGAGGTAGTCCGAACTGAGCGCGCCGGTCACGTCGAGATTGTCGACCGAAAGCCCTAGCCCGGACTGGATTTGCGACGCCGTGAAGCCGCTCGCCGCGTAATAAGTCACGCCGGCGAATGCGACATCGCCGTCGTGATCGGTGAAACCACGAACCGTTCCATCTTTCCGGGTCAGTTTCCAGCACCAGCAAAGCGTGGTGACAACCTGATCGATGTGGGCGGCAAAGCCGCTGTCGAGCGTTTTCATTCCGGCACCTCGACAAGATCGATTTGGGTCACGGTTTGCTGGTCGTAGTTTTCGACCTGGATCGGCAAATGATCCATGTCGAAGCGCACGGGCACGTAGAACTGGAACGTCGCTGTCTGTGTTGCTGCCGGGGGCGCAGAAAACGTCACCAGCCCGGTCAGATAATCGATCGATGCCGGTGTCACCACCGCCCCGCTCACCTTCACCACCACGGAACCGCTCATTGGCTTCGTGATGGTGCGAATGTGCTGCCCGCCGCCAAGCGTGTAGCGTTTGACCAACTGATAGACGGTCGAACTGACCTGGACCATCTGCTGATCGGCGGCGTCGAAGTCGGCCCAATCCTTGAACGGGAACGAATAGGCCCGCCCCATCACCACGCGGAAATGGGCGATCACTGCCGCCATCTGCGCGCGCGTGCGAATGCCGGTCCCGATGTTGAACTTGCACTTGGCCTGTGCCCAACAGATGTTGCGCTGTTCCTCGCCAGATCCGAGCGTCACTACATCGGTCAAGAACTGCGGCCCGCCCGTCGCGCCCTTTGCGACGGCGTCGGGGAACGGGACGTTGATGAAGGGTGTCGTCATCGCCTCACATCCTCCGCGCCGCCGCACGAATGCTGCGGACCAAAGACGTCATCGTTTGCCCTTTGCTGGCCTGGAACGACCGCGGGTTGGGCGTCTGGATGTTCTGAGTCACATACAGAGGGCGGCTTTCGTCTGCGTTGTATCGGCGTGTTTCGGCGCGGTTCAACACGCGCTCGCCAGTCTGGGCAACGATCACGCGTTCATCGGGATTGAGGTAGAGACCATCGTGGGCACGCGGCGCGAAGCGAACCACGTTCGCCGGCAGCATGCGGTTATCGTTTGAGAAGCCGACCATATTGCCGGTGTGATGCGTTCCGGCGGCGACCGTGCCACTGTTTCCGAGGATGTCGCCCAAGATGCCGCCAACGCTGCTCATCGTCGGCTGATTGGTCCCGAACACCGCGTTTTTGATCGGGTTAATCACCGCCAGCTTAAGCATTTCGCTCTCGATGTCCTTTAACGCGCTGAGACCAGCCTGGGCGAAGCTGTTCCAGTCGTACTTGCCCTCCATGATGAAATCGGACCAAGTGCTGGCGACGCTGTCGAAGGTGCTTTCCAACTCGCCGCGCGAGGCCTGAGCGAGCTGCAAATCCTGGTTCAAACGCTCGATCTCGCCGGCGTTGGCGATGATCTTCTTGCCTTCTTCGCTGTTAATGTCGACGCCCTGTTGCAGAAGCTGTTGCTTCGTCCGAAGCTGGGCGATTTCAACGGCGCGGTCCTTTTCGCTCGCGCTTTGCAATTCAATTTGCTTCTTCGCCAGCTCGATTTGGTCGCTCTGGCTGGAAATCGTGCGAAGGGCTTGGTTGCGCTTGGCCTCATCGTTGTCGTTGGCGATTGCGCCGGGCAGCTTGTCGATGACCTTCTGAAGCGCTTCCGCCTCTTTGGTGTAGCCCTGGGCGAGCGCGAGCGCCTTGGCGATGCGAAGATTGGCGAGTGCCACTTCGATCTGCATTTGCTCGTTGGCATCGCCGATCTTCAGCGTGCCGGAGGCGAGCGCGTCGTTGACCTTCTTCTGCGCATCGGCATGGACGCCAAGCTGGGCAATCTGTTTGGCGCCAGTGGCGTATTGCTCCGCAATTTGTTCGGCCAGGAGCTGGCGAGTGCGCATCTCGACATTGACGCCATCCTGGAACGCTTCGGCGGTGGCTTTTGCCCGCGCCTCCATCACCATCCCGGCGGCGGAATTCTTCAGGTAGCCGTCGCCTGCCAACATGGCCGCATTCCGGCTCATGTTGAGCTGGATGGTCTGTTCGGCGATCTGGCGGGAAGCCTGGGCATAGACCAGCGCCGAGGCCTGCTGCTCGCGCCGCAGTTCTTCTTGCTTCGTCAGAACCGCGCCGGACAGATTCAAGCGGGTTTGCAGGGCCGCGTCGTTGGCGCGCGAGGCCACGCTGAAGTGCTTCAGCGACTCGATTTGCAGATTGGTCGCGGATTCGGCTTTCTGATTGTCGTTCAGATACGTCGAGGTGGCCCGGTCGAGGCGATTGTACGCCTCCGTGGCCTGATCCGCCGACACGCCGAGCATCCCCAACGCCTGCTTGTTCGACACCAGTTTTCCCAGCAATTCCGTGCTGGTCGAGAGGTTGAATTGATCCTCGAAACCGGGCGTTGCCTTACGCACCACCGGACCGGCGAGATTAGACAGCGTCTGCGATTCCTGCTGCGAACGGTCAGCCGCAGCCTTCTTGTCAGCGGCAGACAGTTCGGCGGCGTGGTCGGCCGTGTACTTCTTGAGCTGATCTTCCTCATAGGCGCCGGAACCGCCGAGACGTTTCGCAGCCGCGACTTCTTCCTCCAGCATCATGCGCTGCTCTTCGGGAGACTTCTGGCGGAAACCGTCGGCCCACTCCGCCCATTGCTGCTTGACGTATCGCCATGCATCGCCGAGCGAGAGGGTCTTTTCGGTCATGTCCTTGGTGCTGTCGGAAAGGCCGCGCTGGATTTCCTGCTGCGCCTTGCTGTACTCGCCTTGCGCGATCAAGGTCCTGACATATTGGGCCGTCTTATCGCTGAGGCCCCCAACACTGCCGAGCAATTCGAGGCCCGCCTTGGACGGGTCCTTGAAAGCGGCTACCAGCTTTTCGCGCGCCTTTTCGGGATCCTCATCCATCACGCGCCAATAGTTTTCCCACAGCTTGGTCAGCCCGACGATGTTCTCCTTGCCAATGACGCCCGTCTGGGCAAATGCCACCGCCGTGTCGCGGGCGGCGCCGACCGTCGAAAATCCGGCCTGGGAAGCCTGTCTCGACATGGCGGCCAATTCACCAGCGGTCGCGCCGGAGGCCTTGCCGAGTCCTTCCGTCGCCGCTTCGAGCTGCCGCGATGCCTGCCAGTTCGTGTACATGACATAAGCAGCAGCCGCGCCGACACCGATGATGGCGCCGCTGAGAAGCACCGTCGGGGAAAGCAAATCTGTCAATGTCGCGCCGACTGCCTTCAGCGCGCCGGTAACGCCCATGCCGGTGCCGGCGAACACCTGATAAATCTGGCCGCCCTGCTGCGTCAGGATCGATAGCGGTTTCTGCCCCATGGCGAGACCGCTGATCACGTCGTTCATCTGGAACGTCAGGTTCGAGATCTGAAACGAATTGAGCCGTGCCTCCGTCGTCATCTTGCCGATCGACTTGGCCGTTACGTCGTAGGTCCGTTGCGCCTGGGCGACGGCGACGGCGTGCTGATCCATCGTGATCTTATCCGCCTTCAGCAATTCGTCGGCATTGGCGATCTCGGTGGCGAGACGCGCCTGGGCGGTGCCGAGCGGGTCGATCCTGGCTTTCAATTGCGCCGCCCGCTCGTCGAGCGAGGCCATCGCTTTGGCCTGTTCGTCGAACACGGCGGCCGACTCTTTGGCCGACTTCGAAGGCACGCCGATCCCCATCGCTTCGTTGAGCGTCGTCTGGAAATCCTGCCCGATCTGGGCCGCCTTCTGGCGCGCGATCTCGTCGAGCTCGGCGAACTGCGCTTCGAACGTCGCTGCCGAGTCCTTGGCCGACGACGCCACCGCTCCGATGCCGTAGGACGCGTTGAGCCCGCTTTGCGTCGCCATCTGCATCTGCGCCTGTTTCTGCGCCGACACGATCGCGTCCTGTTCGGCTTTGAGCCGCTGCACCGTCTTGTCGAAATCGGCCGCTGTGGTGACGCCGCCGCCGCTCTTGCCGAAGGTCTGGAAGACCGCCGCCGAATCCTTGGCCGATTTGGTGAGGTTTCCGACCGACAAACTGGCGCCGTCGAAGGCCCGGCCGATACTGTCGGCGGCGCCCTCGCCTTTTTGTTCGATGTCGTCGAAGTCGCGCGCAATCTCGGCTTTGCCGTCGAGACCGATGCGGATCGAATACTGGCGATTGGTCATGCTTCGGGGTCCGGGCGATAGGATCGCACGATGACGGCTTCGATGGCGGGGAGCAGTTCGGCGACCAGCGCGACAGGGCCGCCGAGTGCCTCGGTGAAGGACAGAACGGCGCCGAAATCGACGCCATAGACGCCGCCGCTCTCGATTTTACCGTCGATCACGACGGTCATCGCTCGCACTTGGCCTTCGATACGGCGCAGGATTTCCCACGCCGCCGCCCCGTCCGGGGTCTGCGGCGCATTTACGAGGTTGGGGCACTCGGTGCAGGTCCGGCCGCGCGTTTGCCGGCAGCCTTCGCAGTAGGCCTCGCCCTGCGCGAAGTGGTGCTGCGCGAGGGCGATGATGCGTTTTTTTCTTCATCCTGCGCCAGCGCCGGGCCAACATACATCCGGTCCAGAAAATCGAACGCCGCCTGGTTCTGCAGCACAGCCCGGATATTCTCCGGCGTTACCTTCAGCGGCTTGTTGTCGGGGCCGATCACGCCGTCCCAGGCGACGATGCCCGCTACCGCCAATGCCACCGTAAAGGCTTCCTCGCCCGCCGCCTGGATTTGCGGATGATCGGCGAGGATTTTCCCCGCCGCCGCAGGATCACTTGGCATGACGATACCGGCGACCTCCAGCGCCCGCTGGCGCGCACTGCGCGCGGCGGCCCTGGCCGTCAGGATCATGGCCGGGTTCGGCCGCTTCGCATGCACCACGAAGCCGGGAATAGGACGAAATGGCGGCTCCAGTTTCGATGCGTCCAGCACCATCGGTTCGGATGCTTCGGTTGAGATCTTCAACATCAGCAGATTCCTTCGGGTTTGTGAGGGTTGGCACGCGTGCAGACGCAAACCGCGCCCTGCACCAGCTCAAGCGCTGTTTTTCCAACGTTGCTTCCGTAGTTCAATTTTTTTTGCGATTTACAAAGGGCTAGCAAGGACGGTCGCCATACCAACAACGACGGTTCACCTTGCCGCTGTCTCCGGTCATTCCCGGCGGCGCGATTAGGTCCGGATTGCACCAACAGTTACCCTATTGGCGATGATCGGAGTAGCGAACGGGCTTGGATATGTGAAGCGATCCTGCTCCCGCATTTTCTTCACATCTAATTTGCGGCAGCGGCATCTTTCGCTAAATAGGCCTCATGCAATTCCATTCCCTGCTTCGTTAGCCGTTCCTCCGTATCAAAAATAATTGTTTCAGGCCTGCCAAGTTGGACGTAGCTAATAGCGCTCGAACAAGCGATGGCAGTACGAAACTCTGAACGCACCTGGTTTTCTGGTAGTCCAAGCGCTACCAAGGCCCGGATTACTTTCTCAAACGGCGCGTTGTCAGTATGAATATTAATGAAGCCATTGCCGTCCATGTGGACAGCAATATACTGGTCAAGGGTGAGTAATTTCGCCGCTTGTAGGCGGTGCAAAAAGTCTGTCAGCAATGTCATCTTGAGCATACCGCTCGCAACTTCACTCCAGCTCACGACGCGCCCAAAGTCATGAATCACCGCAGGTATAAACTCAATTACGCGCATTATTAGGCGGCCCGCAAAGATGGCCGCCGCCATAGCGGGCAGTGGGAAAAATGATCCCAACACAGTTATGGCGCCCAGTGTTAAAAAACCTGAAGCAGTCGTCGCATGATTTCGGTCCGCCGCATGAGTGTCACATGCGCTTAGCAAAACAATCGGCGGACAGCGCGGTACTTCATCGCGTAAGGACCACACGTCAACGGGCTCATCTTGAAGCCAGAGCTTTCCAGCTCCGTTCTTTTCATGTTCACCGTGGCCATTGAAAATCATGAAGGCGCCATCGAAGCCATTTAATGCCTCCACAAATTCTTTACGAGAACTGACATCTACCTGCTTGAGCGACACTTTTCCTTGCAGCGCACCGTTGAAGGTCTCCATTGATTTCACGAAGAACGGATAGACTGGGTCCGTCCTCTTGACGGCATTGACTATAAGTATCTCTCGAAATGCATCGGGCCGGAGCCGATATATTGGTTGGGGTAGAATTTGGGATACGAACGCATTCCCGGGCGTCGTTGGTATACGCGAAGTCTCTCTTGCGAGGTTAAGCGGAACACCATCAATATCAAGCCACTCAAGGGGTGCATCCGAAACTATCCGAATGCCAGTCTTTGATCTTTTTATGAGCGCCATAAACTCTTTCGGAACCGCCTCCTTAATGCGGTCCTGCACATCTCTGAATGCCTTTAACCGCTTCCGATCTCGATCATCTTCGCTTCGGTGTTGTGCCGCGAATTGCCTAACTTGGCCCGCAGTTCGATTGATTTCATTGGGCAAACGTACAACTGCGGACAACTCGGACGCGGCCATTAAGCCCACGATCTCAGTGTTCAGAAACAGTTCTTTCTGACGTAAGCCAATGAGGGGGTTTGGCGTTATCTTCCCGCCGTCGATGATAATGCCCGCTGCCACCATTTTTTCTGGTACCGTTTCGAAGGCGTATCCCCGCTGCCCAAGCAAAATCTGAAGACCGCGATCAATGATCTTAATGTCATTGTCCTTTCCGTTGCCCAGAACGGGAACTTCGCGGAGATGTGAGTACATCGATGGGGCGAACAACATCAGGTCTGGCTTGATCGGGAATGTTCGATGTAGATCGCGGGGACCAATTCTTTCACGCTCGTCAAAAACGCTATTGGTCGTTTGCACAATGCCTTCGATGTAGCCCCGACTGCCTTCGTGTTGGCGATCAAATCTACCCTCGACCATGTCATCGAATCCGGCAACAGAGAGCGCCATTAGGTTTGGAGCAAATGCATTATGGCCACCGACTTTATAGTCCAGTTCGCGCGCAGGGAATCTGGTCGGGTTTTTAAGAATATTTTGAAATACCTCGGCAACTTCTTCACCCCAATCCAATTTCAACTTGTCGCACACCTCGATGAAGTGTGCGTACATGGCCGTGATGGTGAAGTCTCCAAATTGGATGTCACCACCATTCTCAGCGACGATAAGTGGGGGCGCCTTGCAGGCGTTCTTCCATTCGATGTATGGCGCAACCTCGTCTCCGGGTGAAACCACAACTACGACGAATGGCGTTTCCGCTCCAGGCAAACTCCTCCTGATCGCTCTCGGAGATAGGGGCTGCCAGTGGATCGGCGCTTCGCCTGCCATCCGTCTTGCCAGAAGTAGATCCCTTTCATCAGCATTCACCTCGAGTAGATCGGACGGCATTCCAAGTAGTCCACGCAAAAGGGAGGAATGCTCACACAAACTTGGAGCAAACCCTTGAAGTATGGTTGCCTTCTCAGGTTCACCATCCGGCACGCTTATGAGGAATATGAAGCTCGTATCTGGTTGCATTACCCCCACCCAGAACCATCTCAAGATCAGGCTAGTCGAAGCCGCTAGCTCCCGAAAGGCGGCTTCCAACTTTTCACAAACTGCGGCGTCCCGGATAGCATAAATTCTGCCGACCGCGGGAATGGCAACTATTGGCGCCTTTGCGATCTTATCTCAAAAACAAAGATATTCGCGATTCCGGACATACAAACCTACCCATAACTCGCCACGTCATTGACCAGTGTCACCGTGCAAGCCCGCCCGACCACGGCATTCTTCGCACCCTGCCAGTCGTAGGTTTCCTGGATGCCACCTGGGCCGCTGCGACTCATTTTCGGGCGCGGCAGGTAGACTTCGTGGAAGACGAACTGGAGCGATTTGGCGAGCGCGATTTTCCAGCCGTAGGACAGGTCGATC
>WSSedL1CaDRAFT_10001372_pt1 | contig 14321 bp, 11 predicted proteins | sample WetSurSL1Cattail_FD_9464 | JGI IMG/M metagenome (IMG submission 9464)
TGAAGGTGCACTTAAACTCAAAGAGATCAGCTACCTTCATGCAGAAGGTTACCCAGCAGGAGAGATGAAACACGGTCCCATTGCACTGGCGGATAGCGAACTGTTTACGATTGCGCTCATGCCTAAAAATCTTTTGTACGACAAAATGAAAAGTAACGTCGAAGAGCTTGGTGCGCGTGATTCGACACTGCTCATTATCAGTCCAGAGCCTTTTGAATTAGCCGATGATTTTATTAAAACGACCGCTCAAGAGCACATGATGAGCGAGTTTTTTGAGATGATGATCATCACCCAGTTGCTGGCTTTGGAGATTTCGATCCGTTTAGGAAACGATGTGGATATGCCACGAAATCTTGCAAAAAGTGTGACCGTAGAATAATTACATGTAAGGAAGTGTGATGCAAAAAAAGCTCTCATTGGTTATTGTTGGAACGATTTTTATCTCGTTTATGTTTCTAATGGTCATCTTAGCATTTTCCATTCGCGATCTTGGTATCAAAAATGCCGAAGAGAAAGCACAAATCATTGCCGATTTGGTGCAAGATGGACTTAGTGCGCATATGCTCAGTGGAACCATGGATCAAAGAGAATTTTTCCTCAACAAAATTAGCTCTGCCAAAGGAGTTGAAGCACTCTGGATTGTTCGTAGTGAATCGGTCATTAAGCAGTTTGGCAAAGGGTTTAATAACGAAATTATCCGTGATGAGATCGATACTAAAACACTTAAAACAGGAACCGTACACAAACAAAACGAAGAGAGTTCACACAACGCGAAGCTGCGCATTAGCACCCCTTATATTGCCAAAGAGAATGGCACCCCTAACTGTATGCAATGTCATCAAGCCAAAGAGGGCGAAGTTTTAGGCGCCATTAGTATTGTCTTTAATATCAATGAAGTGCGCACCAATGGGGTTTTAACATCCCTCGGTATTTTGCTTCTCTCTATTTTTATTATGCTTTTTATTTTTTACATTATCAGCCGCTCCATGAAGCCATTAATGGAGCTTTTTGATTCGATTACGTTTGTGATGAACAAGGCGCAAGAGGGCGATTACAGCAGGCGCGTACGCTTTAGTGGTAGTGACAAAGAGTGCCACAATGTTATGTTTTGGATCAATTCACTCCTTGAAAAATTGGAAAACACCCTCAATGACATTGAAGTTACCGTTAAAAAGTTTTTAGCGCTTTCACCCAACCATCAACCCGATCTACTGCTCGATGCNCAAGCGATTGTGCATGAGCTTTCCGACATCTATCAGTTTAAACGCACGATCGAATTTGATGAAGACAAAGAGCAGGTGTATCGTCGTATTGGTTCTATTTTACAGCATGAGTTAGGGCTTAAAGATTTTGTCTTGATCGAATCGGGCAAAGATGCGATCAATCCAACCATCGTCTTTGACGCTTCCAGCCAAAAACGGTTGGTCGACCCAACGTGTCGGGCACTTCGCACCAAACAAGCCGTCTACTCTGATCAGTTTAGAAACATCTGTGAGTCGTGTGACGCGTGTAGTCACCATCTGTGTATTCCTTATCTTATCAGCAGCGATTTTGAGATTTTACTCAGTATCTGGACGACGAATGAAGCAGAGCTGACACANACCAAAGAGCAGTTGCCTAAAATCCAAAATTACATCGATGCGGCGCGCCCAGAGCTGGTCAGCAAAAACCTAACCGAGATTTTAAAAATCTCTTCGACAACCGATGCGTTAACGGGACTTTATAACCGTAAATATCTGGACGAATACATCGAAAAAGCGCTCTCTCAAGCCAAGCGAAATGGTATTGCGTATGGTATTTTGATGATTGACATCGACTTTTTCAAAATGGTCAATGACACCTACGGACATGATGTTGGGGACCGCGCCATTAAAGTTTTAGCCCATGTGCTTAAAGATAATATTCGCGAAGCCGATACCGCATTTCGTTTTGGCGGCGAAGAGTTTTTAATTTTACTCTACGAATGTGAAGAGCAGATGGTCGAAAATATCGCCAATAAAATACGTCTCGCCTTTGAAAAAGCATCCATTCAAGCCAATAACGGTGCGACTTTTAACAAAACGCTAAGTGTTGGAGCATCGATCTTCCCGAAAGATTCTGATTCTCTGTGGAAGTGCATCAAGTTTGCAGACATAGCCCTTTATAAAGCCAAAGACAGCGGTCGTAACTGTATCAAGCGTTTTGAACTCAATATGCTTGATGAGCAAGAGCTCAAAAACGCATTCTAAACGTCCCTAATGAAATTTTACCGCGTCTATGTTGAGCTCACCAATATCTGTGGGCTCAAATGCAGTTTTTGCCCACCTCAAATTGTCCCAACACACACGATGCCCCTTGATTTTTTTGAGCATGTTTTAGATGAACTCACCTCTTATACCAAAGAGATCGCGTATCATATGGGCGGTGATCCTTTAGCGCTCTCCAATCTTCATGCCTATTTGGATCTTACATGTAAAAAGAATTTTAAAGGCGTGCTGACCACCAGTGGCTATTATGCGGGGAAACACGATCTTTTCTCACTGATGCATCCAGCCCTCAAACAGATCAATATTTCACTCAACAGCTACAACAAAAATAGCATGTCACTCTCGTTTGAAGCCTACATGGAGCCTATTATTAAGCTGTGCGAGCTCAAACGGATACACCGTAAAGATCTCTTTATCAANCTTCGTTTATGGAACATGGACGAAGCCCAAAGTGAGCGTGCATTTAATGAAAAGCTTTTTGCTTACCTTGAAAAAGTGTTTGGCACTCCTTTACATGTAAACACGCTTTACGCTGAAAAACCGCGCTCTATTCGCCTTGAGGAGAGGATTCTTCTGCATTTTGATAGCTATTTTGAATGGCCATCACTCGCTTCAAAAGAGACATCGCAGGGTACGTGCTTAGGGCTTGGTTCTCATTTTGGTATACTCTCCAATGGTGTTGTTGTTCCCTGTTGCTTGGATAAAGATGGCGTGATGGGTCTGGGAGATTTACATGTAAACACACTGGAGAGCATTTTAAGCGCACCCAAAACACAGGCGATCATCGAAGGATTTAAACACCACGAGGCTGTTGAAGATTTATGCCAAAAATGCACCTACAAACACCGCTTTAAGGAGAAATAATGTCAGAAAAACTCTACGAGAACGAATACTTTTACATTTTGCGTGAAAATGCGACGATTCCGTGGGTGAAGATTTTTACGCAACACCCGTTCAAAGAGCTTAGCGATTGTGATGCCCTAACGCAAGCCGCCATTTTAAAAGCGATGGTCATTGTGGAAGAGACGATGCGCTTTTACTACAATCCTAAAAAAATAAACATTGCGATGTTTGGTAACTACGTTCCACACCTTCACATCCATATCATGGCACGTTTTGAAGAAGATTCACACTTTCCTGAATCGATGTGGGGAGTCAAACAACGCGAATCCAATCTTTATCTGCCCAGTTTTGAGAATTTTGTTACAATTTTGCACGATAAATTACGTTCCTAAGCCTATTTTTGGGCAGAGTTTAATCTCCCTTTTGCTAAGCTTTTTTGGAAAAATTTAAAAAAATAATCATTAAAGATAACGAATGAAAAAAATCTGTCTGGGTCTGTCTGTTTTGCTTTCAACGTATGCGTTTAGCGCTAATTTACACTACTCCCTCATCAAAAAAGAGAGTGGCAAAGAGGGCAGCACGCTCCTCATTATTGGAGGCATTCATGGCGATGAACCTGGAGGTTATTTTGCACCCATGATTCTTTCTCGTTATTACAAAATTGAAAGTGGTAACGTTTGGGTTGTGCCTAATCTCAACTTTGATAGCATCGTGAAAAATTCTCGTGGCATTAATGGTGACATGAACCGCAAATTTGCGAAGATTGAGACAAAAGATAAAGATTTTGATACGGTCAGTGAGATCAAAAAACTGATTTTAACCCCCAAAGTAGACTTAACGCTGAACCTTCACGATGGTCAAGGCTTCTACCGCGATCGTCAAATCGATAAGAACTTTAACCCCAAAGCATGGGGACAAGCGACCATCATTGATCAACAAAAAATCCCTAATGCGAAGTACGGCAACCTTGCCGATATCGCCACCAAAGTCAACCAAGAGACCAATGTGGGGCTCATTGAAGATGTGCATGAGTTTAACGTGAAAAACACCAACACCAAAGAACAAGATAAGGCGATGCAACAGAGCCTGACCTATTTTTCCATCACCAATAACAAACCTGCATTCGCCATAGAAACCAGTAAAAACATCACCAACCTTTCACAAAAAGTCTTTTACCAACTCAAAACCATCGAGAAATTTATGAATGTGATGAACATCAAATTTTCACGTACTTTTGAGCTCACCGAAGAGAGCATTAAAAAACTGCTTAATGATGATGGAATGCTTGAGATTCCCCCTACCAAAATCACACTCGATCTCTCAACGCTCAAACCGTATATTAAATTTTTCCCGATGAGCAAAGATAAATTGGTCTACAATAGTAACAACTCGCTTGTGGCTGTCATTAAAGAAAAAGATGAATATAAAATCATGAATGGAAACATGTTGGTTTCAACACTTAAACCTGAGTTTACGGAGTTTGATCACTCTTTAAATGATGTGAGTTTGATCATCGATGGTAAAAAAACCATGGTGAAAATTGGCTCGTTAGTCAGTGCTAAAAACAGCTTCTTAGTCGATGCCATTAATGGCTACCGTGTGAATATCATTGGTTTTTCAAAAAACGGTGTCACCAATGAAGTGGGCATTAAAGTGGAACCCAAAGATTTTATCAAAACCTATGCCATTGATAAGGATGAAACGACCTATATGGTACAATTTTACAAAGATAAAAAGTTTTGCGGAATGATTAACATTAAGTTTGAAGATGAGAAAAAAAGCAAAAAATAGTTTTGGTCGTCTAAACAGACCTATTTTCTAAAATAAGGAGCGCTATGTGAGTACTTATGTAGGAAGGCAACCCATTTTTGATAAAGAGGGTGTGTGCTTTGGCTATGAACTCCTCTACCGCTCATGCGAGCTTAGTAACGCTGCAACGTTTAGCGACAATGCAAAAGCAACGGCACGTGTTATTGTCAACCTCATTCACAATATTGGACTAGCGCCTATTATTGGGCATAAAATAGGCTATATCAATGTCGATGAAAGCATGCTCTTTAGTGATGCTGTGCTGCTGCTTCCCAAAGAGAATTTTGGGTTTGAAATCCTAGAGCATACCAAGGTTTCACTCGCCTTGTGCGAGCGTGTTAAACACCTCCACGCATTAGGATACCGTTTCTCTTTGGATGATTTTGACTGTAGCGATGCGATGATTAAAGCCTATACGCCACTTTTTTCCTCAATCGAAATCATTAAAGTAGATGTTCAAGCCATTGGCATTGAAAACCTCTCTTTAGCGCTTGAAAAGATTCAAAAATTTAAGATTCCTCTTTTGGCAGAGAAAATTGAAACCCATGAAGAGTATGAAGTGTGTGCTAAATTGCCTTTTGTCTATTTTCAAGGCTATTTTTTTGAAAAACCTGTCATTTTAAGCGGTCGTAAAATTGAGCCAAACACCACCAATGCGATCCGTTTGATCAATTACATGCAAACCAATTCAGATGTCGCTGCAATCGCACATCAATTTGCCACCTGTCCGGATCTGGTCTATAATTTATTGCGCCATGTGAACTCAGGCGCGTACCATTTTCAGCAAAAAATAACCTCCATCAATCAAATGGTGCTTCTCTTAGGCCCTCAAAAAATTCTCTCATGGTTAGGCCTTTTTCTCTACAGTACACCTCACCATCGTCCTTTTGGCACAGAAATATTTAAAAATGCTAAATTTCGCGCCAAAGTGATGGAAGAGCTCGCTTTTACATGTAAAAAACCAGAGCTTGCCAATAAAGCCTTTTTAACCGGAAGCCTCTCGTTGATTGATGCCTATTTGGGGATTCCAATGCATGAGTTTTTAAACCATGTTCAGCTGGATGACGAGATCAAAACAGCTCTGCTCTTTCGTGAAGGCGCTCTTGGAGAGCTGCTTTACATCGCAACTGAGATGAACCACTCAAGAGAGAGTGAAATGATTATTAAAGAGCTTAAAACGCCTCCGTGTTTTGATATAAAACAGCTCTACGATGTCTGTACCAAAGCCACCATCTTTGTCGAAGAGTGTGAAGATAAGAGCGAGAATTAACCTAATGTGTCTGCTCTAAATCGCAGACACTTTGCTTTTACATGTAAAGAGTTTATACTTTAAAAAAAGGTTCACTGTGAACACGATTACAAGCTTTTTTGTCCGATTGGCCTATTTTTTAGACGCCTCAGAATCGTACCATCGTGCCAAAGAGTTTTGTCGAACGCTTCTGGAGTATCAACACTCAAAACTCAAATTTTATTTCGATATTTTTATGGTTTTTCTTGTTGTCATCAGTGTTTTGTTTCTTCTCTATGAAGTCAAACATCCCGATGGGCTCATCTATTTAGATGATTTTATTCAGGTGTCATTGGTCATTTTTATCATTGAGTATCTGCTGCGTTTTTGGATCGCTTCGGATAGCCATAAACTTTTTTTGGAACGTTATGAGTATGCGATTAACAACAATCTTCCCTTTTCACTAACACGCACTATTCTTGCCATTTTGAAGAAAAAGCTGGATTATGTCATTTCGCCTTTAGCGATTATTGATCTTTTGGCGATTCTTCCAAGCTTCCGCCCCCTTCGTTTTTTGCGTATTTTCATCCTTTTTAGAATCTTCAAACTCTTTCGCTATGCCAGAAGCATGAAAACGTTTACGGCGATTATTACCGAGAAAAAGTTTGAGCTTTTTACCTTAGCCATTTTTGCCAGCTTTGTTATCTTTACGGGAAGTTCGGCTATTTATATCTTTGAAACACAGCAAAATCCTAAGATCAACACTCTCTTTGACGCGCTGTATTGGGCGATTGTTACGATGGGAACAGTGGGATACGGTGATATTGTTCCTGTAACGACCGAAGGCATGGTCGTATCGATGCTGTTGATCATCTTTGGTGTTGCAACGATTGCTTTTTTAACGTCCATCATCGTCTCATCGTTTCAAAGCAAACTGGTGGAACTCAAAGAGAGCCGTACCTTTGCAGATGTTGATAAGCTGGAAAACTACATCGTTATCTGCGGATACGGGCGTGTAGGCGAAGTTGTGGCGAAAATGTTGCATGAAGATGGCTATAAGCTCGTCATCATCGACAACGATGAGCATAAAATCAAGCTAGCGCAACAACGCGGGCTCATTGGCATCGTGGCGGACGCTTCAAAGAGTCGCATACTAGGAGAACTTGGTGTGGGCAAACGCGCTTCTCAAATCATTTGTGCCACCAACAGCGATGAACTCAATGTATTTATCACGCTGACCGCACGAAGTTTGAGCAAGAAAATTATTATTATCGCGCGTGTCATCAAAAATACCCATAAGAAAAAGTATTTTCTAGCAGGGGCAAATTACGCGTTTAGTGCTGATGAGACCATAGGACTCATGGGAGCGCAGTACATTACGCAGCCGATCTCCTACGCTGCACTTGATGAGATGCTTACGGAAAATACAGGGGTTATTTTTGATATTCTCACCCTTCATGAACACGCCTTCTTTGCCAATCAGCCTGTGGAAGCCCTTAAACTTTCAGAAAAACGGTTGATTCTCTTTGGCATTTTACGTAAAGAGGAGACACCTCCTTTTCAATTTAATCCTCCATCTGATTTCATGCTCCATCATCATGACATGCTGATTGTTATGGGGCGAAAACACCACATTAATATTTTGCGTAAATTGAATGACCAAGGAAATATGCGATGATTGAGGGCAAAATTCTCCTGTTTGGGTTTAACCGTTCTGCCATTGAAATTGGAGCAAGACTGCAAGAGCAAGGTTTTGCGTTTACCTGCATTGATAGTGATGCAAGCCTACTGCCCAAAGCTAAAAAACTTGGATTTAATCTTGTGATTGCAGATTACAGCGATGATGAAACACTGCTTAGTTTTGGTATTGGGGAAGATGTTACCTTCGTTTTTACCCTCTTTGAAGAGGATGTTCATAATGTCTTTTTAACTCTCTCTATTCGCGCACTTGATCCTCATGTTGATATCGTTGCGACCACGCACACGAAAGATGCGATTCATAAGTTACAAATTGCAGGAGCGAGTACCATTTTAGATCCGTATCAGATTTGTGGCAAACGCATCTATAAACTCATCACCCAACCTGAAATTATGCAAGTGATTGACGCAACGATTTTTGGAGATGCCGACATCAATATGGAACAAATCACCATAACAGAGCACTCCGTTCTCAATGGCACACTGCTGAGTGAATGCTACCCAACCCAAAATTACAATATGCTGCTCATTGGACTGCATGATAAAGAGCTTCAAAAAGAGTTTATCTTTATCACTGAAGGGCATAACCATAAACTTGATCAGGGTGATATTTTGGTTGTGATTGGGAAAAGCGCTGAGATCGAGCGCTTTAAAATGGATTTTAGCCTATAAGAGCGGAACGATTAGAAAGAGTGTTCCCACACAGGCTAAGGTTTCAAGCGTGGTAATCGATGCCATCAGCGAGACATCACCACCTAGTTCTCTCGCCAAAATATGCGCAGAAGTCGCCGTTGGCATCGAAGCAAACATAATGGCAATGCTTAAACTCATGCCACCGAGTCCAAACAAAAGTGCAAAACCGTACGCAATCATGGNAAAGAGAACTAATTTTGCNACCGTTGAAACCACTAACTCTTTTTTTGCCTCTTTCAAATACTTAAGCTCCAACCCCACACCCACAGATAAAAGCCCCATTGGAAGCGCTGCATGACTGACGATTGCGACACTTTTTAAGAGAAACAGTGGAACTTCAATACCACTGGCATTGATCAACCCACCAATCGCACAGGCTCCAATCAGAGGATTTTTAACGATTGTTTTTAAAAATACCATCAGCAAAAATTTATCCTCTCGCACATAAATAGCGAAAATACTGATGCAAAGAATATTGAGAAAAGGAATCGCAAAAGCCATAACAATGGCGGCTAACACCAATCCTTCTTTGCCATAAACCGCACTGACAAGGGCTAGAAAAACATAGGTATTAAAACGAATGCCCCCTTGCATGATAGAGGTAAACGCCCTATTTTCAAAATGCAGAATTTTGTTAAGAAGTACTAAAATGACTAAAATGGTAAAGATACCACCCAGCGATGTGAGAACAAGAGTCACCGTGTAGGTAAGATCGATTTTAGCAACGGCTAACTCATAGACCAAAAGAGAAGGCATAAGAACATAGTAGGTAAATTTATCCATTTGGGGCCAAAAATCCGTTGAAGGAAATTTGGCATGCTTAAACGCATACCCTGCAAAGATAATCAAACAGATCGGTAAAAGCGCTCCTAATACATAGTTCATGCCTATCCCTTAAATCGAAATTCCTCAGCCATCAAAATCGTTTTGAGTTTTTCGCGACATTCGCCTTGAAACTCCATCCACTCCTCTTTACATGTACCGCCACTGCCAAGCTTCTTTTTCACTAAAGAGCAGAGTTTGCTCAATGCTTCTTTTTCCAGAAAAAAAGGGCCTACGATGGAGACGGGTTTGCCTTGACGTTTTTCCATCTTCAGCACTAAAAAATGCTTGGTTGGCAGTTTGATTTCCAAAGGCTTTGAGGAAGGTTTGTCTTCTTCAAATTGCCATGCGCTACCGTGATCCAACGCAGAGCCGATGGAAAAGAGCGGCTTATTTGCCATACGTCTCTTTAAAGGCTTCGTAATCGCCTTTAAAATCAATCATCGTTCCATCAGGATGAAGCTCAATGATACGATTTGCAAACGCGTCAATCAGTTCCCTATCGTGCGTAACACAGATAACATTACCCGGGAATTTGAACAATCCCTCGCCAAGGGCGATAATCGCCTCAAGATCAAGATGGTTATCGGGCTCATCAAGGACTAAAAAATTGCCTTTTTGAAGCATCATTTTAGAGAGCATCATACGGTGTTTTTCACCACCACTGAGCTGTTTTACACTCTTTTTTTGCTCTTCGCCCGAGAAAAGCATACGCCCTAAACACTTTCTGATTTCGTCCAAATCTTTTTTCTCATCGTACTGTTGCAACCACTCAAAGAGTTGAAAATCCCCCGTAATCATATCGGTAGCATTTTGAGGGAAGTAGCTAGAAGTGATCGTTGCACCCCATTTAACACTTCCTGTATCCGAAGCAAGCTCTTCCATAAGAATGTTGCATAGCGTCGTTTTACCCACGCCATTGTGACCAATTAAGGCAATTTTTTCACCTTTTTCTACTTTAAAACTAATGTTATGAAGCACTTTTTGATCGCCATAACTTTTCTCAATGCCTTCAACATCGAGTACTTCATTGCCGATGTCACGTCCCATACGAAATACGATACTTGGATCACGACGAGAAGAGGTTTGTATCTCCTCAATGTCTAGTTTTTCTAAACGTTTTTGACGTGAAGTGGCTTGTTTTGCTTTAGAGGCATTGGCTGAAAAGCGTCTTACAAAGGCTTCGAGTTCCTCTTTTTCTTTAAGCTTTTTATCTCTGTCTGTCTCTTGCTGTTTTGCAATTAAATTGGCGGCCATATACCACTCATCGTAGTTACCTGTAAATTCACGGATTTTCTTAAAATCAACGTCTAAGATGTTCGTTACAACCGAGTTAAGAAAGTGTCTATCATGCGAGATAACGACCATCGTCCCTTCATGACGAATGAGTTGCTCTTCTAACCATGAGATCGCTTCAAGGTCTAAGTTGTTCGTTGGCTCATCGAGAAAAAGAACATCAGGTTTGGGGTAAAGCACTTGAGCAAGCAAAATTTTAAATTTATCACCACCGGTGAGTTCACTCATTAACGTCTCTTGTTCGCTCACAGGAAATCCGAGGGAACCCAAAATCTTCTCGATATTGACTTCGACTTCGTACGTTGGATCTTCTTCAGCGCAGATGATCTCAAGTTCGGCTAAGCGGTCATTGACTTTGTCGTCTGAAAAATCGCCCGTAATGTACAGATGCTCTTTTTCTTTAATCGCATCAAATAAGCGCTTATTGCCATACATGACGGCATCTTTAAGTGTAAACTCTTCAAACGCATACTGATTTTGATTTAAAACACCCACGCGCAAACCATTTTCAACCGAAATATTACCGCTCGTTGGCTCAATTTGTTTCGATAAAATTTTCAAAAACGTTGTCTTACCCGCACCATTGGCACCAATAAGTCCGTAACGTTTGCCTTTGTCCAGTTTAAGACTAATATTTTCAAATAAAAGCTGATGCGCAAAACGCATCGTCAAGTTGTTCACTTCGACCATAGATTCTCTCTTTGTTTTTCGCGGATTATAGCATTATGTATCTTGTTTCAAAATTTACCCTAAAAAGAGCCTCTTACGATACGAGGAGAAAATCTTAGCAATTTTGGTTTAAAAGATGTTACAATTTAAAATGCTTGTATCTTTATGTAAGGATATTTCGTGGCGATTTTTAAAAAAAATATTTGGCTTATTTTTTATATTCTAACACTAACCGCTATCCTATTATTCTTAAGCATTGTCTATTTTAAATGGCAACATACGTATCTCAAATATCAAACATCGCAAGAAAATATCGTCGAACTTATGGCCAATGCGACGCACTCTTTGTTTGACACACAAGAGCGATTGATGGATATATTAGGCGTCGTTATTCGTGAAGATAAACACTACCTTTATGATCATGAAGGGATCGAAAAACATGTCAAGGCCTTATTGCAAAATCCCGATATTCTTGCCTTTGGGGTGACAACACCTGAGGGTGATTTTATTTACGGTAGTTCACACAAAGATCCAACTAAAATCCCCAATATTGCGAAACAACCCGATAGTTATGCCTCCTTTGCCGAAGCACTTTCGTATGAAACCATGGTTTTTGGACGAACCTATTTTTCGCCAGCCGTTCAAAAATGGGCGATGCCGATTCGTAAAACAGTTCGAGATGAACAAGGACATCCCCTTTTTGTGATGACAACGCTTTTTAAACTAACCAGTACCTTTGATAAATTGATCAACAATGTTCGGCATCGTCAAAACCTGATTGTCTCTGTCATTAGAGACAGTGATCTTTTTCAACAATACAACTCATTAGGACAAAATGAATACAATCTCTCCTACCAAACCCCTTTTCCCAAAGCATCCATGGAGCGTATGTATGAGACTATTTTTGACATTTACCACCTCACGCCAAAAGAGCTCAAAAGCGATGAGCCTCTTGTCTCTTTTTCGTATGTAGATGATCATGGCGTACACTTTCTCACCACGATTAAATACAATAAAACCTATAAACTATGGATTGTAGTACATACCTATTTGGATACCATTATCGAAGATTTTCTCCAAACGGTAGCTCTCTATTTTTCCGTATTTATCATCTCTGGTGGACTCTTTTTCTTCCTCTTTCACTTAATTGCAAGTGCTGAGGAGAAACGTCGTAATGATCTTTTATACCAAGCCACTTACGATCAGCTCACCACCCTTCCCAATCGAAGTTACCTACACCAAAATATTTTCAATTGGATGTACAAAAATGCACCTGCTTTTAGCCTTTTTTACATTGATATGGACCATTTTAAAAATATCAATGACAGTTTTGGGCACCAATTTGGAGATTATGTTTTAGTGGAAATTGCTAAACGGCTCAAAGAGATGCTTCCACAAGATGCAGACGTCATTCGCTACGGTGGGGATGAATTTGTGATGATGACGCATCTTTGTGAGCGCCAAGAGTTGATCTTTTTTGCGACACAGCTTATTGACGCACTCTCCCGTCCGTATGATGTTCAAGAGCTCCATTTCAATATCGGAGCCAGCATTGGAATTGCCCTCTATCCCGATCATGGGCAAAGCCTTGATATGCTACTTCGCGCTTCGGATATTGCGCTATATGAGTCCAAAAAAATCAAAAACAGTGCACATNTTTTTGCCAATGCCATGCAAGAGGGATTTTTAAAAAATGTCCAAATTGAGCAAGAACTTCGCAAAGCCATGGCGTATCGTGAACTTTTTATGGTCTACCAACCCCAAATGGATGCCGAAGGATCGGTCTATGGGGTTGAAGCACTGATACGGTGGAACAGTTCTAGTTTGGGTCTTGTTCCTCCCAATCATTTCATTCCCTTAGCCGAAGCGTCTGGACTGATGCCTAAAATTGGACGTTTTATTGTTGAAACAGCATGTGGTGAGATGCAAGAGCTACACCAAATCTTACAACACCCGTTTCAAGTCTCCATTAATATTTCAGTGCGCCAGTTTATGGACGCTGGATTTTTGGAGCATCTTCTTCAAACCATTGAACAAACACAGATGCGTTCACTTTCCATTACACTGGAAGTGACTGAAAATCTTTTCATTGAAGATGTTCACGCACTTTTACCCCTTTTAGAGCAGATTAAAGCGATGGGCATTCACATCTCCATGGATGACTTTGGCACAGGCTACTCTTCGTTAAGCATGCTGCGCAAACTTCCTATTGATGAGCTCAAAATCGATAAAAGCTTTGTGGATGAGATGTTTGAAGATGATGCGGCACAAAAGATGGTGCAAAATATCATCGCCATTGGAAAAAACTTTGGCATGCACATTGTCGCAGAGGGTGTTGAGACGAAAGAGCAAAAAGAGCTTTTACGCACATTTGGGTGTGATCGTTTTCAAGGATACTACTTTGCAAAGCCCCTTCCCAAAGAAGATCTTCTGAAATTTCTTCACGAAAACAGCTTTACATGTAAAGCGTAATCATTCACTGTTTTACATAGGTGAGTTGGCATTCTTGAAAGAAATAATAAATTTTTAAACTACGCTATTTTCATGCTATATATTTAAGGTAGTATTCTCCATGAGAAGGGTGAATATCATAGCTAAGTCATTTGGCAATGATATAATTCTTAAATTGCTATTCTAGTTTATTTATTAAGATAAATATCCCTTAGAGGAATGTCTATGTCCAAAGTTCATAAATTCGTTATTACCAATCCCGACCTCTGTATTGCCTGTAACGCCTGCATGAAAACATGCGTTAAACATGCCTATATGCGTGGAAAACTCTCCAAAAAAAGACTCGATGTGCTGACATTAGAGAGTGGGAAAATGCCCAACCAGTGTCGTCAATGTGACGATGCGCCGTGTGCAAATGTCTGTCCAACAGGGGCGCTTCGTATCGCCAATGCCTGTGTTGAGCTGTGCGAAGAGATTTGCATCGGCTGTAAACTCTGCACGATTGCGTGTCCTTATGGCGCGATCAACATCGATGCAGAGTTTCCCCCTTCTATTATCGAAGAAGT
>WSSedL1CaDRAFT_10001373_pt1 | contig 14299 bp, 11 predicted proteins | sample WetSurSL1Cattail_FD_9464 | JGI IMG/M metagenome (IMG submission 9464)
ATTCATTTAGTCACCTTAAGTATTTTAGTATTTGCATCGGCTTGGTTTTTACTCAATCATGGTCTGGAAATTTTTAACCTAAACTGGAGTCTCCCTATTTCATCTGAAGGAATTCCTCATGCACTATTCTTAGGTTTTGCAGCAGCAATGTTAGGAATATCTGGTTTTGAAAGCTCGGCTAATTTTGTAGAAGAACAAGAACAAGGTGTTTTTCCAAAGACACTTCGAAACATGTGGGGAATTGTTAGTTTTTTCAATCCTGTATTGGCCTTATTAATAATTTGTATTATTCCATTAGCAGAAGTTGGCGAACATAGAGAGTCCCTTTTAGCCTATTTAGGACACACAACGGGAGGTTCTTGGTTGGCTTATCTAATTTCTATTGATGCAGTATTGGTACTTTGTGGAGCCGTTTTAACTTCCTTCGTGGGAGTTTCTGGATTATTAAACCGAATGACCTTAGACCGTATTTTGCCTAATTATTTTTTAAAACAAAATAAAAGAGGTTCTAATTATCGAATTATAATTAGCTTTCTACTGCTTTGTGTATCTGTTTTAATTGTTACCAAAGGAAATATTCTTGTTTTAGCAGGTGTTTATACTTTTTCATTTTTGGCCGTTATGGGTTTGTTTGGGATTGGAAACTTATTATTAAAATTCAAACGTCGAAAACTACCACGTCCTGAAAAAGCGAGAGGAATTGCTGTAATTGTTGCGGTAAGTTTAGTGATTACTGCTTTTATTGGTAACATCGAATTAAATGTAGATTCCTTTTATACTTTTTTACAATACCTAGTTCCTGCTCTTGTGTTTATTGGCATAATGCTAAATCGTTCCTTTATAATTCTAGTTTTAATTCAAGCCTTGGAATATTTCTACAATCCGCTGCGAAAAATGGTGATTTTTAGTAATCGCTATTTGAATAAAATGAATTCAAAAATCACTTCTCAAGAATTTGTTTTTTTTACCAAAGGTGATGATGTAGCCATTTTAAACAAAGTCATGCAATATGTTCAAAATAATGAAACAACCCGAAAATTAAAAATTGTAAATATCAAATTAGAAGGTGCTAATAATGAACCTTTAATTGTGGACTTAAAAGTTTTGGATCGCGCTTATCCAGAAATCGACATTGAATTTATAGAATTAGAAGGCGAATTTGGTCCTGAAATTATTGATGAATTATCAAAAAAATGGAATATCCCTAAAAACTTTATGTTTATTGGTTCTCCTGGTGATCGTTTTTCCTATCGCATTTCTGAACTTGGTGGCGTTCGATTAATCATGTAATGTATTGTTTTAATACTTCAGTTCTATTAATATCTGATATTCCGACTAGAGAATATTAAAAGCGAAATACGAATAAAAATCTTTGAATTATTTACAGAAAACAGCATTTCAATTCCTTTCTCACAGAGAGTTGTTCATCAAATCAACAAATAAAATGGAAGAACAAATTCAACAATACCTATTCAATCCAACCGTTGGTAAAATCGTCACACTTTTCATAGGTATCGCCATAATTTGGATGCTGGTAAAGTTCATTAAAAGAAATGTTTTTTCAAGAATTAAGGACAACGACAATCGCTATAGAGCTAAAAAGTTTGTTACTTTTTTTGGTTATTTTCTAACGATTCTACTTCTAACCATTATTTTTAGTGATAAACTAGGCGGACTCACAGTTGCTTTAGGAGTTGCTGGAGCAGGAATTGCCTTTGCTTTACAGGAAGTCATCGCCTCTTTTGCCGGTTGGCTAGCCATTATGTTTGGTAGTTTTTACAATCCTGGAGATCGTGTCCAATTGGGCGGAATAAAAGGTGATGTCATGGATATTGGGGTTTTAAGAACGACTATCATGGAAACAGGACAATGGGTAGATGGCGATTTATACAATGGCCGAATTGTTTTAATAGCCAATAGTTACGTTTTTAAAGAACCTGTTTTTAATTATTCGGGAGAATTTCCTTTTTTATGGGATGAAATTAAAATTCCAATTCAATACGGAAGCAACTACGAAATAGCAAAAGAAATTATCCTAACCGCAGGAATTGAAATTGCAGGAAATTTGTCTGAATTATCGAAAGAAAAATGGCATTCGCTTCAAAAAAAATACCGATTGGAAGAAGCGCAAACCGAACCAATGCTTTCTTTAGTCGCCAATGATAATTGGGCAGAATATACTTTGCGCTATGTAGTCGATTATAAAAAAAGACGATATACAAAAACAGAATTATTTACCAAAATCCTAACTCAAATTGAAGCGACTAAAGGAGAAGTAAAAATGGCTTCGGCTACATTTGAACTAGTTCAATCTCCAGATTTAAATATAAATATCAAAAAATAACAATGGATTTATTTCACTTATTTTCAATTCTAATTGTAGTATCAGCCGTCTTTGCTTATATCAATTTCCGATATTTAAAATTGCCGAGCACTATTGGTTTAATGCTAGTTTCGTTAGTGTTTTCCTTATTTATATTAATATTTGGTAACTATTTCCCTGTTTTTACAAAGGATGTCACTACAACAATGTATAACATTAATTTTAGCGAATTACTGCTCGAAGGCATGCTGAGTTTCATGCTTTTTGCAGGTGCCATTCATATCAAATTTAAAGATTTGAATAATGAAAAACTGAGTATTTTATTGTTTTCTACTATAAGTGTTTTGATCAGTACATTCATCATAGGATTTGCGTCTTACTATGTTTTGACTTTTATGGGGTTTAAAATAGAACTTATACACGCCATGTTATTTGGTGCTTTAATTTCACCTACTGATCCTATTTCGGTTTTAAGCATTTTAAAAAGCACTGGTATTTCAAAGTCATTAGAAACTATAATTGCTGGCGAATCCTTATTTAATGATGGTGTAGCGGTTGTAGTATTCATTACCATACTAAAACTAGCCAGTCCAGGCTCCAATTTAGATGCAACAAGTATCCTGATGTTGTTTGGCCAAGAAGCCATTGGTGGTTTAATTTTAGGACTAATAGTCGGTTATATAGGGTTCAAATTCATCGCTAGTATTGATAATTATCAAGTGGAAGTATTAATCACTTTAGCGATAGTTATGGGTGGATATACATTAGCGCATTACCTACATGTTTCTGGGCCATTGGCTATGGTTATTGCTGGATTAATTATAGGTAATCAAGGTAAAGTATTAGGAATGTCAGACACAACAGCAAGATATGTGGATGGATTTTGGGAATTAATAGACGAAATACTCAACGCACTTCTTTTTGTATTAATAGGTTTAGAATTATTAGTGATTAAAACCAATGAAAAAATACTTTTTGCAGCAATAATAATTTTAGGAATTACACTGATTACACGTTATATTTCTATTTTCATCCCTTCTATTTCAGTAAGATTAAAAGAAAGAATTACTCAAAAAACACGATTAATATTAACATGGGGAGGTCTAAGAGGTGGTATTTCAATAGCACTTGCTTTATCCATTAACCCCGAATACCACAAAGAAATTTGGGTAACCATAACCTATATTATTGTTTGTTTTTCAATCTTAGTACAAGGATTAACCATTGGCAAATTGGCAAAAAAAATGCAATAAATATTATGAAAAAGCACTAGTTGATTTATCTAAATCAATAAGCCATTTTTTATCTTTTTTATACCATAATTCCCCTTGAGAAACTTCCAGCGGGCAATCAAAATTATTGGTATAAAGTCCTCCTGTTCCTAAACCTTGTGGCATCAAATTTCCTTGTAAAAAAGTCCATTGTGCAATCGCATTTAATCCAATATTACTCTCTAAAGCCGAGGTAATCCACCAACCAATTTGGTACTTTTCTGCCAATAAAATCCACTCTTGCGTCCCTTTAAAACCTCCAACAAAACTAGGTTTTAAAATAATGTATTGTGGTTTGATTCTTTGTAATAATTCTTCTTTTTCAGCCAATGTAAATATGCCAATTAGCTCTTCGTCTAAAGCTATAGGAAAAGGAGTCGTTTTACACAGCTCTGACATCCTGTCAGTATTGTTTTTTTGAATTGGTTGTTCAATACTATGCAACTCAAATCCAGACAATTGATTTAATTTAATTAAAGCTTCATTTAAACCAAAAGCACCATTAGCATCAACGCGAATTTCAACTTGTTCTGCTGTAAAATATTGGCGAACATAGCGTAATAACTCCAATTCTTTTTCGAAATCTATAGCACCAATTTTGAGTTTAACACAACGAAAACCTTGAGCTAATTTTTCTTCAATTTGCTGCTTCATAAAGACGGGTTCTCCCATCCAAATCAAGCCGTTAATTCCGATTGATTTTTCACCATTTGTAAATTCCGAAGGAAACAATAAAAAAGGGGTTTCACTAACTAAAGATTGGAAAGCCATTTCGACTCCAAACTGGATTGAAGGAAACTCAATTAAAGCTTCCCAAAGCGCCTCTTTTCCTAAATGAATATTGGTGCAAGTCCATTGTAATTTGGCTTCATAATCTGGTCGATCATCAGCGCTTAATCCTCTCAGGATTCCACACTCACCTATTCCTTTTTTTTCGTCTTTTTCTAAGACTAAAAACCAGGTTTCTTTTTCGGTCATCACACCACGAGAAGTTCCTGATGGTCTTTTAAAATTAAGAATGTATTTATGGTAGGTTGCATTCATGTTTTAACTGTATTTTTTTTACCACAGAGATTTGCAAAGATTTTCGCTAAAATTCGCAAAGCTTTTTGAAAAGTTTTCGATTTCGCTCGAACTGACAAATTTTTCAACCCAAATCTTTCCTCTTTATTCTTTATTCTATTTTCTTTTCTCTATTTCAACATCTTCAAAACCTTCTCAAAATCCTCATTTTGAATTCCTGCTTTAGCAAAAGCTTGATAATCGTCTTTTACTTTTTGAGTCCAACTTAGGCTGTCGGTTACATTTTGATTTTGATATTCTTTGTAAATTGTTTTGGCTTTCGAATATTCACGGTTTAATAAATAAGCGTGAGCCAAATTCAGTTTAACCAATAACTCCGTATCATCTAGTTTTTCGCCATCTTTGAGGGATTTAACGGCTTTTCCGTATTGTTTGGTAATTAGATACCCATAACCCAAATTTGCGTAATCTAAAGCAGTTGCTTTTTGTTGAATTACAATTTCGTTGTAGTTTTTTATTGCCGAACCATAATCTCCTTTTTTAATGCTATTTGAAGCTTTTGTTCTCAAATCATTAAAAACAGTGTTTGCAATTCCAGTTTCTTCAAAACAACTCGCTCCAAAATCCTTATACACCTTAGATTGCTCCATAGGCAAGAGTTTTTGGAATTCCTGGAAAGAATATTGTTTTTGAATTTTCTCTTCAATACAAACGCAAAAATCGTCTGAATTTGCCATTTTTCTTGCCAATGCTGAAGTTTTACATTGACTAATTATGTTTTTTCTATTTTCTAGCGTCCAACCTCTACTCAATTTAGCATCCACCCAAGGCACTACTTCGAGAATGATTTTCTGTTTCATAATCCAATTAGAACTTTCGAAACCAAAATACAATTTGGTCGTATTGGATTTTATGCAAATAGATTTATCAATAGAAAGTCTTTTGGCATCTTTGCTTACAGCAGTATTTTGAGCAAGACAAGCCTCAGCAGTTTCTCCTTTTAAACCATAAGCTTTCGCCAATTCATTCGTTGAAAAAATAGCGTATTTGCACTTATCATCTCCTGAGATTTTAGACATCAAAAAAACAGCTCCAGCCGAACCTTGACTAATTCCTGTTGGATCCGGAATCGATTTTAGAATCGAAACTAAACTTCCCGCCATTTGCTGATTGTCATCCAAAAGCGTAATTCTATAAATCAATTCGGTAGTTCCTGATGGGAAATCATCCGTTTCAACTATGATCCTGTCTCTTGCCGAAACAACAACTTCTTTGTAAGTGGCTCTTTCTTTGTCCCAATAACCTGATTTTTGAGCAAAAATGGACTGATAAAAAATGCTAATAAATAGCAATAAAATTGTTTTTTTCACTGGTGTGATTTATTAACGATACAAAACTAGCCCTGATAGTAGCGAAAATCCTTGACTGCCGGTGTTCGGCAGTCAAGATTACTTCACTTCATTTATATTTTAATTGGAGTTCAGTGAACTTCGTTTGTAGTGGATAGCAGGAAATAGCTCCTGATTGCCACGTTCCTCGCAATTACAATTCGATACTATCTCCTATTCCAAGCAACATCAAATCTTTTCCTTTATCGAAAAACTGCTGAATGGCTTCTTTGTGGTCGATTTTAATGTATCCAAAAGTATCGTAATGATACCCTAATATTTTATCGCATTCCACAAAATCAGACGCTAAAATAGCATCTTGAACATCCATGGTAAAATTATCGCCAATTGGAAAAATCGCTAAATCCAGTTTTGTACGCATTGGAATCAGCTTCATATCCATAGTCAAAGCCGTATCTCCCGCAATGTAGATATTTTTATGTTCGCCTTCAATAACAAACCCTCCAGGATTCCCGCCGTTAGTGCCATCAGGAAAAGTACTAGAATGAATGGCATTGACGTATTTTACTTTTCCAAAGTCGAAATTCCAACTTCCACCGTGATTCATAGGATGTGCCTGAAAACCTTTGGCAGCATAATGACCTGCAATCTCTGCATTAGAAACAATCACAGCTCCAGTGCGTTTTGCAATTGCCTCGACGTCTAAAACATGATCTCCATGCGCATGAGTTAGCAAAATATAATCGGCCTTTAAATCATCTATATTGATATGTTCCGCTAGTGGATTTGCCGAAATAAAAGGATCTACAACAATGTGTTTTCCACCCACTTTAATTCCTAAAGCGGCATGACCGTAATACGTTATTTTCATATTTTATTTTTTTTATGTGAATAGTAACTAAACAGAAATTAACTTTTAGCTAATTACTCTTCACTAATTACTACTAATTTATCTTCCGCCTAAAAGCGTGTTAACAACTATATCTGAAAAAAAGTAAATCATACACAACGACAGTAAAACTGAAAGTGCAAAAGTACTTAATGCTAATTTTTTTAATTCAGGATCTAATGCTCTAGGCTCTTGATTTTTAGAAACGGTAATTAAATGTTTAGTTAAAGGAATATAAGCTAATAAAAATAGGTATTGGTCAAATTTAAATTCGCTTATAATGGCAAACACTAAAGTCAAAACCATTGCACCTCCAATTAAAAAGTAATGGTATTTTTTAGCTTTTTCACCACCAATTTTCACCACCACAGTGTTTTTACCTGATTTTTTATCCGAAGCTTCGTCACGCATGTTGTTCAGATTTAAAACACCTACACTTAGAAAACCAACAGCCATGGCTGGTAAAATCAATTCGAAATCAATTTGTTTGGAATATAAAAAATTCACTCCCAATGTACTTACTAAGCCAAAAAACACAAACACAAACAAATCGCCATAACCGCGATATCCGTAAGCTGTATTTCCAACCGTATATCGAATAGCTGATAAAATAGCCAAAATTCCCAAAACAAGATAGAATACGGAGTAATAGATATTTGTATCACCAAACGCATAATAAATCAATGCAATTGCAGAAATCAAGGTTAAAAACGAGGTAATAATAATAGCACGTTTCATGGCAGCAGGCGTAATAACCCCGCTTTGAATAGCTCGCTTAGGTCCTATTCGGTCTTCATTATCGGTTCCTTTCATTCCATCGCCATAATCATTGGCAAAATTAGAAAGGATTTGCAATCCCAAAGTAGTTAGAATAGCAAAACCAAAAAGTCTCCAATTAAATACATCCGTAGGTGTTAATATTACATCGGTAGGATGTGCTAAAGCATACATACTTCCTACTATAATTCCTGATACTGACAAAGGTAAGGTGCGCAATCTTGCGGCTTCAATCCAGTGTTTCATTTTAATGTTTATTCGTTAATTTGGTAATTTGGAAATCTGGTAATTTGTTATAATCGAATGAACAAATTACTGAATAAACAAATTTATGGTAACCATTTCTTTTCAAAGTTAGGTTTTCTCTTTTCAAGGAAGGCATTTCTACCTTCTTTTGCTTCTTCGGTCATGTAAGCCAAACGAGTCGCTTCGCCAGCAAAAACTTGTTGCCCTACCATTCCGTCATCAGTTAAATTCATAGCGAATTTTAGCATTTTGATAGATGTTGGTGATTTAGCCAAAATTTCCTGAGCCCATTCGTAAGCGGTATCTTCTAATTCATCATGTGGAACAACTGCATTGACCATTCCCATTTCAAAAGCCTCTTGAGCAGAATAATTTCGTCCAAGGAAGAAAATTTCACGAGCTTTTTTCTGTCCTACCATTTTAGCCAAATAAGCAGAACCGTAACCACCATCAAAACTTGTTACATCGGCATCGGTTTGTTTAAAAATAGCATGTTCTTTACTAGCAAGAGTCATATCGCAAACTACGTGCAAACTATGTCCACCACCTACAGCCCAACCTGGAACAACAGCAATAACCGCTTTAGGCATAAAACGAATCATTCGCTGAACATCTAAAATATTCAATCGGTGGTATCCATCTTCCCCTACGTAACCCTGATGTCCACGTGCTTTTTGATCGCCACCACTACAAAAAGACCAAATACCATCTTTTGTACTTGGACCTTCAGCAGAAAGCAACACCACTCCTATTGAAGTATCTTCCTGAGCATCATGAAAAGCATCTAAAAGTTCTGAGGTAGTTTTAGGTCGAAAAGCGTTTCGAACATTTGGTCTATTGAAAGCTATTCTAGCAACACCGTTGCATTTTTTATAAGTGATATCTTCGTATTCTTTTGCAGTGATCCAATCCATCTTAATGGGTTTAAATTATTATAGTGTAAAATTAAAGCATTTTTCACACTTTATCTATCCTATACTTTATTTAGTCCTAAAAAAAGAATAACTAACTCAAAAACAAAACTCTTGCAATAAAATATTATTTTACAATTCACTAACTTTAAACAAGTATTTTATTACTTTATTTTTTTATATTTACACTAGTTCCTAACATATAAAAACTATTTGATTATGAAAATATGGAATAACTACACTTCAATAGTTAGGCAGAATAGCTTAATTTCTTCCGAAGAAAATAAAGATTTAAAATATTGGCGAGATGATATGTTTTCCAATACCATAATATACGTGATACCATTAAGTATTATTACTTTAATTCCATCATTAATTTGGGCCTTTGAAGCAAAACTTTATAGCATGTTTATAATTGACATCTTATCCGTTGTACTAGTTATATTCATGGGAATCAAAAAAGGAATCAAAATAAAGAAACGTAAACTATTATTCATAGGAACTTCATACGTGTTGAGTTCTTTTCTTGTATATTATGTAGGCTTAAACAGCACCCTTTATTTACTTGCTGCTTGTTTTTTGGCAACATTTATATATACTTTTAAAAATCAATACACTCCAGCTATAATTAATGTATACATTTCTATTCTATACATATCCCTATATTATCTTGATTTAGCTCCTCTTCACAATATTAATTTTAAATCAAGCGAACTATTTGCAATTTTTTCAAATCTCATTTTCCTAAGTTTTTTAGTTTGTTCTTTAGTTCCTAAATTATTTAACGGACTTGATGAAAGTTTTAAAAAGAGTATCCAACACACCAATGAAATCGAAATACAAAATAAAATTTTAAAAGAAATCACTTGGATTCAATCTCATGTGGTAAGAACACCATTATCGCGGATAATGGCCATTACCAATCTTTTAAAAGAAAATGATAATACCGAAGAAGAAAAAACCTTCCTCATAGATAATATTATTGTATCCAGTAAAGAATTAGACGAAATTATTCAAGAGATCGTTTCGAAGTCTGAAAACATACGTTTTACTGAAAATGAAAATAACAATGTCGAATAGCATTCATAACACCTCTATTTTTCAATTCTACACAAAATAACAATGCAGTAATCCTTCTCCCGTTAATCCTTCGAAAATGTTAAAAGTTACAGAATAAAGTTTTTTTTCAACTCCGTAACATTTTTTTTATTACTTTTAGATGTAGTTAGTTTAGGAATTGGTTAAATAAGTTAAATACAAACTAACTCAAGAGTTACTTCACTGATTTATTAATTAAAAAAAAGAATATTGAAACAAACAACACGCTTTATCACTCTTTTTTGTACGTTACTAAATTTAAACTTCGGAAGGAAAGAGCCCAAATGGGAAACACTAAAGCCTATTAGAATATACACAAAGTAGCACCGACGGTTAGCATTTTGGATTACTATACAATAGATGAATCAATCATTAAAATGAATGCGTAAAATCCAAAGAAAGTATTAAAACCAAAGGCTTATTATCGTGAAATGGGATTCCAAATAGACATTAGAGGTTAAAAAAAGATAAAGAAAAGAACAGTTAACGAGAAACTGAAATTGCAGTTTCCAATTGTAAAATTCATTGTAGCTTGTCCAAAAATAAGAGAGGCTATAAAAGAGAAAGACTAACCACAAGGATTAGTCTTTCTTTTTTTTTATTCCTTAACGAGATAAATTCCGTCGTCCTTAATTTCGATTAATTTGTCTTTGTACAAAGCACCAATAGCTTTCTTAAAAGTCTTCTTACTCATCTTAAGCACTGTTTTAATATCTTCGGGATGCGAACTATCGTTTAATCTTAAAAATCCACGACTCGCTCTTAATTCATCCAAAATTTTCTCAGCATTCGGTTCAATACTTTGGTATCCTTGTATTTGTAACGAAACATCAATTTTATTATCAGGTCGAATGTTTTTAATATAACCACGCATTCTGTCACCTGTACGAATCGCATCATCATAAACTTCGTCTTTATACAAAAGTCCTTTGTGCTTTTCGTTAATAATTACGTTAATTCCAATTTCTGTAATATGCGAAACAATCAACTCTACTTCTTCTCCGCTTTCAACCGTAAGCGTATCGTTATTAAGAAATTGATTTGTTTTACTTGAAGCCACCAATCGATTGGTTTTTTCATCCATATAAAGGTAAACTAAGTAGCGTTTTCCTTTTTCCATTGGCCTCGCTTGTTCTTTAAACGGAACTAGAATGTCTTTTTCCATTCCCCAATCCATAAAAGCACCTACCTGATTGGTATAATTCACACGCAAAAGTGCAAATTCATTCAACAAAATATATGGTTCTAATGTAGTAGCCACAGGACGTTGTTCGTGATCCAAATAAACAAAAACAATAAGCTCCTCGCCTATTTCAAATTCGTTAGGTACATATTTATTAGGCAGCAGCACATCGTGAATTCCTTCTGGGTCTTTTTCTGGATTTCCCAAAAACAAACCTACTTTGGTATCACGTAATATTGTTAAGCTATTGTATTTTCCTATTTTAAGCATTTTATTCAATTTTCTAAGCCGCAAAGGTACTAAGAAATTATTACGCAAAGTTTCACAAAGAGACACAAAGTTCTTTTTTCATTAAAAGACACAATAAATTAATGGCACACTGATGAAACTGATGAAACAGATTATCACTAATTTTTTTAATTTTGGTGAACTTTGCGGTTCATTTTTAATCCAAATTATTGTTTCACTAAAATTACATCGTCTACTAAACAAAAGGCATTAGCCGTTCCGTCAGCAAAGAATCCAATGGATATTTTACCGTTTTTTATAGCAATATCAGTAATACGAATGCTTTTCCAAGAACTATTTTCCGCTTCAATGTTATATTTATAATCAACACCACCACTATTCGCATGCATTTTAAGTTCGTTAAAAGCTGCGCTATTTTTAACTTTAGCAGTCAAATTATACATGCCATCTTCTAAAGTCACATAAGGAGACGAGCTAATTTGCTGACTTACCTCTCTTGTAAAATTAACTGTATCAGACATGTTCAGACTTTTTTCGCCAATGACTTCTTTTCGGTCATTTTCAGTATTAAAATAATTCAATTGTGGCGAAATCTCGCTTTTTACCTGAATTGGATTTCCTTTGATTACTGTTGATTTCCATCCCAATAATTGCTCTTGAATAGGTTTAAAATTACTTGGTATTTTATTTCTATCAGCTTCAAAACTGCCGTTTTTCACATAATTATTATCCACACCAACAGCCCAATCACCTGTTTTTTCATCCAAATTCCATGAACTTAACGAATTAAAATAAGGAGTTGCTCCATCAAACGAAAGCGGAAACCATTGGTTGTATCCTAATCCATTACCTGCAAAATCTGCCCAACGATCACCACAATAAATAACGGTTTCTTTGCCATTTCGTTTTATCGTATAAAAAAAACCAGTTTGAGTTACGTGTGCATAATCTTCAGCAGAACCATCCATTATTCGCATATCATTCGCAGGCAAATAAGGCCCTCTAATGTTATCGGAAACCAAATAATAGGCAAAAGAACCGTCCCAGCCATAAATATTTGAAGCAGCCATGTAATACTTATTTTTGTATTTAAACATACAATTTCCTTCCCTGCTTTCTCCTTGAAAAACTTTGGTACAATCTAAAATAGTGACCTTGCCTTTTTTCACACCTATTTCAGAAACATATATTTTGTTGCGTCCTTTTCCATAAGAATAAATCAAATAGGATTTCCCATCATCATCCGTAAAAACGGTTTGATCTCCAGTATTGGTTGTTCCAATCCAAGGTTCCATATTGATTTTTTGATGCCAAACAAATTCAGACGTAGGAGAATCGGCTAAAGCCACCAAAACCTGACTCCCATGTTGTACAAAAAGCACGTATTTATTCATTTCCTTTACAAAAGCTACTCCCAAACGTCCCACCCAAGTTTTTCGTCCCTCAGGAAAAGTATTGGCAGCCTTAAAAACATCTGCTTCAAAAGTCCAATTCACTAAATCAGTAGAGCTATAACATGTAACCGATTTAAAAGTACAATGATCGTATTTTTGTACAGGCTCATTTCTATATTTCTCTGCTTCTTCATAATGTACTCCATACCAATAATATTTTTCAATTCCTGTTCTTGGGTCTTTAAACTTAAAAACACCTCCTCCTTGACTATAAATAGGAAGTCCTTCTTTAGTATCCCAAAAAACATCGTTTTTAATGTTTTGAAATTGTGCCGTTGCTTGTAGCGTAAAGCAGAAAAAAAGTATTCCAATTAACAAAAATTGGTATCTAAACGGAATCAAATTATTCTTTATCATCATTTTGAGAAATTAAAAAAGCTAAAATAAGGTAGACAAAATAGAATATCATCCTGTACTGTCCCGATTAAAAAACTCCCAAACTAAATCATATAGGTTCAGATTGGGAGTTTGCTAAATTATTTGACTTTAAATAACAAAATTAAAAAAAATCTTATTTTTTTATAGTATAATAAGTATTTTTAACCACTGGAATACCAGCTGCTGTAATACCCTCTAAATTTACTTTTACTTTAGTTTCTACTTTTGTATTATAATAATTTAGAGTAGTGTTACCTTCTTTATCTGGATGTATATAAGGATTCCAGTAAATTGTATTTCTTACAGCATCCATATTATCCAATTCTACATCGGTCTTTTCTAGGTCTTGCGAGTAAAAAACGCGTGAAGTGTAAAAACCGTCTATATCTTTTTTAATAGAATGAAAAACTTCCTTTTTAGCATGTTGTCCTGTATTTGCTTTAGTAAAAATTGAAATAACACCATTAGCGGCCTCTTCTCCATAATAAGCTGTTGCAGCCGAACCCTTTACTGCTTCTATTTTTAAAACATCTTCTGGTTGAATAAAACTTACTTGACCTCTGTCTACTGCCACAAAACCGTCTATTATAAAAAGTGGTGCTCCTTCAAAACGTGTAAATCGAACTGAATTCTCACTAGCAATAACACCTGGAATATTTTGTTCAATCAGTTGAAAAATATCTGTAAAAGTAGCAACGCTTTCATCTGGAACGTATGTATTATCAGGAACTCCATAGAAAACAGCTGGAAGATTTTTGTTTTTAGCAACAATTTTAACTTCATCCAAAATATTTTGTGGCTTTACACCAAAAGCTGTAAATTTATTGTAAACATTATCAACTATAATTATTGTTGTTGCGTTCCAATTAATTGATTTTTTTTCAATTGAAATAGCAATAGGATTTTGTTCAATAAGATCTAATAATAATTCGCCTCTAAATTTTCCTTTAAAATTTCTTGAATTTAAAAACATACTAGTTTTTCCAGAAAACATAAGATTTTCAAACTTAAAACTCCCATTAGAATCTGTAACAGCATTAAATATATTAATTGAGGTGTAAAGTTATGTACTTAATTTAATTCTTTGTAGACCAATATGTTTATGATTCATCATCCTTGTTATTAGATTATCAAATATACTTTGCTTG
>WSSedL1CaDRAFT_10001374_pt1 | contig 14299 bp, 9 predicted proteins | sample WetSurSL1Cattail_FD_9464 | JGI IMG/M metagenome (IMG submission 9464)
AAAAAGCCGATAAAGGAACTTTCGATGTAGGTGAAACGGTAAAAATAGGTTATGTCGATCAAAGTCATGCCGATATTGATCCGAACAAAACGGTTTATCAGGTAATTTCAGGCGGAACAGAATTTATCCGTGTAGGCGGAAAGGAAATTAATGCAAGAGCATATTTGTCGCGTTTTAATTTTGCCGGAGGCGATCAGGAAAAACTGTGTGGAGTGCTTTCAGGTGGTGAACGTAACCGCTTACATTTAGCATTGACTCTCAAGAGTGAAGCCAATGTGTTGTTGCTCGACGAGCCTACCAATGATATTGATGTAAATACCCTTCGCGCCTTGGAAGAAGGTCTCGAAGCCTTTGCCGGTTGTGCGGTAGTGATTTCACACGATCGTTGGTTCCTTGATCGTATTTGTACACATATTATTGCTTTCGAAGGAAACTCGGAAGTGTTTGTGTTCGAAGGTTCTTATTCGGAATACGAAGAAAATAAGAAAATGCGATTGGGAGACGAAGGCCCAAAACGAATCCGGTATAAGAAGTTGATGGTGTAATCAGAGAAAAGATGAAAGATTAAAGAACAAAGACTTTGAAAAGTGGAAACGTATTTTCTTACTTCTGATTTCTTACTCCTTACTTCTAACTTCTAATTTATCTTTGTGGTAAAATAGTACAGATAATAAGCAATTTAAAGAACGACACTGACATGCGCAAAATCTGTCAGTGTCGTTCTTTTTTACTTTAGCCAAATACTTTTTTTAGGTGGATTGCCATACGACTCAAACATATCGCCGTTTTCGCGTAGTACAGCCGTTAGCTCTTCTTCAGTAAAATCATAACCATCAGCTTTTGCCAATTTTACAAATGACTCCTTGCTTAGTGCATTATCATACTTGATTCGAAACTCTTTGTCGCCACCACCTTTGGTCAGCAATTCTTCAACACTTTCTTTTGACATATACCTGTATAATTTTGTTTGTTTATTTCTGTACAAATATATCAAAAATATCTCAAAATATAAAATTTCGTATCAAAATTATATGTTATATAAATTAATTGTGTTATAATGTTGTGTTTGTGCGGTCGCTTGTATTTGATTGGTCTGAGTCTGAATAGAACTCCGAATAATTTACTTGTTTACCAAACTGTCCATAAGAATAAATCTCCAGGGTTTATTTTTCCATACTTCTCCGGCATAATCAATACCTACTCTTGGGGCTGTTTTGTAATCAGTTACTTCAGGAGCATCTGTTATCCATAATCTGTTTGAAGTAAGCAGGCTTTCTCCGTAGAAGCTTTTGTCAATTTTTAGCTCACGCCCGGTCTTTCCCGACCCGACTATGGTGTCAATTCCTCTTATAAGTACTGCTTGTGCCTGATTTTCGTTACCCGTGACAAAGTTCAGCATCCAGTACATGCCATAAATCAGATATACATATATTACTCCACCTTCGTGATACATCACTTCGGTGCGGGGTGTTCTGCCTTTACTGGCATGACAGGCTAAATCTTCTTCACCCAGATAGGCTTCGGTTTCTGTTATCCGGTAATGGGTGGTACTTCCATCGTCCCAGCGCCGGACTATGTTTTTTCCCAGTAACTCACGGGCTACGGTTACAGCATCCCGGGTAAAGAATTGTTTTTGTAATCGATTATTGGACATGGCAGAAATCGCTTGATAATTTGTTTATATTATTTCGGATGAAAGTATCTGAAAAGAAAAAGAACGCAAATTACACAAATCAATGCAAATTATAAATAGTTGATAGAAGTAATGGGTAAAATATAATGTCATATTTTATAATATAAACTTGTCCCGACTTTTTATGCTGTTGTGCTTACAAAGCTTTTCAGTCTTAAAAAAGGTGTTTCTGAGATGATTTCGCTATTTGGAGAAGCGATATGTCAGCGGCAGCTATTCGCGGTCCAATTATAATAGAATGTCCGCGTCCGGTTATTATTATTGTTTAAAATGAATTATGCGGAGTATTATGTGTTTCCATCTACCTGTTTTTCTTTGAAAACACTCCCAAATAATGGTGTTTTTTCTTGATAATTATGTAATAGATCAATTTATTTGGTACTTTGTGTACATATATTTGATAAAAACAATTATTTTTGTCAAACTCTCACATTGGCGATATGTTAACCCTTAAATATTTTCTGCCATGAAAACAAAAATTACTTTATTTTTTTTTGTGTTGTTCGGTATCGACCTCTGGGCTACCGACATAATCCCTAACGCAAGTTTTGAAAACTGGACCGGCACTTCTTATGTCACTCCGACGAATTATGATTACACCTCAAATTCGGATGTGTACTATTACGATCAGTCATTAAATGTGGAAAAAACTACCGATGCATACAGTGGTCAGTATGCGGTGAAGTTAACGACTATTTCCACTTCCTGGGGATCTTCCATCGCCTATTTTCTTAATACCGATCCTGAAGAGGGCGATATGGCCAAATGGACCAATGGATTCCCGTATAATGAAATACCTACCCGTATACGTGGTTATTACAAATACAATCAAACCACAGCCGATTCGGCATTGATTATGATTGTTTTTCGTAAAGCAGGCAGTTCGATAGGTAATTATATTATCAAAATAGGAGGGGTACACAATACTTATACATTGTTTGATGTGCCTCTTCAGCCTGCTTTGACTCAAACGCCCGATTCAATTGTTTTCGGAGCTGTATCCAGCGATTTTAGTGTACACGAAAGTGGTGTTGTAGGTAGTGTGCTCTATCTCGATAGTGTTTCACTCAAAGGAGTGAACAGTCAACCGGCTTTATTTAACGGGGATTTCGAAAACTGGTCAACTCATCAATTGCCCATAACTATTGATGACTGGAATCCCCGAAAGAAACATCAGGACGGAGTAGCCAGAACAACCGATGCCAAAGATGGAAATTATGCGATAGAATTAACATCGGTTTCGGAGGATGATAATGGAGATGGGGTATTCAATAATAACCCCGGTTATCTGACGAATGGATATTGGGATGATAATTGTGGCTGTAACAAAGGGGGAATACCTTTTACGCATCAGATAGATACTTTAACTTTCTGGTACAAATACTCGGCTACAACATATGCGTCCACTGTCGATCATGCACAGGTTAATCTGCAATTTAAAAAGAATGGTTCGTTTTTTAACGGAGCATCGAGACAGCTTGATGCTACCACTGAGTATGAATATGTGGAAGTTCCATTTTATAATGACCAAATCCCCGATTCTGTTATTATCGATTTTGTCTCTTCATTGTGGGATAACAAAAATGTTGCTTTTATCGGTTCGAAACTCATTATTGATAAATTGCAATTTAAGTCGGAAATCATTTATCTCGGAACCCGGAACACTACGATACCATCAGCGGTTGATATTTATCCTTCAGTTTCGAATGCTATATTTAAATTCAGCAATCCGAATGAACTGCCTTTACAGGTAGAAGTGTATAATAGTATTGGAACTAAAATAATCCGGCTTTCGGTTACCGGTAACGAAATGAATCTGGGTAGTTTACCCACCGGAATTTATTTTATTAAAATTCGGGCAAACGATGACTGGATCACTAAAAGAATTCTGAAACAATAAAACCTGATTACAACGGAAACAGGCACATATCGGTTTATTGACTGATTTGTGCCTGTTTTGTTTTATCCGATGAACCGGAAATGACAGAATTTTGATGCTTAATAGTTCCTGCTTTCAGGTTTGCTTATTTGTTTATCAGTTCGTTTATTTCGTTCAGGTGTAGCTGAAAATGTCTCAGATAATCAGCTATCATGTTTTTCAGCGTTACTTTGTTGCCCAATGCGGTAATCCATTCATTGTCCAGTTTTTCGGTGTTTACATTGCGCACCACATGTATAAAATGCAGGTTGGCATATTTCCACAGTTGAATCAGGTCAGACCAATTTTCGGTTTGATAATTCTGGATAGCTATCCAGCGGTCGTTATTACCCAGATTGGCATAATCGGGAAAAATTAACGGATTAGGCTGATATTGTAAGTGAATCACACGGTGCGTATTGTTCGATGCCGAATCCACCATGTGACCCAGAATTTGTTTAATGGTTCTGTTCTGACTGTTACGTCGGTTGGTGATGATATCTTCGGGTAAAACCCAGAGTATGGATTCCCATTCGTCAATCAGACTTAACATTTTCTGATGATTGTCTTCAAATTCGTTCATAAGACTATATATATATGTTTTTTAATGTAAACTCATCCTGACTTTTTATTCTGTTGCTCCTACGGAGCATTTTCTTAGCCTCAGAGAAGTTATATTATGGTAGAAAGATGGATGAATGGGTTTCTCAAAACCCCTTTATTATTATATTGTTTGTAAAAAGTCAAGACAACTGCCTTATAATTGCAACGCTGATAAACACGAATGCAATGGATTTATTTCGGATATAGACTTTAATTATTTATTTAACTACTAATTACACGGATTTAAAATTACAATTAAAAGATAATTAGTGTAATTAGTAGTTTATCTTACCCGCGTTATCCGTTTCCGTGTCTTTCTTCTTCCCAACATTCCCTTTAGGGGCTTGGGGTTTTCTTTGCTATCTTAATTTTCAACCGTTTACTTATCAGTACACGCAGCAAATATAGAAATAATTTTAAAAATAACGTTAATCCACCACCAATATTTTTACAACTCATTATCTCTCCAAAGCACTCCGCCCTGTACCCGATACCCGAAAACTTTCTTCTCCTTACCGCTTCATAACCAATCTACAACCCCACCAAATACCTCTACAACTACTTCTACGGGCTTTCCCTTTCAATGACTGTAAATATGTTAATAATTTTATTGTTAAATAAGGAAATTGTTTTTATCTTTGGGAGGAGGAAAAGGAGGCAGGAATTTGTCATGCTATAGCGCATGCACAAAATGAATGGCGTATATAGATGCTATGTGTCATCGCAACAAAGGATACAATTATCATACATTATAAAGACTAAAATGAAAGATTAAAAACATCAATGGAACCAATATCACTAACTATTATATTAACCTATGTGTCTATGAAATTTATAGACCAATTTATTAAAGAAGAAGGTTACGGAAGATTAAAAAAATTATTATTCCCTCAAAAAAAATATAGAGATAGATTGGTTCAAATAATTAATGAAACCATTGATGAGTTTGAAGTCTCACACAAATATGATGATTCACAAGGCAAATTTCCTTTTTACCATTCTCAAATTATATTTGAAAAATTAAATAGGTATCTATTATTCAAAAATCACTCAATTGATTATAACGAATTAGTTCAATCATTCAAACAGTATCCTAAAATAATTATACCAAACGAAGGGGAATTAAATGATTTTTATAGTTTATTTTCTACTAAAATTGAGACAGATACACAAGTTAAAACTCTTTTTATTGATGAGAATTACAAATCTAAGATATACGACTTAGCAGAGAATCTAAGTCGTATTGAAAAAAAAATTGATGATATTTCATCAAAAGTAAATGAGTTACATTCTGAATTAATATTTAATCCTGATAAAAACTGGTTTAATAACCAATGTGAACAATCAATTATCGATTTAGAAAATAGATACACTCCTGAATTGAACTTTGAATTACCTATAATTAAGATTTTTGAAGGATTGGGCAGAACTTCTGAGTTCAAAATTGAAATAACCACCCTTTTTGATGATTTACTCATAAAAGGAGATAAAGTTCCTAAATCAAATGAAATTATACAAAATTCAATAGATAGTATTAAATATAGATTAAATGAATTATTAAAATCATTTTCGGAAGTTGACTTCGAGAGTAATAATCCAATACCAATTGAAGAATTTATTGCAGTTATAGAACTTATAAAAAAAGATACTAATAACATTGAAGATTATTTCTATAACGAAGAAAGAAAAATACAAGAAGAAAAGAAGGATTATAATTACTACCACAAATATGGATATGAGATAAGAAATGTTCGAGAATTTACAAAAGCATTATATGATTTTGAGAAATTTCTTAATAACAATATTTGCCAACTCGCCAACAACCCATTTCTAATACTTTCTGGGGAAGCTGGTATAGGAAAATCTCATATGTTAGGAGACATTGTTACTAGAAGAATGCAAAAAGACTACGACAGCATTTTTCTATTAGGTCAACATTTCAATACAGATGATTTCCCTTGGGTACAAGCCTTTAAGAAATTACAGATAAACACAACGTCTATAAATTTTCTAGAAATATTAAATCAAAGAGCGGAACAATCAAAAAAACGAATTATCATATTTATTGATGCAATTAATGAAGGTAGAGGTAGATATTTTTGGTGCGATAATATCAAGAGTTTTATTCTTGAGATAAAGAAATACAATTACTTGGGACTTGTTCTATCAATTCGTTCATCTTATAAAAACTTAATATTTCCACAAGAAATTATAGATGAAATAGATATTATTGAACAAAAAATATATGGATTTAGAAACAATGAGTATGAAGCAAGTAAATTGTTTTTCAAGAATTATAAAATTCAATTACCAAATGTTCCCCTACTACATCCTGAATTTCAGAATCCTTTATTCCTTAAGTTGTTTTGTGATGGAATAAAAAAATCAGGTCAGAATAAAATACCAGATGGAATTCAAGGAATAAGTTTAATTATCAATTTCTTTATAAAAAACATAAACACAGTATTGTCAAAACCGAAGAGATTTGACTATTCAGAATCAATTAACTTAGTTGAAAAGACAGTTTCTGCTTTAATACATCACAAGGTTGAAAACAACCTGAGATACATAAATTATGAAGACGCAATTGGAATCGTAGAAGATACAATTTCAAAATATGTAACAAAAAAAGGGATTTATCTTGAAGAACTTATCTCTGAAGGTATTTTCTCAAAAAATCTTTTTTGGAAAGAAGCAAACGAATATGAGGAAGGTATATATTTAGCATATGAAAGATTTGAAGACCATATTATTTGCAAACATTTGCTTGATTCATACCCCAATATAGAAGAAGAATTCAAAGAAGAAGGTCATTTGTTTAAATATATAGAAGATAGAAGCCTATATTTATACAAAGGATTAATAGATGCTTTTTCGATCCAAATCCCTGAAAAATTCAATAAAGATTTTTTTGAGGTAGTTCCCCATCATAAAGACAATTATTCAATTATTGAATCTTTTGTCAATAGTCTTTTATGGCGAAAATATGAATCAATAAATGAGAAATCTAAAGATTATGTAAATGATTACGTAGTAAAATATCAAGGGACATATGATTTGTTTTGGGAAACAATGCTATCGGTAGTATCGATTCCAGAACATTTATACAATGCATATTCTCTCCATAATTATCTAATGCAATTTACAATGGCAGATAGAGATGCAGAGTGGACACAAAATTTAAGATATAAATATAATGATGATTCAGCAGTTAAAAGACTAACTGAGTGGGCTTGGATAGAAGAAGATAAAACACACATTTCCGATGAATCAATCAAATTATCTAGTATTGCATTAGCTTGGTTTCATACATCTACAAATAGAAAATTAAGAGATTGTTCAACAAAAGCTTTAGTAAATCTTTTACAGAATAGAATAAGTATACTAATTGATTTATTAAAACTATTTAAGGACGTAAATGACCCTTATGTGTATGAGCGACTTTATGCTGTTGCATATGGTTGTGCAGTAAGAACGAAGCAAAAAGATAAACTATCAGAATTAAGCAACTATATTTTTGATACTATTTTTAATACAAGCGATGAGATATATACGCATATTCTTTTACGAGATTATGCAAGAGGTGTAATTGAATATACTTGTCATATTGATAATAGTTTAAATATTGATTTATCAAAAGTAAGACCGCCATATAAAAGTCATTTTGATGATGAATTACCTACGGATGATGAGATTGATGAAAAATATGAACCAAAAGAAGAAGGACATTGGGGCAAAGGGAAATGGGGAATTACTGCAATTTTAATGTCAATGGGAGTTGTAGGTAGTAGAAGATCATATGGTGATTTTGGTAGATATACATTCCAAAGTGCTTTAGATTGTTGGGATATTAGTGCTAGTGGGTTAAGTAACCTTGCCATTAAATGGATTATTGAGAAATATGGATATGATACCAATAAACACGGTGAATTTGATAGTGAAATTGGTTCAGGAAGAGGTAGAAGCACGATACCAAATGAAAGAATTGGGAAAAAATATCAATGGTTAGCGTTATATGAAATATTAGCTAAAGTATCAGACCATTATCCTAAATATGAAGAATACAATTTTGACCATAGCAAAAAAGAAATGTACGATGGTCCTTGGAATCCTTACGTAAGAGATATAGACCCAACTATTTTAATTAAAGGAGATGAAGGGCATCATAAAGAAGAAAAAGATAATTTTTGGTGGACATATGATAATTTAATTGATTGGAATTGTAAAAATACAGATTGGGTTAAACAGGATAGTTTTATTCCAAATTTTGAGAACTTGATTGAAGTAACAGATAATGATAAAGAAAATTGGTTAATTCTTGAGGGATTTCCAGAATGGTCAGAGCCTAAAAAGCTTGGTCAAGACAAATGGGATTATGCTAGAAAATTACTTTGGACTCATATTAGAAGTTATATTGTTGAAGAAGGAGATTTTGAAAAGATAATAGATTGGGCAAAAAAACAAGATTATATGGGAGATTGGATGCCTAAGAGTCTTGATAGATACGAGATTTTTAATCGAGAATATTACTGGTCTCCGGCTTATAATTTCTTTTTAAAAGATTATTATGGAGGTAGCCAAATAAGAGAAATTCGTGAAAATCATGGAAAATCTATAGCAAATGCATCTGTACCTGTTGAAAATTATATATGGGAAGAAGAATTTGACTCTTCCAAAGAAGAGACAATCTCTTTTATGAAACCAAGTCTTGATATTTTTAATAAAATGAGTTTGCAATACTCAGATAAAGAAGGTCAATTCTTGGATTTAAATAACGAAATTATATGTTTTGATACTAGTGTATACAATAATTCGAAACCTTATTTTTTGATAAAAAAAGAACCATTTCTCAAATACTTAAAGGAGAATAATTTGAAGATATTTTGGACTGTTTTAGGAGAGAAACAAATAATTGGAGGTAATCACAGTAGGGAGGATTATATTGGACGATTAGAATTTAGTGGAGCATATTACTTTGAGAATGAAATATTAATAGGAGAATTAAATACAATACAAAATTAAGCTGCGAATTCTTGTTCTCTTGCACCGTCTGACGGGTTTTGTAAACCCGTCGTAATGTATTATAAGGAACTTTGTTCCGCTTACTTGTCTCCCCACAAAATTAACAAATACTTTTAAATAGGCAATTGGGATATAGCAAATTGCATTTGTATTTATAGTCCCCACACGACACAATAGTGTGGGAGCAGAGGCATATTCACAACCGATATAATAAGAAAAATGGTGCTCAGTACGACTTTTCTGCAAAGGAAATCAGAATAAATTTTATACAATATAATTTAGTACATGACAAAAATTCTATTTTGCCTATAATTAATGGATGTGAATAGTGATTCATGTGAATAGCAACGCGGATATAGCGGATTAAACAGATTTTCGCTGTAAACTCAAAAGTTTTCCTAATACTGATTACATAACAGATTTTAGACTTCACAAGTGAAGTCGGCTGATTTTCAGCTACGAGCACTAATCCGTCATTTACGTAGTAAATAAATCAGAATTAAAATCCGTTTTATTACTACAATAAATCAGTGTATATCAGCTAAATCCGCTATGTCCGCGTTTCTATTCTTTTTTTTGTCATGTACTTATACAATATAGTTATTTAGCAACGAAAATGCAGAAAACAGTAATACTTTAGTGCTTTTCAACTATTTTTTTATTAAAAAATTATTCAGATATTTGCATTGTCGAACAATTATCTGAAAATGATACCATTAAAAGAGGATTTGTTTGATAACAATGCGTCATTCCTTATGGGTAATGCGTCATTCCTTATGGGTAATACGCCATTCCTTATGGGTAATGCTCCATTCCTTATGGGTAATACGGCATTCCTTATGGGTAATGCTCCATTTCTTATGGGAAATGCGTCATTCCTTATGGGTAATGCTCCATTCCTTATGGGTAATACGCCATTCCTTAGGGGAAATACGGCATTTCGTATGAGTAATGGGACAATGTAGTGGAATAACAGGGAATTGTAGTGGAACAATCTGGGAAAACAGATAAGGAATAGGGCATTTTAGTAGAGTAATGTGGAAAAACGGTTGAATAATCCGACATTGTAGTGGAATAATTTGGGAAAACAGATAAGTAAGGGGGCATTATGGTGGAGTAATATGGTAAAACGGAGAAACAATTTGGTAATTAGATAAATAAAAATCAGTATTTCGGAGATAAATAAACAAGGAGTAATCACCAAAAGTAATAAGAAGAATTATGAAAGCAATTATTGATTTTACAGCGCACAATTACTCGGATGTTGAATTAAGTGTAAAGGCAAGAACTATTGCAAAAGGTATCAGAAACACACCCGAATTGTCGGCTCTGGCAGAGGAGGCAACTGAAATCGAGAACCAGGATAATGTTTATGCCCGTTTATTGTCTCAAACAGCTGCGGGTGACAGGCAAACTACTGCTGAAAAGAATGCAGCCCGTAAAACACTTGAAAAATTGCTGAAATCCACGGGATTAAAAGTGCAGGATATAAGTGGTGGCGACGAAGTAATTATTCTCGGTTCGGGTTATGATGTACCTAAAAAGAGAACCCTTGTGGGATTGCTTTCGCAACCTGAGAATGTGCAGGTAAAGCAGGGATATACAACAGGTTGTTTGGACGTTAGCTGGAATAAAGTGCCCGGAGCTTATTGTTATGAAATACGTTATACCATTGCTCCCAAAACTCCCGACAGCCTCTATAGTAGTATTACAAGTACCAAACATAAAGCCACTATCGACAACCTGATACCGGGACAAAGATATATCATTCAGGTGGCCGGTGCGGGTACTTTCCCCCAAAAAGTATGGAGCGTGGAGGTGGTAAGTATTTATGTGTCGTGAGAAAGGGAGAAATTAGAAATTAGAAATTAGAAGTGAGGAGTAAGGAAGTTAGAAGGGAGGAGTAAGGAATTCCGGGTTCCTATTTATACAGATCCCTCGCTGCGCTTCGGGATGACAATCTTCACTATAGATAAATACAGTTTCGCTCCTAACGGAGCTCTGATAACTTCCGTACAACTTTCTACCTCCCGATATAATCGGGATACGCTTCTCTGAAGCTAATAAAAAGCTCCGTAGGAGCGTAAGTATGGTAGTACAATTCATAATTTAGAAACAAGAGCTCCGTAGGAGCGACACCATACAAGTCAGTATTATTAACCTCTGTCAGGGATAAATCCTCTGACAGGTTTTTTAAATTCGTGTAATTCTTGGCAAGCCAAGCGTGTAGTTTATCTTATCCGCATTTACGAAGTAAATTTCCCGACGCTTCGGTACCGTTATAATATTATGTATTATCCGCTTTATCCGCTTTACTATTTTAATCTATTTCTAACTTTTCCAAAGTTTTAGAACTTTGGAAAAGTTATATAGCGCAACGAGGGAGCTGTATCAATAGGATAGAGATTTCCATTCAAAAAGAATCCCCAGACAAGGGCTTTAGCCAAAAGAGTTAGATCCCGAAGTGTCGGGATAACCATTCGGCTAAAGCCAATAAAAGAGAAGGCATTATTATTCCTTCATTTATAAATGGAGACAATTAAAATCTTTTCCTCCTTACTGCCTTATAACCAATCAACAACCCACCAAATACCACTACAATCACTTCTATGGGCTTTTCTTCCAATGACTAGAAGTTTGTTAATAAATTTATTGTTAAATAAAGAAATTGTTTTTATCTTTGGGGGGAGGGAAAGAGGGGTAAGAGAATTTTAATAAATTGGATAAGTGCGACAACAACAATTTGAGATAAAAATACATTTCGTTGTAAATCATAATATTAATAAAAACACAAAAAGACATAAGTGTAAAATAAGTGCGATGCTGTCGCACATACACGGATGTTAGCGGGCATGCAAAAAAAATACGTTATTCTTAAATTATATTATTCACATTTAAATTATTACAATTATGAAAAAATTAATTTTAATACTCTTTATCAGTGTTTTGACTTCACAACTTTTTTATGCTCAGTTAAAAGTTTTTGCAAATGGGTATGTCGGAATTCAACCCGAAACAAGTACTCCATTAGCGCCGTTAGCCATTGGTTCAACTGGGAATAATACCATGAAAGTTTCTGTACAGGGAAATACTGTGGGAATAAATGTATATCGAACCGGAAGTCCCGGATATAATTGAACTAATGCCTTGGCTGCATCTTCAGATATACATAGCAATTATGCTATTAGTGTCTTAGGAAACACATATTCTTCAACTCCATCAGGTATAGGACGTGCATGGGGAGTCTGGGGAATGGCAGGAAATGCAACCTCCGGATATAATTACGGTGTTTGGGGAATGCATTATGGTTCAAATGATGGTGCGGGCATTGTTGGAACAGTTAACAATAACAGGAGTATTTGTATTCCTGGTATTTATGCCGCATATTTTGATGGCGATGTAGAATCAACAGGAATTATTTCCTGTCAGGATTTAACAATTAATTCGGATAAAAAATTAAAAGAAAATATTGTATCCTTTAAAGGGAATAAGAAATCGCTTGATAATCTGTTATTGTTAAATCCGGTTGAGTATAATATTAAACAACAATACGTGGAATCAAAAGGTGACTCTACAAAAAAAGAAATAGCTTTATATGATGAAAATTCTCAGTCGTTTAAGAAAAAACATTTTGGATTAATTGCTCAAGAATTACAAGAAATTTATCCGGAGCTTGTATTTGAAAAACAGAATGGCATGCTTGCAATAGATTATGTTGGTTTAATCCCTGTTTTAATACAATCCATTCAGGAATTACAAGCACAGTTTAATACTTTATCATTAGATTTGGAAAATCAAAATTCATCTCAAAAAATAAAAAAGAATTCTTCAGATATTTCCCTTGAAGAAACGTCTCCCGCAACTCTCTATCAAAACAGTCCTAACCCATTTAACCAATCGACTACAATAAATTTTTCTATTCCTTCGGCTATTGCTACAGCCACTATATATGTTTATGACATGAAAGGCTCCCAACTGAAAAGTTATCCTATTACCGAAAGAGGGGAAGGAAATCTTATAATTCGTGGATCAGAATTTCGCGCGGGGATGTATCTTTATGCTCTAATTACAGATAGTAATGTAATTGATACTAAAAGAATGATATTAACAAGATAAATTGTGTGTTATGAAAACAAAATTAATTTTCGTGTTTTGTTTGCTACTATCCTTATTGTCTTTTGGACAAGGAACTTACAAATCATTTATCCATTCAGGAGTAACTAAATGGCTGTACTACTCACCTCAAGATGGGTGCTCGATGAGCGAAGTTGATGCTTACAGTGATACTATAATCAATCAATTAACTTATAAAAAGCTATGGGATACATATTTTGTAGCCCAACCTCCATATGTAAATGTAAATCAACAATGGAGAGATTATAGCCAATTTTCAAATTTAACAAATTTTTTTATCCGACAAAGCGATGATTCAGCAAAACTCTATCTATTGGATGGCACTAACAATATAGAATATTTAATTGCAGATATGAATCTTAAAGTTGGAGATGAATTTATATTTCCCATATTAGGAAGTGATACTGTAGCAAGTATCATATATGAAAATGGGTTAAAAAAAATTTTGTTTAAAACATTAAAGGCAGCATGGGATGAACTTACTCTTATCGAAGGAGTTGGTGTTAATCGAGATCTTTATCGCCTTATTATGGGTTATGGTGAGTATGCGAGTATTTTAATATGTTACTCTAATAATTCTTATTTTTTCAATCTTGATAACTATACCTGCGCTTGCATCGATACTAAAACTAAAGATATAAGTACCAATAAATATCAGATTAAAAAATTATCAGATTTGATAGAAATCAGTTTCGATAGAATAGCTCAACGGTCTTGGGAAGTATTTGATATTCATGGAAGAGAAGTACAGAAATCAAGTATTACAAGTAAACAATCAATTCAAATCCCAATCTTTGACCTTAGAAATGGAATTTACTTATTGCGAATTTATAATCTTGACAACAAAGAATACGAGTCATTGAAGATAACCCTTTAAAGAACCTAAAAATGAAAAAGATATTAAGTATAATAGGACTCTTATTGAGTTT
>WSSedL1CaDRAFT_10001375_pt1 | contig 14289 bp, 14 predicted proteins | sample WetSurSL1Cattail_FD_9464 | JGI IMG/M metagenome (IMG submission 9464)
TAGAGAAAGAGGATTTAGTTTAGACGAAGCTGGTTTTGATAAAGCGATGCAAGAACAAAAAACACGTTCTCGTGCGGCTTCAGAAGTTTCTACTGATGACTGGAAGATTTTAGTTGATGGAAATACAGAAACGTTTGTAGGTTACGACCAAGTAGAAAACGAAGTGAAAATTACCCGTATTCGTAAAGTAGATTCTAAAAAAGATGGGGTTTTGTACCAAATCGTTTTAGATGCTACGCCTTTTTATCCAGAAGGTGGAGGACAAGTAGGTGATAAAGGAACTTTGGTTTCTGCAAATGAAACTATTGAAATTATAGATACAAAAAAGGAGAATAATCTTATCTTGCATTTTACTAAAAAATTGCCAGAGAATGTAAACGCTTCTTTTATTGCTAAAGTAAATACCGATTTAAGAGCAGCGACTGCTAAAAATCACTCGGCAACACACTTGATGCACCAAGCATTGAGAAGTATTTTAGGAACACACGTAGAGCAAAAAGGATCATTGGTAAACCCAAAAAACTTGCGTTTTGACTTTTCTCATTTTTCTAAAGTGACGGATGAAGAATTGCAACAAGTAGAAGATTTTGTAAATGCGCGCATCCAAGAGCAATTACCATTAATTGAAAAAAGAAGCATTCCTATCCAACAAGCTTTGGAAGAAGGAGCAATGGCATTGTTTGGAGAAAAATATGGCGATAACGTACGTGCGATTAAATTTGGAGACAGTATGGAATTGTGTGGAGGAATTCACGTGAACAATTCGGCTGATATTTGGTCTTTCAAAATTGTTTCAGAAGGAGCTGTTGCAGCAGGAATTCGTCGCATCGAAGCAATTACGGGTGCTGGTGTAAGACAATTTTTTGCTTCGCAAGAAGAATTGTTAAGCGAAATTAAATTGGCATTGAAAAATCCACAAGATGCGGTTAAAGCAGTAGTTTCTTTGCAAGAGGATAATGCTAAGTTGAAAAAACAATTAGAGGCTTTGTTGAAAGAGAAAGCAAAAAATATGAAAACGGAATTAGCAAACGAACTTCAAGAAGTAAACGGTGTGCAATTTCTAGCGAAGCAAGTTGATTTGAATGCAGAAGGAGCTAAAGATTTGGCTTATGAACTAGGGAATTTAGGAAACAATTTGTTTTTAGTTTTGGCTACAGCCGAAGCAGGAAAGCCAATGTTAAGCTGCTATATTTCTAAAGAATTAGTGACTGAGAAAAACTTAAACGCTGGACAAGTAGTTCGCGAATTAGGTAAGTTTATTCAAGGTGGAGGTGGAGGACAGCCGTTTTTTGCAACTGCTGGAGGTAAAAATGCCGCTGGAATTGCAGAAGCTTTGGCTAAAGCAATTGATTTTGTAAAGTAATTTTTTAGTTTTATAATATATTGTAACCCTTTTAGAATGCGTTGGCAAACTAAAAGGGTTTATTGGTTTAGTTAGGTTTTGAAATTTTATTTTTCGGAATTGCGTACTTCAATTCCTTTCTCTTCCAGAATGTCTAAAAGATAGCTGTTTTGTTCGGGGTCGTATTTTTCAATACCGCTCTGGTACCAAGTAAGCAATGTACTTATTTGAAAATGCGTATAGCCTTCGGTGTCGATATTAATACCTAACAAACCTGCTAATAAAAATTCTTCTAATATTTTCTCAGTAACAATTCTTTTAGGGATTCCGTTTGTTAGACTTCCATTTATACTTTCGTAGTCGAGCCTACCAGAGTTAAAACCATCATTAAAAGCCGAATTTAGAGTGTTGTTTTTTTCTTCAGAATGAGGGTTTATTCCAAAAGAATAGCCTTCTAAATAATCCTGTCTATAAATTGGGTTAAAAATGTTTTTCATGATAAATATAATAATGTACACTTCAAAAGTAGTAGCAAAATACTGTTACGCCTCTTAAAATCGTTAAAAGGAATAAAAACTCTTTAAAAGGCTTTTTATATGTATTTAATCGTTAAAATTGGTCGTTTTGTAAGTAGTTAACCGCTTTGTTATAAGTGCTTTTATGTTGTGTTCTGCAAAATACATGATAGGATTGTATGAGATGTGTTTAGTAGTATTGATTGTTGTCAAAATAACCTCTTTAACGAGTTTTTAGGTCATTGAACTTATTTTATTGGCTTAGCTGTATTTAATCTTTAGTTTTGGAATCCCAAATCTATTCAGTTCAATTAACCTGTTAAGCTATGAAAAATTTCATCAAAATATTTTTCTTCATTTCAATTATTTCTATTCTTTTAAGTTCTTGTGCTAATGACAAAGACGATAAAGGTAAGAACTTCGTCAAAATGATTGAAAGCACTGAAAACGGTGTCGCTGAGAATTCAGTTTATACATATAATGAGAATCAAATTATCAGTGCAGATAATTCAAAACAAAAAATAGTGTACACCTATAAAGACGGTTTTATTATTAAAATTGTAAGCTATAATAAGGAAAGTAAATTGACTACAACCGTAGAATATACTTATCTTCAAGAGAAATTAGTAAAAGTTACGTCTTCAGAAGCTTATGTGGTTTATTATACTCATAACGCTGATGGTACTGTTTCCTATGAAAAATTCAACGTTGATTCTCAAAATCAAGAGCAAAAAGTATATCACGGAACCTTATCTTTTAAAAATAAAAATCTAAGTAAAGACGAGCGTATTTTTGATAATGTTGCTGCAAATGTGTTTTCTAGTTCAAAAACTACTTTTGATTATGATGTATACAATAATCCCTATTTTAGTATATTAGGATTTGATAAGTTATTAGATCAAGGTGTTTTGGTTTCTAAAAACAATGCTGTAAGAACAGTTGCGGAAACCATGATTATAGATGGTGACCAAACTATTTCTTCTGCAAAAATGTATGTTACTACTTTTAAATACGATGCTGATAATTACCCAACAGAACAAGTTTCTGAAGCCAGTTTACTGAATTCAAATTATTCTAAAATCCAGTATTTGTATTAATATTAGAATACGTAATTTTGGAAAAAAGAAGCAATGCAATTCCGAACTCCAATTCCTATTCTAAAAACTAATTTTCCTATAGATTATAATTCCAAAATTGGATCAATTGGTTCTTGTTTTGCAGTCAATATTGCTGATAAATTAGACTACTATAAGTTTCAAAATTACTGCAATCCTTTTGGGATTATTTTCAATCCAGTTGCTATTGAAAAATTAGTGGATAGAGTTGTTAATCAAGTTTATTTTACTGAAAAAGATATTTTTTTTCACAATGATTTATGGCATTGTTTTGAAGTACATTCAGAATTGTCAAATCCAAATAAAGAAGCATTTTTAGATTTGCTAAATCAATTAGTCGATGACACAAATCGACAAATAATCAAGTCCACACATTTTCTAATTACCTACGGAACGTCATGGGTATACCGCGATATTGAAACGAAGCAGATTGTTGCCAATTGCCATAAAGTACCTCAAAAACAGTTTTCGAAGGAATTACTTTCTATTGAATGTATTGAAAAAGCAATGCAAAATACCATTACGCTAATCCAGCAAGTAAATCCAGAAGTGAAATTTATTTTTACTGTTTCGCCAGTGCGTCATATTAAAGATGGTTTTGTCGAAAATCAACAAAGTAAAGCGCATTTGATTTCTGGAATACATAAAGTGCTGAATACTGAACACTGTAAACTGAATACCGCCTATTTTCCCAGTTACGAAATCCTCTTAGATGAGTTGCGAGATTACCGATTTTATGCTGAAGATATGCTGCATCCGAATGCAATTGCTATCGATTATATTTGGCAACGATTCAAAGAAACTACAATTCTAGAAACGGATTGGACTGTGATGGAAGAAGTAGAAGCTGTGCAAAAAAGCCTGTCACACCGACCATTTAATCCTCAATCTGAAAGTCATCAGAAATTTTTGGATAAACTTCAAAAAAGAATTGGTAAATTGAGTTCGAAATATCCATTTATGAAATTTTAATTATGATAAAAAGATTATTGATATTAGTGGGAATTGTTCTTGGTGTTATTCTCTTGTTCAAGTATTGCGAGTTCAAAAAAGATGGTGATTCTACTTTGGATTACAATACTAATTTAATTCAGCAACAAATAGTAAATGTTGGGAAATTAGTGGTTACTGAAGGACATTTCTCGGAGGTAATCACTTATAAAAACCAACAAAAATATTTGATGAACATGCTTTCATTCGAAAAGAAAGCACTTTTGGTTGTTAATGCCGATGTAACGGTTGCTTATGATTTGCATCAAATGAAATACGATATTGATGAGAAAAACAAAACCATCACTATTTTAAGTATTCCAAAAGAAGAAATCAAAATAAGTCCCGATATTCAATTTTATGATGTGGAGCAAAGTAAATTGAATCCTTTTACGGGAGATGATTACAATAAAATTAATAAACAAGTCAAAGCTAATTTAGCTAAGAAAATAGCCAATTCTTCTTTGAAAAAAAACGCAAAGAACCGCTTGGTTTCTGAGTTGTCTAAAATGCTTATTCTAACCAATAGTATGGGCTGGAAATTACAATACGAATCTCAGCTAATTGAAAATGAAAAGGATTTGAGTGAGAAAATAAAATTGTAAAGTTTAGCTCTCGAAAAAATTTCGCTCTCCATTTCTAAAATATTCAATCTTATAGAAGAACATTTCTGCCATGTTTTTGGCTCGAAGTTTAGCCTCTTCGGTTAGAGTTCCTTCAAATAAAGAATTGATAGTTTCGGTGAAAATTTCCATCCAACGATTAAAATGCTCTTTTTGTACTGGCAAATGTTTGTGCGGAGGAAATGGACTGCCAGAATAAGTATGCTCTTCCAGTAAAATAGTTTGCCAAAAGCGATACATTCTTTCTAAATGCGTGGGCCATTGATTTCCGATTTTCTCATTAAAAACAGGGCCAATTAAAGTGTCTTTTTGCACTTTGGTATAGAAAGTATCTACCAATAATTTGATGTCGTCAAGGTTTTTTATGTCTTCTAGTGGAGTCATGTTTTTATAAATATTGGATAATAAAGTTAGTTTAGCCTATAAGCTGGTGAAATAAATCTTGTTTGTCATTCAAGTATTTGTATTCAAAACTCTTATTGTCCATTTTGGTTTTTATAGCAATAATATCATTTCTGTTTTTGAGTTCTAATCCTACCACGGCAGGACCGACTTCGCGACTATTTTTCTTGGTAAACTGAAAATAGGTAATGTCGTCGTCAGGGCCTAAAATATCATTAACAAATTCTTTAAAAGCACCAGGACGTTGCGGAAATTGAATCATAAAATAATGCATTAATCCTTCGTAAAGTAAAGAACGTTCTTTTATTTCGGCGGTGCGTTCAATGTCGTTGTTACTTCCGCTAACAATACAAACTACCGTTTTTCCTTTTATTTTTTCTTTATAAAAATCCAAAGCTGCAATCGTTAAAGCGCCCGCTGGTTCTACCACCATGGCTTCTTCATTATACAAACGCAAAATGGTTGTACACACTTTTCCTTCGGGAACTAGAATAATGTCGCTTAGGTTTTTTTGACAAATATCAAAAGTTATTTTGCCTACTTGTTTTACAGCAGCTCCATCTACAAATTTGTCGATATTCTCTAAAATGTTCACTTTCCCATGAGCAATAGAGGATTTCATCGAAGGAGCTCCTTCAGGCTCTACTCCAATGATTTTTGTGTTTGGACTTAGGTGTTTAAAAACTTCCGAAAGACCCGAAGCCAATCCGCCTCCGCCTATGGGAACAAATACATAATCAATCGGTTTTGAATAGTTTTCTAAGATTTCAAGTCCAACAGTTCCTTGCCCAGCAATTACTTTTTCATCATCAAATGGATGGATAAAAGCCATTTTATTAGTGGTTGCATCTGTCATTGCAGCGGCATAAGCATCATCAAAAGTATCGCCTATGAGCACAATTTCTACAAAGGAACCTCCGAAAAGGTTAACTTGTTTTATCTTTTGTTTCGGAGTAGTTTTAGGCATGTATATTTTGCCTTGTATTTGAAGTAATTTACAAGAATAAGCCACACCTTGCGCGTGATTTCCAGCACTAGCACATATCACTCCGCCTTGTTTTTCTGTCGAGCTCAGCATACTCATTCTGTTGTAAGCTCCTCTTATTTTATAGGAACGAACGGTTTGTAAATCTTCTCTTTTTAATAAAACGCTAGCGTTAAATTCTGTAGAAAGATTTAAATTTTCGGTTAATGGAGTTACCATAACTACACCTTGTAATTGCTTTTGGGCTTCTTGTATTTGATGAAATAAATTCATGTTTTTGTAAGTATAAAAAAAACCTCCCGTACAGGAGGTTTATAAATTGTATTTTGATTACTGATTTACATAACGCTCCACCACTATTTTTGAATAATAATGTTACTTGCAATGCGAATGTTAATAGTGTTGTTCATTGTTTTAATTTGATTTGCAAATATATCAATTTTATGCTTCAATTTTTTTAAGAAGACTTATTTTTTTGATAGATCAGGAGGGTATTGTGCTAGAATTTTAGCCACAAATTCATTGATTTGTTTTTCTTTATCTCTTCGGTTTTCAGTTAAAACGCCTATTCCTTCTCCTTCCCAGATTAATTCTTTTTTCTTAGCATCTACTAAATCAATGTAAAGTGTTCCTTGTGTTGATGAACGAACGTAGCTGTTGCCTCCCCACATGTAAGGATTCCAGCCCCAACCCCAACCGTATCCCCAACCCATGTTGAATTGGTTTACGTCAATTTGTTCACGCTCTTTAGTGAAAATATTGATTAATAAGTCGGGAGTTTCACTTTTAGTCATTCCTTTTAGACTTAATTCATAGTCAATGGCACGTAAAATTCTTTTCTTGTCTAATCCAGAAATTTCAGCTTTGTCAATTCCACTTTTGTGGAAAGCATAGGTTTTGTATTGTGTAAATTCAGCTCGACTGTCATAATCAGAGTTGACTCTTATTGAGCTACAAGCACTCAATACAAAAAGAAATAATAGCGGTAATATTTTGATTGTTTTCATAATGCAATTATTTGATTACTAATGTATATTTAAAAATGATGTTCTTTATTTTTATATACGATAAAAAGGAGATTGAGATTTAATAACTAGGGATTTTAGTTGCTTCCTAAGTATTATTTCTTGTTTGCTCCTGTTTTTTTATCGTAACCATAAGGACAATGGCGGCAACCACTTTTACAACAATATCCTCTTTTTAAATGATGTTTTTCTGTAAAACATTTGTATCCTTCGGGTGTATAATAGAAATCTTCGCCTTCTATTAATTTATTTTCATTACTTTGTCCTGTCATTAATAGATTTTATTTCTGTTTTTTTGATTTTGAAAAAAATTATTTATCTACGCAAATTTATAAATTTAAAAACCAATGTTTTTTGTCGTTAACAAGTATTTAATACCAAAAGGTTTCCGTGGATTAACGGCTTACCCCTTTGTGTTTTTAAAATATCGTGCAGATAAAGAAAATTCTGTTTTTATCAATCACGAGCGCATTCATTTAAGACAACAATTAGAACTATTAATACTTCCTTTTTTTGTTTTTTATTTTCTAGAATATCTATTTAGACTGCTAAAATATAATAACAAAAATCGTGCCTATCACAACATTTCCTTTGAAAGAGAGGCATATACGAATGAGTCTAATTTAGAATATCTTAAAAAAAGATCCGTTTTTAGTTTTTGGAAGTATTTATTTAAAGAAAAATAAAAGGTATTTCGGTACTTTTTGAGTATTTGATTCGTTAGTAGTATGTGCTAGATAAGTTTTACCTTTGTGAAAAATAAAATTTACTTTGAATCAAAAACTACTCATATCATTTCCAAACTCTATTTCGGTTACCATCAAAAGGGAAGATTTGATTCATCCTGTGGTTTCTGGAAATAAGTTTAGAAAACTAAAGTACAATTTGCTTCAAGCAAAAACTGAAAATAAAAATACGCTACTTACTTTTGGAGGTGCTTTTTCAAATCATATTGCGGCAGTGGCTTTTGCTGCCAAAGAACAAGGTTTTCAATCCATCGGTATCATTCGTGGAGATGAATTGAGAGATAAAATTGAAGCCAATCCAACTTTGCAATTTGCTCAAGAATGCGGAATGCAATTCGAATTTGTTTCTCGAGAAGCCTATCGGTTAAAAAATGAATCTTCTTTTTTGGAGGATTTAAAACAACAATTTGGCGATTTTTTCTTGATTCCCGAAGGAGGAACAAATGAATTAGCCGTAAAGGGTTGCCAAGAAATTTTTACAGCAGAAGATAGCCAGTTTGATTATATTTGTTGTGCAGTAGGAACTGGTGGAACCATTTCGGGAATTATTAATAGTGCTTTACCGCATCAAAAAGTTTTAGGATTTCCAGCGCTAAAAGGCGATTTTTTACAAGATGAAATCCGTATTTTTGTGCAAAACCAAAATTGGGAGTTAATCAATGCGTATCATTTTGGTGGATATGGAAAGGTAAACGAAGATTTGATTCGTTTTATGAATCAGTTTTATAAGGATAATAAAATTCCACTAGATCCAGTATATACTGGGAAAATGGTTTTTGGAGTTATGGATTTAATCCAAAAGAATTACTTTCAAGCACATTCCAATATTTTACTCATTCACACTGGAGGACTTCAAGGAATTTACGGGATGAATGTTAAATTAAAAAAGAAACAATTACCAACAATAACTTACGATGTTTAAAAAAAGCTTAATTTTATTTATTGTCTTCGCTCTTGTTAGTTGTCATGCTACAAAATCTCCAATTGTAACTACTAAGAAAGCAGCTAGTAAAAATACTACTTATTCTAAAAAAACAAAACAAGTAAATTCAAGAAAAAGCAGAAATGAGGTGATAGAATCCACTTCAAGAACTGTAGTTACTAATGATATTGTAGGTAATTATGTGTTGCAGTATAAAGATATTGCAATGAGTAATATGAAAACTTACGGAATTCCATCGAGTATTATTTTGGCTCAAGGTATTTTAGAATCGGGAGCTGGAAGAGGAGATTTAGCCGTGACTGCCAATAATCATTTTGGTATCAAGTGCCATTCGGATTGGACAGGAGATTCCGTAAAACACGATGATGATTCAAGTCAAGAATGTTTTAGAAAATACAACAAAGTATCTGAATCTTATAGAGATCATGCCTTGTTTTTAAAGGGGAAAGGCAGATATGCTAGTTTGTTTGAACTCGATAAAGACGATTATAAATCTTGGGCTAAAGGTTTAAGAAAAGCAGGTTATGCCACCGATCCAAAATATCCAGACAAATTAATTTCGTACATAGAGCGTTATGATTTAGCACAATATGATGCTCTTGTTTTAGGTACTAAATATGTGCCAATGGAAAATCAAAATACAAGAGTAGTTAACATCAATTCTAGAAATGATGGTTATTACGAAGTACAAAAAGGAGATACGTTGTATTCTATTTCAAAGAAATACAATTTATTAGTTGAGGATTTAAAGCAAAAAAATAAACTGTCAGATAATACCCTTTCTATAGGTCAAAAACTGAAAGTGAATTAATTGTAGTTGTAGAATAAAAAATGAGTGAGTTAGAAATGAAGGATTTTATCTAAAATCTGATTTCTAAAATCTGAAATATAAAAATAAAATGTTATACCAAAGAAGTAGCCAGCTATTTGCTGAAGCAGAAAAAGTAATTCCAGGAGGAGTAAATTCGCCAGTAAGAGCATTCAAATCAGTAGGAGGAACGCCTATTTTTGTAAAACAAGCTAAAGGAGCTTATTTGTATGATGAAGATGGAAACCGATTGATTGATTATATCAACTCATGGGGACCAATGATTTTGGGTCATGCTTTTGAACCCGTGGTTGAGGCAGTAACAGAGAGAGCTAAATTAGGAACTTCTTTTGGAATGCCTACCGAATTAGAAACTCAAATTGCGGCTTTGGCAGTTTCGATGGTTCCAAATATTGATAAAATTCGTTTCGTGAATTCAGGTACCGAAGCTTGTATGAGTGCCGTAAGGTTAGCGCGTGGATTTACAAAAAGAGATAAAATTATCAAATTTGCAGGTTGTTATCATGGACATTCTGATTCTTTCTTGATTCAGGCTGGAAGTGGTGCGCTTACATTTGGAACACCTAACAGCCCTGGAGTTACAGCAGGAACAGCCAAAGATACTTTGTTAGCTAGCTATAATGATTTAGAAAATGTACGAAGTTTAATAGAAGCCAATCCAAACGAAATTGCTGCGATCATAGTAGAACCTGTTGCAGGAAATATGGGATGTATTCCTCCAAATAAAGGTTTTTTAGAAGGCTTGCGCCAAATGTGTTCGGATAATGGAATTTTACTGATTTTTGATGAGGTAATGACTGGTTTTCGATTAGCCAAAGGTGGAGCTCAAGAATTGTTGAATATCAATGCTGATATTGTTTGTTTCGGAAAAGTAATTGGTGGAGGATTACCAGTTGGTGCTTTTGCTGCCAGAGCTGAAATTATGAATTATTTAGCGCCACTTGGTCCTGTTTATCAAGCAGGAACTTTGTCTGGGAACCCGTTGGCGATGGCTGCGGGATTAGCAATGTTAGAATCCTTAAATAATGATGTTGCTATTTTTCAAAGATTAGAAGAAAAAACAGCTTATTTAGAAGCAGGAATTAATAAAGTACTAAAAGCAAATAATATTGTTTTTACGATTAATAGAGTAGGTTCAATGATTTCGGTACATTTTGATGAAAGTCCAGTTGTCGATTTGAAAACAGCTGCCAAAGGCGATAACGAAAGCTTTAAAAAATTCTTCCATGGTTTATTACAAGAAGGGATTTATATTGCGCCATCGGCTTACGAAACTTGGTTTATAACAGATGCTTTGACTTATGAGGATTTAGATTTTACCATAAATGCCATTGATAAAGTTTCAAAAACTTTATAATTTTTAAAAAGCAAAAAAAAAGCTTCGAGTTATTGTCTCGAAGCTTTTTTTTAGTTTTCCATGTTACCGCCACCTTGTCTGTCGTCCATTCTTTGTTGCATTCTTTCTCTCATTTTTTCTTGTTCACTTTCCCATTTTTTTAATTGTTCTGGGGTTAAGATAGTTTTCAGTTTATCATTGCTTTTTTTTCTTTCAGCCATCATTTGTTCTCTAGAAAATTCTTTTTGATTTTCTCTATTTTTGGCTTCTTCAGCATAAATTTCTTTAAGTTGTTCTTGTTGTTTGGCATCTAGGCTCAACATAGAAGTCATTCTTTCCACTCGTTTATCTGGATTCATGTTCGCTCTTTGTGGTCTGTTGTTTCCATTTTGTGCAAAAGCGGATACTCCAACAACTAGTAATGCTGCAATAATTAATTTTTTCATCTTTTTTATTTTTTGATTAATGTTAAAAGTTATTGCTATAGGATATTAATTATACGAAAAGGTTTAATTGTTAACATAAAATTAATAAAGGAGTAGTTAATTCATTGTTGAAATCTCAGTCTTGTTTTTGAGTTATTATTTGTTTTAAAAAAGCAATTTGTATCGTTTTTTCTGTATTTACATAGCTGTTCAATCTTTATTTTTTTTGAGTATTATTTTTGAATAGTGTAGTTATCTTTCACTACTATAGGGATACCATCATTTGTTATTCCTTCTAGATTTATATTTATAGTGCTATTGACTTCATTATTGTAATATGAAATTGTAGCTTTTCCATTTTCATCTGGTTGAACATAAGGATTCCAATATAAGGTATTTCGAATATCGGCTTTTTCGTTTTCTAATGGTTTTGGCTTACTGTAATCAGGGGAGTAGAAAAATCGTGTATTTTGGTATCCATTAACAGGCATAGCGATGGAGTGAAAAACTTTTTTACTTGTAGTTGATCCTTTTCCCTCTTTGGTATAGATAAGTATTGCCCCATTGCCTCCTTGCGAACCAAAAACAGCTGCTCCAGGACCCTTTATAGCTTCAATTTTTGCAATATCATCAGTAGAAATACCAGATAAAAAATCCATATCAGTTTCTATTCCATCCACCAAAACAAGAGCAGGACCGTTATAGCGATTAAATCTGATGGAATTGCCTGAGGTTGTTACATTAGGAATGGCAATTTGGATAAGTAAAAAAATATTGGAGAAGTGTGGTCCTTTTTCTTCAGGAATATAAGTATAATCTGCAAAACCATAGCGACTTGGACTAGTGTCTTCCTTCTTTTTTTTGTTTATAATGACAACATCTTTCAATTGGTTTTCTTCAGGGATATTAAAGAGAATATTTTTGTTACGAATGTTTGATTGGATTTGATTTATTTTATCTTCTTCGGTACTTAAGGATTTGTAGTTCTTGAAGTCTACGGCAAAAGGTTGATTGTAGATAGAGTCCAATACAAATTTACCTCTATTTTTCCCTTTTTCATTTTTTGTATTTAGCAACATAGTAGCAGTTCCTTGGAAAATAATATTGTTAAATTCAAATTTTCCGTTCACATCAGTTGTGTCATTTAACATTACGGAATTAGCATTATTTAGTAGTACCATTTGCACTTGACTATTTTCTTTGGGAGTCGTACCAATTAAGTTTTCTACTTTTCCAGCTATTCTAATTCCTTTTTCTACTTTGAAATTTTGGTTTTCATAGAGATTTGGAAATTTTTTCCATACAAAATCGCGCCACCCTTGAGTAAGCAAAAGTAAATCTAAATGAGGCAATCTTAAAGGATTAGAAATATTGAAATAGTAACTAGGGTCGTTTACTTTTCCCCTAATGTCCGATGCCATTAGAAAATAGGAACAGATATTTATGTTGTTATCAAAACCTTCGTTTATACCATTGGTGTCAGTGGCTGCTATAGAAAAATTTGCAATTAAAGGAGTATTCTGTTTGTTTTTTGCTAAAATAGTTAGGGTTACTTTTTCTTTAGGGGTGTATTGTTTCTTGTCGGTTGTTAAAGAAACGGAGATTTCTTTTTTCTTTTCGATATAAACCAATCTTTCACTTTGCGGTTTGGATAGATTATCATAAAGTGTAATTTGAGTAATTCCCTCAGGTAGATTTTCTTCCGGTAATATAAAAGAAAGTTTGGTTTCTTTTAGAGTTTGACTACCTTCAAAATACGAAATGCCTCTAGTTGTACAAATAATGGTCAAAGGCTTGTCTAGATTTTGATTGAGAGTTGCTGTATTAGTTTTTATGGAAACTATTTTTTTTTCGTCAATTTCATTGAGGCTCAGCGAATATCCTGTTTTTTGAGCTTCCGGAATAGCTATTTTTATTTCTTCGTTGTTAGCCGTGATGACTAAAGCATAATATTTTTGATTCTTTTCGGGTTGCATCATGAATTTGCCCATACCATCATGACTGCTTTTGAATAAATTGATTTGCTTGTCATTGGAATCAAAGACTGTCCCTTTTATTTCAATTGGGTTTCCGAAGGAATCAGTTGCTTTGAAGGCTACATTGCTAATTACATCTTCAACTAAAGAGCCTCCTTCTGGGAAAAAGTCAACCAAAACCTTAGCGGTATTTGTAAGTTCAGATTCCTCTTTTGCTTTTTTATTTTTCGAAAGTGCTTTTACTTCTTCGTTTGATTTGCTTAAATTATCCTTGTTGGGAGTTATAATTTGAATTTCTTTTTTGAAAATAAAATCATCTCCATAATTTCGCATCCAATTGGTGTAGGCTCTTAGTTGATAGGTTCCTGGTTTGATATCGAGTGAATCTGCCAGCATAAAATCACCATGACCAAGACCTCCTTCAAGGCGGGTGATGTTGCGACTGATTATTTTAGATTCTGGGGAAATGAGTTCTACATAGAGTATTTTACTCAGATCAAAAAGTTGATTGGTATAGGCATAGACTGAGTAGGCTTTGTACCAAATTGATTCGCCAACGGTGTAATAATTGTTATCAGTGTGTAGGTATATTTTTTCAATATCTGGGATGTTTTTTTTAATAGAATCTTTTTGCTGTTGAGCAATGAGAATTGACGGTATGCTATAAAAAAATACAAATAGATAAAATAATTTTTTGGTCATGGTTGAAGTTATTTGGTTTTTGATAGTATCCAAAATTACAATTAGATAGCTCTTTTATAATAGAATAGTTTTTTTAGGTTTGGTTTAATTTAAAACCCATATTAAATTGTTTTTTTAGTAAATATAAATTTACATTATAAATATTAAAGATAAAACTTACTTAATGTTTTGATTTTTTTATAAATTAATTGTTTAAAAGAGAATTTGTATTTAGCAAAAAAATATTATTGTAACCCGTAGTGCATTATAAAAAAAGTTGCTCAAAACACTAAAAAGTGGTAAATTGTAATGATTACCAGTCAATTACAATAATGAGCAACTTACAGGCAAATTAC
>WSSedL1CaDRAFT_10001376_pt1 | contig 14286 bp, 11 predicted proteins | sample WetSurSL1Cattail_FD_9464 | JGI IMG/M metagenome (IMG submission 9464)
CGCCATACTACTCCCCTCCAATACGTATTATCAGGCTTGGGCCGCGTCGCCGGACGGCGCCGCGGCGGCTTCCGCAGCCGCTTCCGGCGCGGGGGAATCGTCGAGCGGCGTTTCCGCCTCGCCGACATCGATGCCGGACGCCGCTTGGCTTTCCGACAGGCCATCGATCACCGCGCGGGCCACCAAATCGCAATACAGGCCGAGGGCGCGGGCGGCATCGTCGTTGCCGGGGATCGGATAAGCAATGCCGTCGGGGTCGCAGTTGGAATCGAGGATCGCGACCACCGGAATGCCCAGCTTGCGGGCCTCGGCGATGGCAATCGATTCCTTGTTGGTGTCGATCACGAACAGCATGTTGGGCAGACCGCCCATTTCCTTGATGCCGCCGAGCGAACGTTCCAGCTTCTCCTGCTCGCGCATCAGGCCGAGGAGTTCCTTCTTGGTGCGGCCCGAGGGTTCGGTCGAACCCAAGATTTCTTCGATGTTGCGCAGGCGCTTGATCGAATTCGAAATGGTCTGCCAGTTGGTCAGCGTGCCGCCGAGCCAGCGGTGGTTGACGTAATACTGGGCGCAACGCTTGGCCGCCGCCGCCACCGGATCGGCCGCCTGACGCTTGGTGCCGACGAACAGAATGCGTCCGCCCTGCGCCGCCACTTCGCGCATGGCCACCAAGGCCTGGTGCAGCAAAGGCACGCTCTGGGTCAGGTCGATGATGTGGATGTCGTTGCGGGTGCCGTAGATATACGGCGCCATCTTGGGGTTCCAACGCTGGGTGCGATGGCCGAAATGCGCGCCCGACTCCAAAAGTTGGCGCATGCTGAATTCTGGCAAAGCCATGATTTACTTCTCCTTTTCCGGTTCACCTGACGCGAGGGCGTGACCCTTTCGGGCACCGGACGGGGGCAAAGGAACACCCTTCGCAAGACCCACCTCGCGCGCGGAATGGCGCGGGTTATAAGGGGCGCCGCGGCAAGACGCAAGCCACCTCGCGCCGAACGGGAAAAGCCGAAAGACAGCCTCGCCCAACCTGCATCCAAACTCCGTTTCGGCCGCATCCCCCCTGCAAACGGAACGAAGACGCTTCGGCGCAATGGACGAAAAAACATGACTTTTCATCGTATTAACCTTCAAGCTGCCATTTGGACAGCCGCATGGCTGCTGGCGGCGGCCGCGGCGCCGGCGCAGGATCGGGATACGGCCCGCCTGGATGCGTTCGTCCAATCCCACGTCGCCGACGGCAGCTTCATGGGGGCGGTGCTGATGGTGGAAGACGGCAAGACACTGCTCGACAAGGGCTATGGCAGCGCCAATCAAGAATGGAACGTCCCGAACGATCCCGGCACGGTCTTCCGCATCGGATCGATCACCAAACAATTCACCGCCGCTGCCGTCTTTCTGTTGCAGGAGCGCGGCAAGCTCGACATCGACGATCCGGTGCGGAAATATCTTCCCGACGCGCCGACGGCTTGGGATGGCGTCACGATTTACCATCTGCTGACTCATACTTCGGGCATACCGAACTTCACTGAACTCCCCGATTTCGCCACGCGCCGTCGCGGCCCGACCACGCCGGACCGGTTGATCGCGTCGGTGCGCGGCATGCCGCTGGATTTCCCGCCCGGGACCAAATGGAACTACAGCAACACCGGCTACGATGTACTCGGGGCCGCCATCGAGAAAGTCTCCGGCGAAAGCTATGCCCGTTTCCTCGAGGAAAACATCTTCAAGCCGCTCGGCCTGAACGAAACCGGCTACGACACGGCCGGAAAGCTTATCAAGCGCCGCGCTTCGGGATATGTGCGCGGGGCTGACGGTTTGCGCAATGCCGGTTATATCGACACCGATGTGCTGTATGCCGCAGGCGCTCTGCATTCGACGACGCACGATCTCGTCAAGTGGGAACGGGGACTGTTCGGCGGAAAATTGCTTTCGGCGGCGTCCCTGAAGAAAATGACGACCCCCTTCATCGCGACGAGCCTGACGGGAACCGAATACGGTTGCGGGCTGTTCATTCAGCGGTTTGACGGCCATATCGGCATCAGCCACGTCGGCTTCCTCGACGGTTTCAATTCCGAACTCTTCCATGTTCCCGACAAAAAACTGACGGTCGTCGTGCTGGGGAACGTCAGCGGCTCAAAGTCTATGATGCTGGCCACCGCACTGGCCAAGATTGCGTTGGGCGAAAAGGGTACGCCCTCGTCCGAAATGCCGGTGGATAAATAGACGGAAAGGCTAATGCGGCGGATTACACCGCCTCCACTGCCGCGACGCCGGACAAGACGTGGATCGCCTCTTTCATCGCCACCGACACCGAAACCTTCTTGGGCAGGGCAATTTCGACCTCTTCGCCCTCGCCGCCCGGCACCACCAAGGTGACGATCCCCTTGCCCGGCCTATTCAACACCTCGGCCAGGGCATCGAGTGCCCCGGCATCGGTCAGCGTCACCTTGAGCCCCTCGCCCGCGTCGGCCGCCGCCTTGTCGAGATCGCCGATCGCCGCCGCCCGCAGACGCAGATCTTCGCCTTCCCAGCCGGCCGACACCGTTACCAGCACCGCCCGCCCCTCTTCTAGCAGCGGCCGCGAAGCATTGAGGATTTCCGAAAACAGCATCACCTCGAACATGCCGGTGGCATCGGAAAAGGAGACGAAGGCGTAGGGCTGATCGTTCTTGCCGCGCCGCTCGCGCTTGGCGATGACGGTGCCGGCCAGCACGGCGCGAAAATCCGAGCGCCTGCGATCCTCGTGCAGGGCGGCGCAGGTGACCACGCCGAGCCTTTTCAGCGCAACGCCGTAGGCGTCGAGCGGATGGCCGGACAGATAAAAGCCGATGGCGGAAAATTCTTCGTTCAACCGCTCGTGCGCCGGCCAGTCCGGACATTTGGGCAGGCGCAATTCGCTTTCCCGCCCGCCGCCGAACAGGCTGGCCTGACCGCTGGCCCGTTCCTCGGATTTGCGCGCGGCAGCGGCGAGCACGACCTCGGACGATTCGAACAGACGGCGGCGATTGGCATCGAGACAATCGAAGGCACCGGCCCGTACCAGATTTTCGAACACCCGCTTGTTGACCTGCTTGGGATCGACGCGCGCGGCAAAATCGCCGAGCGATTTAAACGGCCCGCCGGCGCGCCGCACCTGCACCACATGTTCCATCGCCTGCTGACCGACGCCCTTCACCGCGGCCAGCGCGTAATAGATCTCCCCCGCCTCGGCATCGCAGGAGAAGGCGGCATCCGACCGGTTGACGTTCGGCGGCAGTACCTTGATTCCCATCCGCTCGGCTTCCTGGCGGAAGACGTTGAGCCGATCGGTCGAGGCAATATCGAGCGTCATCGAACCAGCGAGAAATTCGACCGGATAGTTCGCCTTGAGATAGGCGGTCTGATACGCCACCTGGGCGTAGGCGGCGGCATGGCCCTTGTTGAAACCGTAACCGGCGAACTTCGCCGCCTGTTCGAAAATCCGTTCGGCGATTTCCTGCTGCACGCCGCGCGCCGCCGCCCCGGTGACGAACTTTTCGCGCTGCTTGTCCATTTCCGAGACGATCTTCTTGCCCATCGCCCGGCGCAACAGATCGGCCTCGCCCAAGGTGTAGCCGGCAAGTTCGCGGGCGATGCGCATCACGTCTTCCTGATAGGTCATCACCCCGTAGGTTTCCTTCAGGAGCGGTTCGAGCGCGGGATGGAGATATTCCGGTTGCTCCTTGCCGTTCTTGCAGGCGATGTATTTGGGGATCGAATCCATCGGTCCCGGCCGGTAGAGCGCCACCAACGCCACCAGATCGTTGATGTGGTCGGGCTTCATCTTGCGCATCAGATCGCGCATACCGGTGGATTCCAACTGGAACACTCCGACGCTGTCGCCCTTGGCCAGCATTTCGAAGGTGGCACGGTCGGTGAAGTCGAGGCTCTGGGCGTCGATCTCGATGCCGCGCAGCGCGATCAACTTCTGCACGGTGGCAATGACGGTGAGGGTTTTGAGGCCGAGGAAGTCGAACTTCACCAGGCCGGAATCTTCCGATCCGTGATAGTCGAACTGGGTCACCGGCACGTCGGAACGCGGATCGCGGTAGAGCGGCAGAAGTTCGACCAGCGGCCGGTCGCCGATCACGATGCCGGCGGCGTGGGTCGAGGTATGGCGATACAGCCCTTCGACCTTTTCGACGATGGAATAGAGCTTGCCCACCATCGGCTCGGCTTCGGCGATCTGCATCAACCGCGGTTCGTCGGCCATCGCCTGTTTGAGCGAAATCGCCTTGCCCGGCGGGTTGGGCACCAGCTTGGCGATTTTATCCACCAGCCCCAGCGGCATCTGCAGCACCCGGCCGACGTCGCGCACCGCCACCCGCGCCTGCAACGACCCCAGCGCCAAAATGTGCGCCACCTTATCGTGGCCGTATTTGTCGCGCACGTAATGCACCACCTCGTCGCGCCGCTCCTGACAGAAATCGATGTCGAAGTCGGGCATCGAAATACGCTCGGGGTTGAGGAAGCGCTCGAACAAGAGACCGAAGCGGATGGGATCGAGGTTGGTGATGTCGAGCGACCAGGCGACCAGCGAGGTGCCGCCCGATCCGCGCACGCCGACCGGGATGCCTTGCGCCCGCGTCCATTTCATGAAGTCGGATACGATTAGAAAATAGCCGGGAAAATCCATCCGAATAATGACGCCGAGTTCGAAGGCCAGCCGGTCGTCGTAGACCTTGCGGTCGGCATAAAGCCCGTGCTTTTCCAGCTTGCGGTTCAGCCCGGCTATGGCCTGGGCCTTCAATTCCTCGGTGGCGCTTAAGCCCGAAGCCGGCTCGAATTTCGGCAGCAGAGGGTTGCGCTTATAGGGCTTGAACGCGCAGCGCTTGGCGATTTCGACGGTGTTCTCGATCGCCTCGGGCAGATCGGCGAACAGCGCCGCCATCTCGGCCGCCGACTTGAAGCGATGCTCGCGGGTCAGGCGGCGGCGATCCTCCTGCGAAACATAGGCGCCGTCGGCAATGCACAGCAGCGCATCGTGCGCCTCGTACATGTCGGCGGGACAGAAATGCACGTCGTTGGTGGCGACCAGCGGCAGATCCTTGCCGTAGGCCAGATCGATCAGATGGCCTTCAACGGCACGCTCCTCGGGCATATTGTGACGTTGCAATTCGACGTACAGCCGGTTCGGGAACATCGCCGACAAACGATCGACCAATGCGGCGGCGTCCGGCTGGCCGTTGAGCAACATCGTATTGACGATGCCGCCCGGACCGCCGGTGAGCGCGATCAGGCCGTCGCTGTGTTTTTCCAGCCGGTCGAGCGTGACATGTGGCCAGTCGCCCGCCTCCACTTCCAGGTAAGACGCGCTGACCAGCTTCAGCAAATTGAGATAGCCGGCCTCGTTCTGCACCAGCACCGGCAAATAGGGCGGCTTGGGCTTGAGGCCGACCGACGGACTATCGTCGATCTGAACCGCCAGCAGGCAACCGACGATCGGCTGCACCCCGGCCTTGGCCACGGTATTGGTAATGTCGAGCACGCCGAACAGATTGTTGGTGTCGCACACCGCCACCGCCGGCATGTCGGACCCGCGCACCCATTTGGCCAGTTCCTTAGGCTGGATCGCCCCTTCCAGCATGGAATAGGCGCTTCTGACCCGAAGATGCACGAACGGCGGAATTTGCTTTACTTCGGCCATGACCCAATCCCATCGGCCCTAGAGCGCTTCATTGTTTTGGTGTATCGGTCCGCCGTCGGGTCGGGCGAGCGCAAATGCCGGTTCATCCACAGCAAATCAGCCGGCCGCCATCACCGCCTGAGCCGCACCGGTCAGAACATAAGAGCATGCCAGAAAAAGCATCAGCCCCACGCCCGCCGCCGCATCCTTCAACCACTCCATCGCTGCCTCCATCAATGCTAGTGTCCCGATTCCGAAATCCGTTTTATTCCGGTATCAGGTACTTACGGATTTTTAGAATCGTCAGGACACTAGCCAACCTATTGATCCTAGTGTCGTTTCGGTTTCGAAATTCGTTACCCATGCCGATATAGAGAATAAAACGAACTTCGAAACCACGACACTAGGGGCAGTATAATGTTCTTTCTTTGTTCGTCAAGAACAAAACGTGACCGTTAACTTGCTTTTGCCCCCAGCTTGCCGGCATCGAGCAGCTTACCCTCGTGCAGCACCAGAGCGCGGTCCATCTTGGCGGCAAGCTGCAAATTATGGGTGGCGATCAGCACCGCCACGCCTTCCAGGCGCACCGCCTCGGTCAACGCAGCGAACACGCCATCGGCGGTGCGCGGGTCCAAATTCCCGGTCGGCTCGTCGGCCAGCAAAATGCGCGGATGGTTGGCCAAGGCGCGGGCGATGGCGACGCGCTGCTGCTCGCCGCCCGAAAGCTGTGCCGGTCGATGTTGCACGCGCTCGGCCAGTCCCATCAAGGTCAAAAGCCGGGTCGCCTCCCGTTCGGCATCCGCCTTTTTCTTCCCCGCGATCATCTGCGGCATCGCCACGTTCTCCAGCGCAGAGAACTCGGGCAGCAGATGGTGGGCCTGATAGACGAAGCCGATGGTCTGACGGCGGATCGCCGTGCGCATCTCGTCGGAGAGTTTGGAGACTTCCGCCCCCTCGATGACGATTTCGCCGCCGCTCGGCGCTTCCAGCAGACCGGCAATGTGCAGCAGCGAAGACTTGCCCGCGCCCGACGGCCCGACCAAGGCCACCAGTTCGCCCGGCATCAAGGTAGCGTTCAGATCGCGGAAGATCTCCAGCTCGCCCTCGCCTTCCTTGAAGATTCGGGAAATGCCGACCAGCTGCAATGCGGGGATGACGTCACTCATAGCGCAGCGCCTCCACCGGATCGAGCCTGGCCGCCCGCCACGAAGGGTAAAGTGTGGCGAGGAACGTCAGCGTAAGACTCATGGCCACCACCGCGACAACCTCGCCGACGTCCATCTCGGCCGGCATACGGCTGAGGAAATAGATGGTCGGGTCGAACAGCGTGGTGCCGGTCAGGGCCGACAGGCCCTGGCGAATGGCCTCGATGTTGTCGCAGAACAAAACGCCGATGAGAAAGCCGACAAAGGTGCCGGTGGCGCCGACGGCAAGCCCGGCGATCATGAATATGCGCAAGATCGCGCCGCGGCTCGCCCCCATGGTGCGCAAGATCGCAATGTCGGCGGATTTGTCCTTCACCAGCATGTAAAGGCCGGAAATGATGTTGAGCGCCGCCACCAGAATGATCAGCGTCAGGATCAGAAACATCACGTTGCGCTCGATCTGCACCGCATCGAAGAAGCTGGAATCACGGTCGTGCCAGGTGGTGACGCGGGCGGTCGATCCGGCGGCGGCCTGCATCGCCGGCACCAGATTGTCCACCCCGTCGGCATCCTCGACCATAACCTCGATGCCGGTCACCCCCTCGCCGGTGTTGAAGAAAGCCTGCGCCTCGGAAAGCGGCATGAAGACGAAGGTCTGATCGTATTCGCTCATGCCGATCTTGAAGGTGCCGGCAACGGCATAGCTTTTGACCCGGTAGGTGGTGCCCATCGGCGTCACGTCGCCATAGGGCATCATCAAGGTGATCTGCATGCCGGGGGCGAGGCCGAAGCGGCGCGCCATCCGCTCGCCGATAATCACATGCTCGCCGTCTTCGAAGCGGTCGAGCGCACCGGGCGACAGGGTGCTCGACACCATGGCGAAGGCTTTCAGATCCTTCAGCGTCATGCCGCGCACCATCGCGCCGTAATTGAGTTTGTTGGCGCCCGCCACCACCTGCCCGTCGACCATCGGGGTCGCCTTGATCACGCCGGGCACTTTCAGGATGTTGCCGGTCACCGCATCGTAATCCGGCAGATAACCGGTAGCGCCCTGCACCAAAGCGTGGCCCTGCACCCCCAGGATGCGCGCCATCAGCTCGTGGCGGAAGCCGTTCATCACCGCCATGACGATGATCAGTGTGGCCACCCCGAGCGCGATGCCGACCAGAGAAATCACCGAAATGACCGAGATGAAGCCTTCCTTGCGCTTGGCGCGCAAATAGCGAAAGGCCAGCATCCACTCGAAGGGGGCAAACGGCCGCACGGCGGCCGGCCCGGATACATTAGTTTGCGGATCGGACATTCAGGCCCTTTCGGCACGGAAAAGCATGAGGTACTTCTAGAGCGCAATCGGAAAAGTGTGAAGCGGTTTTCCGAATGAATTGCGCGATAAAACAAGCAACTAATGGATTTGTCATGCAGCGAGCCCTTTCCGTTACCCGTGAAGCCTTCCCCGACTGGTATCAGGCGGTGGTGCGCGAAGCCGACTTGGCCGAAGCCTCGCCGGTACGCGGCTGCATGGTCATCAAGCCCTGGGGGTACGGGGTGTGGGAAAGAATTCAGCAGGTGCTCGACCGCCGGATCAAGGAAACCGGGCACGAGAACGCGTACTTTCCGCTGTTCATCCCGCTGTCCTTCTTCGCCAAGGAGGCCGAGCACGTCGCCGGCTTCGCCAAGGAAATGGCGGTGGTCACCCACCACCGGCTGAAGATGATCGACGGCAAGCTTCAGCCCGACCCGGAAGCCAAACTCGAGGAACCGCTGATCGTGCGGCCGACCTCGGAAACCATCATCGGCGACGCGTTTTCCCGCTGGGTCAAAAGCCATCGCGATTTGCCGGTGCTGATCAACCAATGGGCCAACATCGTGCGCTGGGAAATGCGCACAAGACTGTTCTTACGCACGGCGGAATTCCTCTGGCAGGAGGGCCACACCGCCCACGCCACCGGCGAAGAAGCCCGCGAAGAAACCATGAAGATGCTTCAGGTCTATCGCGAATTTTCCGAAGGCACCCTGGCGATGCCGGTGATCGCCGGCGAGAAATCGGCCAACGAACGCTTCCCCGGCGCGGTTGCGACCTATTCGATCGAGGCGATGATGCAGGACGGCAAGGCGCTGCAGGCCGGCACCTCGCATTATCTCGGCCAGCATTTCGCCGAGGCCCAGAACATCCGCTTCCAGAACGATGCCGGCGAACTTCAGTTCTGCCACACCACCAGTTGGGGGGTTTCCACCCGGCTGATCGGCGGCGTCATCATGACCCATGGCGACGACGACGGCTTGCGCCTGCCGCCGGCCTGCGCGCCGCAGCAGATCGTCATCGTGCCGATGCTGCGCGACAAACCGGAAGATGCCGCGCTTCTCGAATATTGCGACGTCTTGGCGAAGGCTTTGCGCGAAAAAATCGCCTTCGGCGAGCCTTTGCGCGTTCTCTTGGACAAGAAGGCCCAGAAGTCGGCGGAGAAACGCTGGAACTGGGTACGCCGTGGTGCGCCGCTGATCGTCGAGGTCGGCGGCCGCGACATGGCGGGCGGCACCGTCACCTACATGCGGCGCGATGTTTTGCGCGACGGCGACAAGGTGAAATCGCACAATGCGCCGCGCGAACAATTCGCGGCCGAGGCGGCGGGGCTTCTGGTCGAAATCCAGAACGCACTGTTTGCCGAAGCCAAGGCACGGCTTGCATCCAACATCCGCACCGACATCACCTCGTTCGATGGACTCGTCGAGTATTTCAAAGGCGACGAAGACGGCTTCAAGGGTTGGGTGAAAGCGTCTTGGGCACGGCCGGAAGGCGCCGAACTGGAGACAATCGACGAGAAACTGAAAGGCTTGAAGCTGACCCTTCGCAATGCGCCGCTCGACCAGCCCGCCGCGCACGGCCCCTGCATCTTCACCGGCCGCCCCGGCGTCGAGGAAATCCTGATCGCAAGGGCGTACTGAGGGAGGAGCCTCTTGTAGAGACTAGATTTAAGCTTAGATTCAGGTCTAAGTTATAGCGTTGGCTTTGGGTATACCCCCTCATACCGAAAGGAATGGCCATGCATCGCACGACCACGAAGCTGAAGAGGTCCGAGGGTAGTCGATATAAAATTAACCTTAGGTACAGGCGATATGACGTGCCTGCATTTTGGGGAGGTTTTTTGTTGGGGCTTTCTTCGCCAGCGATGTTTTTTTTGCCGTTAAATGTTGACAATTTGTGCCCATTGGGAACGTCCAAGGGTGATTGGCGGGCGATCGGGGATGATTTCCGCAAAGTTTTAAAAAGCTCGCATATCAGCGGGCAAGCTAAATGAGTAGAGATGATAAAGCTGCCAAGTCTACTGATGAGGCGTCTCACCCGCTAGACGCGGACGGTCACAGCAGATCCAGTGCGGAAATTGAAAAGGCGCTCTCGAACGTAGTGCCGGCGGCAGAACTGCCAGGAACGGTAAAACGGATAGAGCGGATTTTTTACGCTGAGCACCATAAGGGCCCACTACCTCCATCGCGGCAATTAGCCGAGTATGAAAAAATTCTGCCGGGGTTGGCAGAACGTATCGTGCATATGGCAGAGGAAGAACAGAAGCATCGTCACCACTGCGATACTTCCATCGTTAAAGCTCAAACAGCACTCCCCTTGAGAGGGCAATGGTTTGGGGTATCAATCATGGTGCTCTTGGTAGCATGTGCGTTGATTGCCCTGCTGGTTGCCAAAAGCGTTTGGGGGGCGGCTTTATTTCTCACCCCTGCGGCAATTGCCGTCTCAACAGCATTAATAACCGGACAAATCCGTTTTGCTTCGGAAGATAAAGATGAAAATGATAGTGACCCTGATGGCGAAGGAAAAGTATCGCCAGATACGGATAGTGATAACAAGTTATAGATTTTCCTAGTGTGCCTTTTTAATTTCATAGTTGTTTTATTATAAAACCTGTTTCTTCTGTCGCCGGCTACCCGAGCGTATTGCCGATAGGCGTGTTATAGTTCCCCATGGCGTGGGGTCTGGCGGCGTTGGGGATTGTGCTTGCGGCGCTGGCCATATGCGGGCGCGCATCCGCGTTTCGGCCGCCACCCGCGCCCCTTGCCTCGTCACCGGCCGGAGGGGTAATCCCCATCGCCAAGGCGTAGTTGAGTAACACGAGATACAATGCGCGCAAGCATCATGCGTTTACTGCCGGCGATCGCGGCGGTGGTTTGCGTCGGCTTGCCGGCGGCGGCCGGCCAAGCGTCGAAATGCGCCGGGGCGGCGACGAATCTGCAAGACAAGTTCCAGATCGGCGCCCTGTCGCCCCATCGCGAAGCCGACTGCCCGCTGGTTGTGGCCCTTTCCGAAGCGATGGATTTGCTTGACGAGCGGGACTTCCCGAATACCCAGGCCCGCGTCGAACCGCTGAAGCCGATCGACTATGGCGCGGCGGTCAAACGCGCCATGCGCGCGGCAACCCGGAACGATCGGACCCGCAACGCCGCGTGCGCGCTGTTTCTCGACATCGCCGCCAGGGCCACCGACGAAGCCTCGATCGCGCACCTGTCCGAGGTTATCGCCGCCATCGACGGAGCCTCCGGCACCTGCGCCAAGCGGCTGGCGGCGCCCAAGGCCGATCCGGCCGCATCGCGAAAGCCAGCGGCGGTTTTCGAAACTCCGATCGAAAAGAAGATCGTTCCGCTTGCGGCCGACGCGCTGAACCCGCAAGCCAAGCGGACGCGCACCTGCTTCTATTACCCCGGCATCATGGTGAAAGAGATCGATTGGGGCGAAGTGGGGGCGGAACGGCAATCCTTGGTTCCGATTCCACCGAATGCCGCCTCGCCCGCCTGTGGCGACGCGAATGCGCACGAGATCGCCATCGCCGCCCCGGGTTGGAGCGGATATTACCACGGCAAAATCGGGTATGCCTTTTTCTTCGATGACGGAGACGGCGTAAACAGCGGCCTGCCATTCATCGTTGTTTCGGCTCAGGGCAAGGTCCTGCTGGAAGACAGCTACGACGGCGGTGAATTTCACGCCGCGAAAATCGAAGGCACGAATATCTTCGTGCGGTTTCGCCGAACCTGGATGGCTCCCTGTTCGCTTTTTACCGATCCGGCGGGGTGCTGGAAGACCGTCATGGCACAGACGGGGCTTCCCGCCGACGCCCGGCCGGATTGCGGCAATGCGTACAAGAAACAAATGGTGCAAGCACCGAAATACGCCGCCGACACAGCAAAAACGCCCAGCATGATCGCCTATGAGGCGGAAGCGCGGATATCGCTGCAGAAGGCGACGGTCTCGGCCCTACCCGGGCCGGTGACGTGCTGGTTGCCGGACTGACTGAGAAATCCCGTTCGGCATTCGCCCCGCGCTGTTGTATACTCTCTCTCATGGGGTGGGTTTTGGCAGGCTTGGGGATCGTGCTTGCTGCGCTGGCCGTATGGTGGGCGCGCATCGCGTTCCGGCCACCGTCGCGCCTTCGCCCCGGCTTTATCGCCACCAACGATCAGGGCGCGTTCGGCGAACTTCTGACCGCCGCGTATTTGACCGCGCACGGCTGGCGGCAACTGCCCTCGAAGCTGGGCGGCGGCGGAGCCGGCATCGACGGGCTGTTCGTGCGGCAAGGAATTTTCGGCCGGCGCATTCTCATCGTCGAGACCAAAACCAATGCCAGCCGCTACAAACCACGACAACTGGCCAACGCCACCCTGATCGCCACCCTGGGCGAGTTGTATCTGATAGGATCACTCCCGCACGACGCGGCCCAAGAAATCATCGACGCTCTCAAACGCCGCTCGCCTGCGGTGCGCAAGGAATGCTGGCGGCACGATCTGACGACGGGGCAAACCCACATCCGCGCGGCGCGGAGCGACGGCATGCGGCACCGCCGCGTACGCAGCGTCGATCATACCGCGCTGATGGAAAGCCTGACGATGATGCTGGCCGCCCTCGACCGGAACGGCGAATACATTCGCGTACGTTAATGGCGGCTAAGTCTTGGCGATGGCGTTGATCGCCTTGGCGACATCGAAATGAAGTACTTCCGACAATTCGATGAATTCGACCACGTCGACCCGGCGCTGGCCGCTTTCCAGCCGCGCAACGAAGGACTGATATTCGCCCAACCGTTCCGCCAATTCGGCTTGTGTCATATGCGCATCCAACCGCTTTTGAATAAGCAGCTCTACCAGCGCTCGGTGGCGTGTTGAATTCAGAATGTTTTTCAACTGAAACCTGCCGAAGTAATGACCAAGGCGGCAACATAATTATGGTTAACGCGTTATCTTAAATCTGGATACGTCACTTTTGCAACTGGTAATACATAATATGCGATCAACACAACCGTGCGTGCCGCGACAAATTGGCGTGACCGCGTTTTTTTAATTCCGGCCGGGAACCAAACGCTGGAAGGCGGCGATACGCTTGCCGACATTGTCCCCGCACACGACGGCGGATATGGCGCACACCATATCGGCACCGGCGGCGATCACGGAAGCGGCATTGCCCAGACCGATGCCGCCGATGGCGGCCAGCGGCAACGACACCGCGGCGCGAATGTCTCTAAGAAGCATAAGCCCGCCGGGTTCTCCGGCATCCTTTTTGGTCGCGGTGGCGAAGATCGGCGAGACACCCAGATAATCCGCCCCCATCCGTTCGCCCTCGATGGCTTCCGCCACCGAATGCACGGTCAGACCGATCAGGCGATCCGGCCCCAACAGCCGGCGGACGGTACCGAACGGCATGTCGTCCTGGCCGATATGCACGCCGTCCGCATCCACCGCCAGCGCAATGTCGAGCCGGTCGTTGACGACGAACTTGGTTTTGCCGCGGCACCGCGCACGCAACCGCATCGCCTCGGCAAACAGCGCACCGGTCTCGCCGGTTTTGCGGCGATACTGCACGAACGGCACGCCCGCATCGACCGCCGCCGCCACATCGGCCTCGTTGCCGGCGCGGCTCAACCCCGCATCGGTGATGAAGTAATAGCCCCTCATCGGGAAATCTTCGCCTTCGCCTCGACCGACCGGCGGTCGATCGCATAAAGCCGATCCAGCAACGCGTGCTTGAAGGCGATGGGGGCATGGGCGTCTTCGGCCGCCAGCTCGGCGGCGATTTCGTAGGCGCACAGTCCACTTGCGGCGGCAACGGCCAAATCGGGTTCGATGGCGGCAAAGGTGCCGATCACCGACGCCGCCATGCAGCCGGTGCCGACGATGTGCGCCATCATCTCGTGGCCGTTGGCCACCCGATAGAGCTTGCCGCCGCCGGCAACGATATCGACCTTGCCGGTGACCACCACGCAAGCCTGGCGCCGCTCCGCCAGCGCTTGGGCCAGAACCGCCAGATCGGCCGCCACCTCGGCGGTATCGACGCCTTTGGTCTGTACCGCTTCGCCGGCAACCGATGCGATCTCGGAGGCATTGCCCTTGATGATGTCGATGTGCGCGGCATCGAGAATTTCGGCTACGGCGGCGCCCCGAAACGGCGTCGCCCCCGCCCCGCACACGTCGAGCACCACCGGAATGGCCTTGGCGTTGGCGGCT
>WSSedL1CaDRAFT_10001377_pt1 | contig 14280 bp, 28 predicted proteins | sample WetSurSL1Cattail_FD_9464 | JGI IMG/M metagenome (IMG submission 9464)
GTCTGCCGTTTTTGCAGTATCGAAAGTGGTTCCGATGGTTTTTTCCAATCTTCTTGTCCGTTTCTTCGGCAGTGTCAGCGTGTTAAGTGCCAAGTCCCTCCTGCCCCGCGCTAAGCGGCCGGGGCGAACGAAGAAGGAGTAATCCTATTAAAAAAGTGATATGCAATATGAACAAAAAGTCAGCGTAAAATTCTTGCAAAAAAGAGAAAATAAATGTTGCATTGTAAGCTGTATTATGATATTATAATTGAGCACGACTGCGACAGATATGCGATGAAGCGGGAGGTTGCGGCTGAAACATGCCGGTTTTTCCGTGGAGTATGTCCGATTTTAAACCGGGCGACAGATACTTTGAGCGTGCGATAAGTGAATTAGTTCAATCAGTGTTTACATTGATTCTATTACTATGCCCTTATTATGCTCAGACGTTTTTTATGCCGACACCCGGATTAACTTGTAAAAGTGAATCCGGTTTTTAAATGTGTTAAGAGGGAACACCCGGCACAGTGTTAGGATTTGAAAAACGCCGCCCGCCAACTACAATAAGGAGGCGATTACAGTGGCAGTCAAGGAGAAAATCAGAATAAGAATCAAGGGTTACGATCATCAGTTGGTTGATCAGTCGGCTGAAAAGATTGTACAGACAGCAAAGCGCACAGGCGCAAGGGTTGCCGGACCGGTTCCCCTGCCTACCGAAAAGCAGATCATTACCGTTCTGCGTGCTGTTCACAAGTACAAGGATAGCCGTGAACAATTCGAGATGAGAACACACAAGAGGCTTATCGACATTCTCAGACCATCCAACAAAACCGTAGAGGCTTTGATGGGCCTGGAGCTCCCCGCAGGAGTTGAAATAGAGATTAAACTCTAATTAACCAACCGGCGGCCGAGGTCAAGTTGGCAGATGCCAACCAATAACCTGCATAGGAGGTAAAATAATGCAAAAAGGTATTATCGGCAAGAAGATCGGCATGACCCAGATCTTCGACGAAAAGGGAAATGTGATCCCTGTAACTGTTGTTGAAGCCGGTCCCTGTGTTATCTCACAGAAAAAGACTGTTGAAAACGATGGCTATGCTTCCATTCAAATGGGCTACGGCGACTTGAAACCACATAAAGTCACAAAGCCTATGAAAGGACATTTTGCGAAAGCGGATGTCGCTCCTAAGAGAACACTTAGAGAGTTCAGATTGGAAAACACAGATGCTTACAACGTGGGTGACCTCGTGAAAGCAGACACATTCACAAATGGTGACAAGGTTGATGTTACCGCAACCAGCAAAGGTAAAGGATATGCCGGCGTAATTAAGCGCTGGAATTTCCAAAGACTGAAGGAAACCCACGGTACAGGCCCTGTTGCCCGTCACGGTGGTTCCAACGGCGCTTGCTCGAGCCCGTCAAGAGTATTCCCCGGTTTGAAAATGGCCGGTCATCTGGGTGCCGAGCGAGTCACAGTACAGAATTTAACCGTTGTTAAGGTGGATACCGAAAACAACCTAATCGCTATTAAGGGTGCAGTTCCTGGCCCTAACGGCGGTATAGTAGTAATCCATGACAGCGTTAAGGCGTAAGGGAAGGAGGAATTGTAATGCCTAAAGTAGCAGTACTTGATATGGCCGGCAAAGAAGTTGAGAAAATCGACCTTTCCGAAGCCATATTTGGAATTGAACCCAACGCAATGGTTTTGCACGATATGGTAGTCAATTTTCTTGCAAACCAGCGTCAGGGCACACAGTCGGCACTAACCCGCGCCGAGGTTTCAGGCGGCGGCAGAAAGCCGTGGAAGCAAAAGGGTACCGGTCACGCAAGACAGGGTTCCACACGTTCACCGCAGTGGACTCATGGTGGTATCGCTTTTGCCCCAAAGCCGCGCGACTACAGCTATTCATTAAACAAAAAGGTAAAGCGTCTGGCCATGAAGTCCGCTCTTTCCAGCAAAGTGGTCGATAACGAGATCATTATATTGGACAAGATTTCACTTGATGACTTTAAGACAAAAACCATCGCAGCGATGCTCAAGGCAATCGGCTCCGAGAAGAAGGCTCTCATCGTTCTCCCAGAGGTGAACGAGAAGATCATTAATTCCGCAGCTAATATTCCGGGAGTGAAAACAGCAATGGTCAACACCTTAAATGTCTATGACATCTTAAATGCCGATAAATTTATCGTGCTCAAGGATGCCGTAGCTCAGATTGAGGAGGTGTATGCATAATGACAGCACAGGAAATTGTAGTCCGCCCAATCATCACTGAAAAAAGCATGGCTGGTATTGGCATGAAGAAGTACACCTTCGAAGTTGCCAAAAATGCCACAAAAATCGATATTGCCAGAGCAGTTGAAACCCTCTTCGGCGTGAAAGTCAGCAAGGTTAACACCATGCATGTAAGAGGCCAAATGCGCCGTCAGGGCAAAAGCGAGGGTTATACTCCATCTTGGAAAAAAGCCATCGTTAAGCTCTCAGCCGAAAGCAAGACAATCGAATTTTTTGAAGGCATGATGTAAGCTCTGCCTTAACTTAGCAGAGGCAAGGATGGGGAAATGGCATTTCCCCGCAAAGCCATCATGAGGAGTGTGAAACCTAAATGCCTATTATCAACTTTAAACCTACCACGGCTTCAAGACGTAATATGTCCGTTACGGATTATTCCGCTTTGTCCAAGGTTGCACCGGAAAAAAGTCTGCTGGCTCCTACCAGCAACAAATCCGGCCGTAACAGCTATGGTAGAATTACAGTACGTCACCGCGGTGGCGCAAACCGTAAAAAGTATCGTATCATCGATTTTAAGCGTCAGAAGTTTGACGCACCGGGAACCGTTCTCACTCTTGAGTATGACCCGAACCGTTCGGCCTTTATTGCACTTGTGCAGTATGAGGACGGCGAAAAAAGATACATCATCGCACCACACGGCTTGAAGGTCGGCGATGTTGTCGTATCCGGTCCCACAGCAGATATTAAGCCCGGCAATGCGTTGCCGCTCGAAAATATCCCGGTTGGTACCTTTATCCATAACGTTGAGCTTTATCCTGGCAAGGGCGCTCAGTTAGCCCGCGCAGCAGGAAACTTAGCTCAGTTAATGGCTAAGGAAAACGGCATGGCGCTTCTTAGACTGCCTTCCGGAGAACTTCGCAATGTCCCTGTTAACTGCATGGCCACAATCGGCCAGGTCAGCAACATCGACCATGAGAACGTCAAAATCGGTAAGGCCGGACGTAAACGCCACATGGGTTGGAGACCAACAGTCCGCGGTTCTGTTATGAACCCGAACGACCATCCACACGGCGGCGGCGAAGGCAAAGCCCCTGTCGGACGCTCAGGACCTGTTACCCCTTGGGGCAAACCAACACTGGGTTACAAGACACGCGCGCACCACAACCGCTCCGATAAATTTATCGTTAAGCGTAGAAACGGCAAATAAGGCGTACAGAAAGGAGCTTATGAACTATGGGCAGAAGCATAAAAAAGGGTCCTTATGTACAGCCTGTGCTGCTTAAAAGGATTCAAACAATGAACGCGGCCGGCGAAAAGAAAATCATCAAAACATGGAGCAGGGCCTCCATCATTTTCCCTGATTTCGTTGGCCATACAATCGCGGTTCACGATGGCCGCAAACATGTTCCAGTTTATGTAACTGAAGATATGGTAGGTCACAAACTCGGTGAGTTTGCACCAACCAGAACCTTTAAGGGCCATTCCGGTTCCAAAACTACAGCGCCGACGAAATAACGGCCGAAAGGAGTGTATAGCATGGAAGCAAGGGCTTACCTTAAATACGCCCGTATTTCTCCCCGCCATGTCTCAATCGTGCTTGATCTCATTCGCAACAAGCCGGCAGACGTTGCAATGGCTATCCTCAAAAATACACCAAAGTCCGCCTGCGAATATCTGATAAAGTTATTAAAGTCGGCCATGGCTAACGCTGAGAATAACCACAATATGGACGTTTCCAAACTTTACGTAGCGGAATGCTTCGTATGTCCGGGTCCGATCCTCAAGCGCATTCGTCCAAGAGCGCAGGGTCGCGCATTCCAGATTAAGAAAAGATCTTCGCACGTTACCCTCGTGCTCAAGGAAAAAGAATAAGGCAGAAGAGGAGGTAAACTATGGGCCAGAAAATAAATCCACACGGCTTTCGTGTGGGCGTAATTAAAGATTGGGATTCCCGCTGGTTCGCAAAGGATAATGTTTTCGGCGACACTCTTGTTTCCGATTACAACCTGCGCAAAGTGCTGAAGAAGCAACTTGCAGCTGCCGGCGTACCCAAAATTGAAATTGAGCGTGACGCTTCTAAGGTTCGCGTTCATATTCATTGCGCAAAACCAGGTATGGTTATTGGTAAAGGTGGCACAGAAATTGAAAAACTCCGCCTTCAGTGCGAGAGCATTCTCAAGAAGCCTGTTACGGTTAATATCGTAGAGGTTAAGTCACCTGATTTAAACGCTCAGCTGGTTGCTGAAAATATTGCACAGCAGCTCGAAAAAAGAATTTCGTTCCGCCGTGCAATGAAACAGTGCATCGGCCGTGCCATGAAAATTGGAGCCAAGGGCATTAAAACCCAGGTATCCGGTCGTTTGGGCGGTGCTGAAATTGCCAGAAGCGAGCAGTATCATGACGGTACAATTCCACTTCAGACCATCAGAGCCGATATTGATTACGGTTTTGCCGAAGCTGCCACAACTTATGGCCGCATTGGCGTTAAGGTCTGGATTTACAGAGGCGAGGTTCTTCAGGACAATCGTAAGCCTCGTAAGGAAGGAGGCAGTAAATAATGCTGTTGCCTAAACGTGTAAAATATCGCAAGGTGCATCGTGGCCGTTTAACCGGCAAATGCTACCGCGGTAATAAGGTAACTTACGGCGATTTCGGCCTTCAGGCCTTAGAGCCGGCATGGATCACAGCAAACCAAATAGAAGCAGCCCGTGTCGCTATGACACGTTACTGCAAAAGATTTGGTCAGGTTTGGATTAAAATATTCCCAGATAAGCCAATCACCGAAAAACCGGCTGAAACCCGAATGGGTTCCGGAAAAGGTTCGCCGGAGTATTGGGTCGCAGTCGTTAAGCCGGGCAGAGTAATGTTCGAAATTGGCGGAATCCCAGAGGAGACCGCGAAAGAAGCTTTGCGTCTTGCGTCAAACAAACTGCCGATTAAGTGCAAGTTTGTTAAGAAGGAAGAAACGGGTGGTGAGCAGTAATGAAGGCCTCAGAAGTCAAAGAATTAACCACAGCAGAGCTTGAAAGTAAGCTTAAGGACCTCAAGGCCGAGCTTTTCAACCTGCGTTTCCAGCTTGCCATTAATCAGCTCGATAACCCGATGCGTATTTCCGCTGTTAAAAAAGATATCGCCCGCGTTAAGACAGTTTTGCGTGAGAACGAAATCAAGGCCAGCGCGAATGCGTAACGGAAGGGAGGATTAATCTGTGAGCGATCGGAATATTAGAAAAACAGAGACTGGCAAGGTCGTCAGCAATAAGATGGACAAAACCATTGTACTTGCCATTGAGCACCGCGTAAAGCATCCGCTTTACAACAAAATTATCAAGCGTACCGTGAAGCTGAAGGCACATGATGAGAACAATGAATGCACAATCGGTGACCGCGTGCGTGTGATGGAGACCCGTCCCCTCTCCAAAGAGAAAAGATGGCGTCTCGTCGAGATTATAGAGAAAGCCAAATAATTTTGGCTTTATGCAAAGGAGGAACGCACTGTGATACAACAGCAGACTTACCTCAACGTTGCCGACAACACCGGCGCGAAGCAGATTATGTGCATCCGCGTTCTTGGCGGTACTGGCAGAAGGTATGGCAATATTGGTGACGTCATTGTAGCTTCCGTAAAAAAGGCGGCTCCGGGCGGAACAGTTAAAAAAGGCGAAGTTGTTAAGGCAGTCATTGTTCGCACTGCTTTTGGCGTACGCCGTGATGATGGAACTTATATCCGCTTTGACGAAAATGCGGCTGTCCTCATCAAAGACGATAAAAACCCAAGGGGAACACGTATTTTTGGGCCGGTGGCCAGGGAACTGCGTGATAAAGACTATCTTAAAATTTTAAGTCTTGCCCCTGAAGTACTATGATGGGAGGTGCTCACTAATGAAGAAAAAAGTTCATGTAAAAACTGGTGACACCGTCATCATTTTAAGTGGTAAAGAGCGCGGTAAGCAAGGTAAAATAATGGCTGTGAGCCCCGCAGAAGGCAAAGTCATCGTTGAGGGTCGCAACATGGTTTCAAAGCATGTGAAAGCCCGCAAGATGGGTGAACAGGGCGGTATCATCAAAGCCGAAAGCGCGATTTACGCCTGCAAGGTTCAGGTTGTTTGCCCTCGCTGCGGCAAACCCACCCGTGTCTCACATAAGATTTATGAGGACGGCACCAAGGAACGCATTTGTGCAAAATGCGGCGAAGCGCTGTAAGGGAGGATAAAACAACATGGCCAGACTTAAGGAATATTACAAACAAGAAGTCGCACCGGCACTGATGAAGAAGTTTTCTTACAAGAGCGTCATGCAAATTCCTAAGCTCGATAAGATCGTCATCAATGTAGGCGCAGGCGAAGCAAAAGAAAACGCAAAAGTAATTGACGCCATCACAGGCGACATTGCCAAGATTACCGGTCAAAAGCCGATGCTCTGCAAGGCAAAAAAGTCTGTTGCAAACTTCAAGCTCCGTGCGGGCATGGATATCGGCGTTAAAGTAACTCTCAGAGGCGACAGAATGTATGAGTTCTTAGACAGACTCTTCAACGTCGCTCTCCCGCGCGTAAGAGACTTCAGAGGAATCAACGCAAACTCATTTGATGGCCGCGGCAATTATAACATGGGCATCAAAGAGCAGCTGATCTTCCCTGAAATTGATTACGATAAGATTGACAAGGTCCGCGGAATGGATATTTGTTTCGTAACGACCGCAAACACCGACGAGGAATCCAGAGAGCTCTTAACACTCATGGGCGCCCCGTTTGCGAAATAAGGAGGGATTATTGTGGCCAAAACATCTCTGAAGATCAAGCAGCAAAGTGTTGCGAAGTTCTCATCGCGCGAATACAACAGATGTAAAATCTGTGGCAGGCCGCATGCCTACCTTCGCAAGTTCGGAATTTGCCGTATATGCTTTAGGGAACTTGCTCACAAGGGTGAGATCCCAGGCGTAAAAAAGGCCAGCTGGTAAAGCTTAGCAAAGGAGGTAACGGCATGCAAATAACTGATACAATCGCTGATTTGCTCACCCGTATTCGCAATGCAAACTCTGCAAAGCATGATTCGGTTGACATCCCCGCTTCCAACATGAAGAAGGCAATCGTCCAAATTCTTGTTGATGAGGGCTATGTTAAGAATTATACGGTAGTCGAGGACGGCAAACAAGGCATTATTAAAGTCAATCTAAAGTATGGTGAAGGTAAAACATCTACCATCAATGGTCTGCGCAGAGTTTCTAAGCCAGGCCTTCGCATTTATTCCAATGCAGAGGAACTGCCAAAGGTCTTAAAAGGCCTCGGCATCGCTATTATTTCTACTTCAAAGGGCATCATGACGGATCGTCAGGCCCGCAAAGAGAATATCGGCGGCGAAGTCCTCGCATTTATCTGGTAACAAAGGGGGTGCAGTAATGTCGCGAATTGGAAGAAAACCCATAAATATTCCCGCTGGCGTCACCGTTCAGGTTGACGGCAACGTCATCACAGTGAAGGGGCCTAAGGCTACCCTTACACAGAAGATTCATCCTAACATGAATGTTTCTGTTGACGGAAACGAGGCTCTCGTAACCCGTCCTGACGACGAAAAAGAAAACAAATCTCTGCACGGCTTGACCCGCACACTCGTCCACAACATGGTTGTCGGCGTAACGGAAGGCTTCAAAAAGGAGCTTGACGTCAATGGTGTAGGTTACCGTGTAGCAAAGCAGGGCAGCAACCTCGTGATGAACTTAGGTTACTCACATCAGGTTATCGTTCCTGAAGTTGATGGTATTACCATTGAGTGCCCAACAGCAAATAAGATTATCATCTTAGGGCCCGACAAACAGCAGGTTGGACAGTTTGCCGCTGAAGTGCGTGAAAAACGTCCGCCGGAGCCGTATAAGGGCAAGGGCATTAAGTATGTTGATGAACACATCCGCCGCAAGGAAGGCAAAGCGGGCAAGGGTGCTAAGAAGTAATTAAGGAGTGAATCACTATGGTGAATAAGGCTGACACAAACAAAGCCAGACTTAACCGTCACCGCAGGGTGCGCGGTAAAATTTCCGGCACAGCAGAGTGCCCACGCCTAAATGTATTTCGCTCTACCAGCAACATCTACGCCCAAGTGATTGATGATGTCAAGGGAGTTACTCTTGCAGAAGCTTCCACACTGGACAAGGATTTCAATGGTAATGGCGGAAACAAAGATGCCGCACGTAAAGTTGGCGAGCTTGTTGCCAAACGTGCCGCTGAAAAGGGCATAACCGAGGTCGTATTTGACCGCGGCGGCTATATTTTCCACGGCCGCGTCAAAGAGCTGGCCGAAGGCGCCCGTGAGGGCGGCCTCAAGTTCTAAGAAGGAGGAATACTTTTGGCTAGAATTGACGCAACATCTATGGAACTCAAAGAACATGTAGTTGCTATTAATCGTGTATCTAAAACTGTAAAAGGCGGTCGTATCTTCAAGTTTGCTGCTCTTGTAGTAGTTGGCGACGGAAACGGCACCGTTGGTTTTGGTATTGGTAAAGCGGGCGAAGTTCCCGATGCAATCCGCAAGGGCATTGAAGACGCAAAGAAAAACCTGATTAAGGTTTCTATGCGCGGCTCCACAATCCCTCACGAAATCATCGGTGCTTACGGCGCCGGCAGAGTTTTAATGAAACCTGCTGCACCCGGTACCGGCGTGATCGCCGGCGGCCCGGTTCGTGCGGTTGTCGAAGCGGTCGGAATCAGAGATATCAGAACAAAAGCTCTGCGTTCCAATAATCCGTGCAATGTAGTCCGCGCAACTTTGGAAGGAATGTCCAAACTGCGCACAGCCGATGAAGTCGCGGCAACACGCGGCAGAACGGTAAAAGAAATTCTATAAATAGGGGGTAGCAATATGGCACAGCTTAAGGTCAAGCTGATAAAAAGTCTTATCGGCAGCAAAAAGGACCAGATTGCAACCGCCCAAGCCCTTGGTCTTTTCAAAATCGGCGATACTTCGGTTCAGCCTGAAAATGTACAGACCAACGGCAAGGTGGCCAAGATAATCCACCTCATCGAGGTAAGCAAAGCGTAAGCAAGGAGGTGCGAGTAAATGAAGTTGCATGATCTATCTGCGGTACCGGGTTCCTCAAAGGAATCAAAGCGTATCGGCAGAGGACACGGTTCCGGTCAAGGAAAAACTGCCGGCAAGGGCCATAAAGGTCAAAAAGCCAGAGCGGGCAGAGGAATGCGCGTAGGTTTTGAAGGCGGTCAAATGCCTTTACAAAGACGTATTCCTAAAAGAGGTTTTAACAATATTTTTGCAAAAACCATTGTTGCTATCAATGTCGGTACTCTCGATTCTTTCGAGGATGGTGCTGTAGTTGACACACAGGCATTGATCGACGCGGGGATTGTAAAAACATGCTGCGACGGGATTAAAATCCTTGGAAATGGTGAACTTACTAAAAAGTTGACCATTAAGGTTACTGCTTATTCCGAAGCTGCTAAGAGCAAAATAGAGGCTGCGGGTGGGAAGGCAGAGGTGATCTAAGTTGTTTAAAACAATTAGGAATGCCTGGGGAATTCCCGACCTGCGCAAGAAAATTTTGTTTACGTTTTTTATCATTATCGTTTTCCGTTTCGGTGCTGTTATTCCGGTTCCGTTCCTCAATGTTGCTGCATTGAAGGGACTTATGGGCACGGTTAGCGAAACCGGTTCGGCATTAAGCTATCTTGATATGTTGTCCGGCGGCGCCTTTGCAAACGCTACTTTGTTTGCAATGAGCGTTACGCCGTATATTAACAGTTCGATTATTATGCAGCTTCTGACGGTGGCAATCCCGCCGCTGGAAAGACTGGCAAAAGAAGGCGAAGAGGGCCGTAAGAAGATTGGCACTATGACCCGCTACGTCACTGTTGCACTGGGCTTAATCCAGGGTACTGCATATTATTTCTATCTGCGCAACAGCGCTTATCAAGGTACACATATCACAAAGTACAACACCGGATCGTCTCAGGTATTCACTGCGTTTGTCATTATCTTTGTGTTTACCGCCGGTACTGCCTTGATGATGTGGCTGGGCGAACAAATCAACCAGCACGGAATAGGCAACGGTATTTCAATTCTGTTGTTTGCCGGTATCGTATCAAGACTGCCACATACAGCAAGCTTGCTTGGAAAGTATCTCCAGTCAGCAAATGCGGATCCTGCAAACTACGGTCAGTTTTATGTCTTAGTACCGCTGTTTGTCCTTGTCTTCCTTGTAGTCATCTGGGTGATCGTGTTTATGAATGACGCGGAGCGCCGCATCCCTGTTCAATATGCAAAGCGCATGGTAGGCAGAAAGATGTATGGCGGCCAAAGCAGCCATATTCCGATCAAGGTTGGAATGTCGGGCGTTATGCCGATTATTTTTGCAAGTTCCATCCTTTCTATCCCAAGCACAATTCAGCTGTTCCTTGGTAACAAGGTGACAACCGGGTTCTGGAAAGGCTTCTTTGATGCTTTTTCCTCTTCCGGATGGATGTATTCGCTTATCTATTTCTTCTTGATTATCATGTTTGCATATTTCTATGTAACAATTCAGTATAATCCGTTGGAGATGGCCAATAATCTCCGTCAGAACAATGGTACAATCCCAGGCATCCGCCCGGGTAAGCCGACTTCGGATTTTATTGCCAAGATTCTTTCAAAGGTCACTTTGATCGGTGCATTATTCCTGGCTGCTATCGCATTGCTGCCAATTATTTTTGGCGATGCAACCGGCATGCGCAACATGTCGCTCGGCGGCACATCTATCCTGATTTTGGTTGGTGTTGCTCTCGAAACGGTAAAGCAGATGGAATCACAGATGATGATGCGCCATTATAAGGGATTCCTTGATTGATAGAGAGGAGAGAGATAATGAATCTCATACTTCTCGGCGCTCCCGGCGCCGGTAAAGGTACTCAGGCAGAGGTTATCTGTTCACATTTTAGCATTCCTGCAATTTCTACGGGTAATATTATCCGTGAGGCGCTGAAGAGCGGCACTGAAATGGGAGTTCGCGCAAAATCCTTTATGGATGCGGGCAAACTTGTGCCGGACGAAGTCGTAATCGGAATCATTCAGGAACGTTTAGTTCAGGATGACTGCAAGAACGGTTTTGTATTGGACGGTTTTCCGCGCACGATTCCTCAGGCCGAGGCTCTGGACAAAATGGGCGTTCGAATCGACAAGGTAATTGATATTGAGGTTGCCGACGATAAGATTGTGCTTCGGATGTCCGGACGCCGTGTCTGCGAAAACTGCGGAGCCAGTTACCACCTGCTTTACAAAAAGCCGGAGGTTGAAGGCGTTTGCGGTAAATGCGGCGGCACCCTAGTTCAGCGCAAGGATGACCATCCGGATACAGTGAAAGAACGCTTGAATGTATATCACGAGCAAACGGAACCCCTCAAGGGCTATTACGCCAAGCAGGGTAAGCTTTGTGTCGTGGAAGGACAAGAGGATGTACAAGATACAACCAAATTGACTCTTGCCGCATTAGAGGCGTAATCATGATAGTGCTTAAAACCAGCCGTGAACTCAAAATCATGAGGGAAGCGTGCCGGATATCTGCAAATGCACTGAAGTTGGCCGGCAAGACGGTTGAACCGGGTGTTTCCACTTGGGAAATCGACCGTATCGTTCGCCGTTACATTGAGGATCAGGGCGCTAAGCCCTCTTTCCTCGGGTACGGCGGGTTTCCGGCCAGCGCATGTATTTCTGTAAACAATGTGGTAATCCATGGTATACCCCATAAGGGGCAGATTGTAAAACAGGGTGATATTGTCAGTGTTGATGTTGGCGCCGTCTATGAAGGTTTCAACGGAGATAACGCATGGACTTATCCTTGCGGCGATGTCAGCCCGGAAGCACAGGCTCTTATGGACGCAACGCGTGAAAGTCTTTTCGAAGGGATTAAAGCCGCAATGTCCGGTGCAAGAATCGGAGATATCGGCAGCGCGGTTCAAAGGTATGCTGAAGCTCGCGGTTACTCGGTGGTACGGGATTATGTCGGCCACGGAGTAGGCGCGAAAATGCACGAAGACCCAAGTGTTCCTAATTACGGCACGCCCGGCAGGGGTGTGCGCCTGTTGCCAGGCATGACCATCGCCATTGAACCTATGATCAACCAGGGCGTAAAGGAAGTTAAGACTTTGGAGGACGGTTGGACGACTGTTACCGCCGACGGAAAACTTTCTGCACACTTTGAGCATTCCATCGCAATAACCCCGGATGGCCCTGTTATTTTAACATTGCCGGATTAGGGGGGAAATGATGGAGTTTGTGAGAGGGCTGGTTGTTCGGTCGGCCGCAGGGCGCGACAAGGGTGGTTTTTTTACCGTGCTTGAGGCGGATGCCCAATACGCCGTGATATGCGACGGAAAAAGGCGCAGTCTCGATCACCCGAAAAAGAAAAAGACCAAACACCTTTTTGCAACAAAAACCGTGTTGCCTAAAGGTTCAATGCAAACCAACCGTGAAATTCGCTGTGCTCTCAACAGCTTTCGTGCTGAGAGCCGTTTTCCACTAGAGGAGGCTTAATATATGTCGAAACAGGACGTAATAGAAACTGAAGGTGTAGTAACCGAGGCGCTGCCTAACGCAATGTTTATGGTAGAGCTTCCAAATCATCATACGATACTCGCGCACATTTCAGGCAAGCTAAGAATGAATTTCATTCGTATTTTGCCGGGCGATAGGGTCACTATTGAATTATCGCCTTACGATTTAACGCGTGGCCGTATTACATGGCGTTCAAAGTAAAACAATCGCTCAATCGCTAAAAGGAGGGCGCACAAATGAAAGTAAGACCTTCTGTAAAGAAAATCTGTGAAAAATGCAAAGTTATAAAGCGCAAGGGTAAAGTCATGGTAATCTGTGAAAACCCTAAGCATAAGCAGCGCCAGGGCTAATTTGGCGCTAACCTATTAACAGTGGAGGTGCAACCAGTATGGCGCGTATTTCAGGTATTGAGTTACCAAGAGATAAACGCATCGAGATTGCTCTTACCTATGTTTTCGGAGTTGGACGCAAAACTGCAACAGATATCTGTGCAAACACAGGCGTTAACCCGGATATTCGAGTAAGAGATTTAACCGAAGATGATGCGGCGAAGCTTAGAGACTATGTCGACCATAATTGCCGCGTTGAGGGCGATCTTCGCCGCGACGTAGCATTTGACATTAAGAGACTGATTGAAATCGGTTGCTATCGCGGGATTCGTCACCGCAAGGGCTTACCGGTAAGAGGCCAGCGTTCTAAGACCAATGCGCGTACACGTAAAGGCCCGAGAAAGACAATGGCTAACAAGAAGAAGTAAGCAGGGAGGGATTTAAAAGATGGCAGCACAAAAGGGCGCAGCTAAAAAAGGCACCGCAGTTCGCAGACGCCGTGAGCGCAAGAATATCGACCGCGGAGCTGCTCATATCCAGTCCACCTTTAACAACACGATTGTTACAATCACCGATGTTCAGGGCAATGCGATTTCGTGGGCAAGTTCAGGTGAATTAGGATTCAGAGGCTCCAGAAAGTCTACTCCTTTCGCTGCTCAGTCCGCAGCTGAAACTGCCGCAAAAGCGGCAATGGAGCACGGAATGAAAACGGTTGAGGTTTTTGTTAAGGGACCGGGAGCTGGCCGTGAGGCAGCAATCCGTGCACTTCAGGGCGCAGGCCTCGAAGTAAGCATGATTAAAGATGTTACCCCGATTCCGCACAACGGATGCCGTCCTCCAAAAAGAAGACGCGTCTAGTTTCAAACCGATAATAGGAGGTGCAACCATAATATGGCAAGATATACAGAAGCTGTGTGCAAGCTTTGCCGCCGTGAAGGCCAAAAGCTTTTCTTAAAGGGTCAAAGATGCTTCACAGATAAATGCGCGATTACGCGCAGAGCATATGCCCCAGGCCAGCATGGCCAGGGACGTCATAAAACTTCTGAGTACGGCTTACAGCTGCGCGCGAAGCAAATGACAAAACGTTTTTATGGTGTGTTGGAGTCTCAGTTCAGAGGCTATTACGATATGGCAACACGCAAAGAAGGCAAAACCGGCGACGAACTGCTCGCAATTTTGGAGACCCGCCTCGATAACGTAGTTTATCGTCTTGGCT
>WSSedL1CaDRAFT_10001378_pt1 | contig 14269 bp, 16 predicted proteins | sample WetSurSL1Cattail_FD_9464 | JGI IMG/M metagenome (IMG submission 9464)
TGTTTTCCTTAAAGGATAGTAATGCAACAAATTCAGGTTCAAAATCTTTACTTCTACCTTCACCCTACGCTATAAAAATGGCGTTATTAAATCAGGCTATAATTGAATTGAGTACTAAGCCTTTTGAAGCAAATAAAAGCAAGGAACTGTCTTATATTAGCAATACTGAAATTTTTTTTAATATAAATGGTAGCTTTTGCGTTAATAATTGCTTTATTAAGATTCTGAAATTAAAGGAGGATAAAAGGGGCGTAAAACAAAAGGAAGCTGGAATAGAATTCGAACCTGGGTTTGCTAATACAGTTTCTTTTCGTGAGTATATCTATCTCTCTCAAAGTTTAGAGATAATTTTTCAAACAGAATCAAGCGATGCAAAAATATTTTTGAAACGCTTTTTACATCGTATCAACTATTTTGGAAAGCGAGGTTGTTTCTTTCAATTTGTTGAGTATTTAGATTCTCCTAATGAGCCAAATGTGAAAGAATTTGATGCAAACAATATTTCGGTTGGAGTTTTGCAAGAATTTGATGATATGTCGAAGAAAGTAACATTTGAGAATGTAAACAACTATGATAACGCATCTGCAAAACGAGAAAAAAGGATTTTAGTGATTCCCGTTCAGAATTTAAAATCCTCAAAGGCATATACACATTTCAAATGTATTTAATATTTATATTCCTATCAGTCAATTAAATCTGATAGGAATATCTTTTTATAAACATCATGCAAACAACCTGCACCCATTTCAATTACTACCCAATCTGCCATCGTAAACAATTTTACGAAACATACAGTAACGATACAAAACTGTCATCACTGGTGATAGAAATAAGCTGGACTCATAATTTATTGATTATGAGTAAAACAACCAATAATCAGGAACGGGAATTCTATTTAAGGCTCGCTATTCAAGAAAAATACAGTTCGAGAGAGCTCGAACGCCAGATAGATAGTGGTATGTTCGAACGATTTATCACAAACAATCAATTTCTCTCAGCAGTGCTGAGAGAATTGCATCCTACTGCCGAAACTAATATTTTTTTATAAACACCATGCAAATAACCGGAACCCATTTCAATTACTACCTTATCTGCCATCGTAAACTTTGGCTGTTTGCCAACAGCATACAAATGGAGCAAACCAGCGATTTGGTGTTTGAGGGTAAGCTTATTCACGAAAACTCGTATCCTCAGCGGAGCGAGAAATACGAAGAAGTGCAGATTGGCGGCATTAAGGTTGATTATTACGATGCCCGGGCTAAAGTTATTCACGAAATTAAAAAGTCCGATAAGCATGAGGAAGCACATGAGTGGCAATTAAAGTATTATATCTATGTGTTTGAGCAATATGGCATCAACGGGGTAACTGGAATATTGGAGTACCCAAAATTACGAACTACAGAGGAAGTATTTTTAAGCGATATTGACAGGCAACAAATTGAGCAAGATATTAAAACAATTACTAACATTATCCAAAATGATAATTGCCCTCCTGTAATAAAGGAGGGATGTAAAAACTGTTCTTATTTCGATTTTTGTTATGCAGGAGAACCTAGTGAATTATGAAACAAACCTATTACCTTTTTAATCCCGGCCGCTTATCGCGCGTCGACAATACCTTGAAATTTACGCCGGTAGTTGAGGCCGGTAAAGAGTTAACTCCCCGGTATTTGCCGGTAGAACATATCGATTCGTTATATGTTTTTGGCTCGCTGGATGCTAACTCTGCACTGTATAATTTTTTAGGAAAAAGCGATATCAGCGTTCATTTTTTCGATTATTACGAAAACTATACCGGGTCGTTCGAACCTAACAATAAATTATTGTCGGGCAAAATGCTTATTGCTCAAACCCAATCATATCTGAGCGCGAAGAAAAGGCTCACGGTTGCCCAGAAGTTTCTGGAGGGAGGTTCTCATAATATGGTTAAAAACCTGAAATATTATGATAACAGGGGAAAGGACATGTTTCCATTTTTGGAAAATATTGAAAGTTTACAGCAAAAAATACCCCTGGCAACAGATATTCCTTCCCTTATGGGTGTTGAAGGAAATATCCGGAAAGTTTATTACGATGCATTTAACCTGATTATCAATCATCACGAAATGGGGAATCGTACTAAGCAACCACCTTTAAACATTGTAAACAGCCTGATTTCGTTTGGTAATATGCTTTGTTATTCGGAGTGTTTGCGAGCCATTCATCAAACACAGCTCGATGCAACCATCAGTTACCTGCACGAACCTGGGGAAAGGCGTTTTAGTCTGGCATTGGATATTTCCGAGATATTTAAGCCAGTTTTGGTAGATCGTGTAATCTTTAAGGTTTTGAATAAAAATGAGATACAGGAAGATGATTTTGATCAGAAATTAAATCAGGTAATCTTAAAGGAAAAGGGGAAAAAGACTTTTTTAAAAGCTTATGAGGAGCGGTTACAAGAAACCATAAAACATCGAACATTAAACCGTAGTGTAAGTTACCGGCATCTTTTAAAATTGGAGTGTTATAAACTTCAAAAACATTTGCTGGGTATTGAGGAATACAAACCTTTAAAAATGTGGTGGTAATGGGAGGGAGTGTGGTTGTGAGTGGTGAAGAGAACAGTATTTAAAAATCGTTTTAATAGAAATATAAAATTATGGATGATTATAACGAAAAGTACAGACAGCGTTCTAAAGAGTTTACGATTCAAATCATTAAGTCTTTTGTTTTATTACCCCAAAAAATGGAATGGCAGGTTATGGGTAAGCAATTTTAACGTTCTGGAATGTCTGTTGCTGAAAATTTTCGAGCGACTACAAGAGCCCGGTCTTCAAAGGAATATTTTTCAAAACTTTGTATTGTTGTAGAAGAATGCGATGAAACTTTGTTTTGGCTTGAATTATTAGGTGAAAACGAATTAATTGATAATGAGAAAATAGAAAGCTAAAAAAATGAGACAGAGGAATTACTTAAAATATTTTCAATAACAAAGAAGAAAGTAGGAGAAAAATAAAAGCCTCCTCACTAACTCACTAACTATAAAAACATGTACATCATTTTAGTATACGACATTGGCGAAAAGCGTGTAGGCAAAATGCTTAAACTTTGCAGAAAATATCTTAATTGGATTCAAAATTCGGTTTTCGAAGGCGAATTGTCAGAAGTTAAGTTAAAGGAATTATTAATTTTGGCAAAAGAGATAATGGAACCAGAAGAGGACAGTATTATTGTTTTTAAAAGTCGGGACGAAAAATGGCTCGAAAAGGAAGTAGTGGGGAAGGAGAAGAACGATTTAAATAACTTTTTATAGTTGTCGAACTCGATTTTTTTTAGCAATATTTAAAAAATTCTGTTTGTTTTTTGAGTCTTTATGTTCTTTGACGTACTGAAAATCAAAATTATAAATAAAGTTGTCGCAGGTCAGGCATTTTTATATTATTAAGGATCGACGATAATTTTATTCATTTTTTTATATATTTGGCATATTAATAAGTTGTGTATCAGATATATTTTTTTGCTTGATGCACGACTTCCAACCGAACCATACTGGAATTGAAATAATTTTCAGTTATCCTATGATTTAAAGATAGAAATTCCTTCCAACCGAACCATACTGGAATTGAAATGACATTTTGACAGATTGATTTTAGAGATCTCCTTTACTTCCAACCGAACCATACTGGAATTGAAATGATTCTTGATGAATCTGCTCTTAAAGATTTACTTGCTTCCAACCGAACCATACTGGAATTGAAATTCGATTCTTTTTAAAGATGGCGGACTATGTGTTTTCTTCCAACCGAACCATACTGGAATTGAAATTAATGCAAGAGGCAAGGGAATAAAATAAGGCATTGTCTTCCAACCGAACCATACTGGAATTGAAATATTGGATTTGAATATCCTATCGAGATACAAAATGACTTCCAACCGAACCATACTGGAATTGAAATTAGCTATAAAATTAAAAAGCCGGCAAAGGCTAAACCTTCCAACCGAACCATACTGGAATTGAAATTACTGTATTTCCGACTGTAGTTACTTTAATACCCAATTCTTCCAACCGAACCATACTGGAATTGAAATGAGGTACAACTTTCTGAACATTAGTTAAAATAGGTCTTCCAACCGAACCATACTGGAATTGAAATTCGGAATTTATTTTATAGTAGGCTATCCAAAATAATTCTTCCAACCGAACCATACTGGAATTGAAATTTGAACGTTACCTCTGCTAATATGATTAAATTGTTAGCTTCCAACCGAACCATACTGGAATTGAAATCTGCTGCTGATATTTCAGTTGCTGATTATAATATTCTTCCAACCGAACCATACTGGAATTGAAATTGCTTTATAAGGTTTAAGCTGAGCGTATAACAAAGCTTCCAACCGAACCATACTGGAATTGAAATAAGCTAAATGAGTGATAAGAAGGTAAATGCAACAACGCTTCCAACCGAACCATACTGGAATTGAAATCGGATAAGGTATGGATGGAGGCGTATGCAAGTACTCTTCCAACCGAACCATACTGGAATTGAAATAAAGCCAAAAGGATTGATAAAAAAATTAATTGAAATCTTCCAACCGAACCATACTGGAATTGAAATTTAGTTTTTGATAATTGATAATATCGATTGATGGCATCTTCCAACCGAACCATACTGGAATTGAAATTCGGTATTTTTTGTATAATTCCCATTATTTTAAGATGCTTCCAACCGAACCATACTGGAATTGAAATGTGTCAAAATGTATCAAAAACGGGACTCCGGAATTGGCTTCCAACCGAACCATACTGGAATTGAAATAGAACAAAAGGCTATACTGAAATTGTAAAGATAGCCTTCCAACCGAACCATACTGGAATTGAAATGATTTATCTTTAAAACGTTTTGAACAGGCGACAGACTTCCAACCGAACCATACTGGAATTGAAATAAAAATTGGAGAGACGAAATTTTATATGGCGAATATACTTCCAACCGAACCATACTGGAATTGAAATGGTCAAAACCTGTTCATCCTCTCCGCTTTCGGTAATCTTCCAACCGAACCATACTGGAATTGAAATGATGTTCTTATCTTCATAAAAGATCTAGATCTAAATCTTCCAACCGAACCATACTGGAATTGAAATAAAATAGCACCTAGCGCATATCTGCGTTGATAGGTTCTTCCAACCGAACCATACTGGAATTGAAATTACAAAAGCAATTTCGATACCATCCTTATTAGACACACTTCCAACCGAACCATACTGGAATTGAAATCAAGAAGAAGTTTCAAGAATAAATTTAATCGTTTCTCTTCCAACCGAACCATACTGGAATTGAAATGCGACATAAAAATAACTTTTTGCCATGTCGTTGAGTCTTCCAACCGAACCATACTGGAATTGAAATCGATGATGGTTTTGGTTACGAAGAAGATGAAATACATGCTTCCAACCGAACCATACTGGAATTGAAATATATTATATATTATTTCGCAAGGATTCATTTTTAATTCTTCCAACCGAACCATACTGGAATTGAAATTTTTTAGCTTTATTGTTAGATTTTGTTTTATTTTTCTTCCAACCGAACCATACTGGAATTGAAATTTTTTTGAAAGAGGATCCCTAATTACATCTAAAATAGCTTCCAACCGAACCATACTGGAATTGAAATGTTAGTTCAACGTTTGACATTTCAAGCGAAAATATACTTCCAACCGAACCATACTGGAATTGAAATAAATTCCTACAATTATTACTTTGTTTAGCATGCTATCTTCCAACCGAACCATACTGGAATTGAAATTCAAATGCAACTGGCATTGTGTGGTCTGGGTTTGGTCTTCCAACCGAACCATACTGGAATTGAAATTGTTAACATGCACGGCTATTTTATTGGGTCTATATCACTTCCAACCGAACCATACTGGAATTGAAATTTAGAAAAGGATGTAACACTTCCATTTATAATAGTCTTCCAACCGAACCATACTGGAATTGAAATCGGTTAGTCCGGATATCATATTCTATGCCTAAAAGCTTCCAACCGAACCATACTGGAATTGAAATGTGAATTGATAGAATTAAATGACATTTTTATAGAAACTTCCAACCGAACCATACTGGAATTGAAATTTAAAATACATATAAATAGAACTAATTAAAGTTGACTTCCAACCGAACCATACTGGAATTGAAATCTTGGCCTAAATCCTTTTTTAATCCGGGACAGGACACTTCCAACCGAACCATACTGGAATTGAAATGGCAAAATGTTATTTTTGTTTCTCCGGATAAAATTTTCTTCCAACCGAACCATACTGGAATTGAAATTAATTTTTCAGTCCGAAAATTTTGAATTCGGAGACTCTTCCAACCGAACCATACTGGAATTGAAATGCATTAGACGATTGGTTATTGTAAAACCAAACATACTTCCAACCGAACCATACTGGAATTGAAATCGTTTTTAAAAATACATTTTTTGTATTTTCTAAATTCTTCCAACCGAACCATACTGGAATTGAAATAACATTTTGATTAACTGGCCGTAGCTCATGTGTGCTTCTTCCAACCGAACCATACTGGAATTGAAATAAAGTTTACAAGCAGAAGAAACAAGTCCCGAAGAACCCTTCCAACCGAACCATACTGGAATTGAAATGGGGTTACTGATACCTCAATGATGACAAAAAACGGAGCTTCCAACCGAACCATACTGGAATTGAAATATATCAAGCGCCATTCCTTCATTATCAGTTAATTCTTCCAACCGAACCATACTGGAATTGAAATCTTTATAATGATTACAAAACTCAACAACTTGGCAAACTTCCAACCGAACCATACTGGAATTGAAATAAAAAAATGGCAAAATTTCTACTTACAGAACCTTGTCTTCCAACCGAACCATACTGGAATTGAAATACCCAATCCGAACTTCCACGCCTCAGAAATGGTAACCTTCTAACCGAACCATACTGGAATTGAAATGACAACAATGATTAAAATTGTTTTTTATCGTTAAACTCATCCAAACCGAACCATTCTGGAATTGAAATCAAAAATATTAAACGATTCTAAATATATATCAAACTTTTGGTTACCTATTAAAATCCTATGAGAACAATTTGCAAATTGCGAATTGAATATTATATTTAAAAAATCAAAAAATAACAAAAATTGTAGCTTTAATATACGTTTGTATATGTGGTTAAGGTAATAAGTTGCAAATACGAAGTTGTTTAATATTAAATATATAGATAAAATTAAGGTAATAAAGTTATTATAAATCATTAAAAAGTTAAATATGATAATTTACGGTAGCAAAGCGGTTCATTTAAAATCAGAACAGTCTGTAACGGCAACTTGCCCAAGTTGTAAAACTCAAGGTTCTGTTGTTATAAGTGTATACAGAAAACATGCTCATATTTTTTGGATTCCGTTGTTCCCTATTGGTAAAGTAGGTTTGTCTCAATGTCAACATTGTAAAAGTGTCCTTAAAACTAAAGAGATGCCTGATTCTATTAAAAGTGAATACAATGTATTGAAAGAACAAACCAAAGGTCCTCTATGGCAATTTATAGGGTTAGGATTAATTGCTTTTTTAATAATCTGGGGTAGTTTTGCTAATTCCAACGATAAAAAGCAGGAATTGGAATATATTTCATCACCGAAAGCCGGAGATATTTATGAATATAAAATTGAAGCCGGAAAGTACTCAACTATAAAGGTGGTTGATGCTTCAAAGGATAGTGTATTCGTTATTTATAACGATTACGAGTTAAATCTGATGAGTCAGCTATACAAAATTGAAAAACCCGAAAATTATTCCGGAGCGCCCTGTGGAATCTCCAGAAATAAATTAAAAGAAATGTATGTTTCAGGAGAAATATTCGATATTAAACGGTAGGGAATTTTAACTTTGGTGATTAATTAAGGAATCATTGAGCCGGTTGGCATTTTGGAGGGTATGGGAATGAAACATCTGGGAATTTATTTATCTAACGCTGTAAATAAGAACCTTTTAATAGAGCGTATTTTTAACGATGGTGTTTTAAATTCGTATATCGATTTAGCGGGTACAACAGGGATGTTGCATTCGCCGATTACCATAGAAGAGATTATTCGCGACGAATTACGGCACGATAAGTTTCCGGTGTTTTCGAAAGAAAATAGTTGCCTCGCGAGCATGTCCAGCGGTCAGCAACGTAAAGCCTTACTTAATTACTTAGTGGAGCAAAAACCGGACTATATTGTTCTTGATGATATTCTAAGCAATGTGGATCCGGTTACCATGCAGGTGATTATACGGTTTCTGGAGCAACATGCTAAAGATATTGTCTTTATTCAGTTATTCTTTCGTAAATCAGACTTGTTGAGTTTTATTGATACGGTTATTTCTATCGATGAAAATTTTACGGTTAGTTCGTCATTTAATTCCGATCAATTTTCTTCGGTGGATGTGGTAAAACATTCCGTTAATTTAAGCGGAATGTCCGAACTGTTACAGGATCCAATATCTGAAATTGATCCGCTGATAGAGATGAATTCGTTATCGGTAAAATATGGCGATAAGCATGTGTTGAATAATATTTCGTGGAAAATAAGGCCCGGTGAATTCTGGCAGCTAAAAGGCCCTGTGGGTTCCGGTAAGAGTACGCTGTTGTCGATGATTTTTGGCGATAATCCCAAAGGTTATGGTCAGGAGCTTTTTCTTTTCGGACGAAAAAAAGGTTCCGGCGAAACGGTTTGGGATATTAAGAAGCACATCGGTTATTTCTATTCGAATATGACGTTATTGTTCACCCATCAGGATACGGTTGAAAACATGATTATTTCGGGTTTGGTCGATTCGGTGGGTTTATATACAAAACCGTCTGATTTGCAGAAAAATCTGGCCAAAGCCTGGCTCGAAATTCTGGGCCCTGAATTTAAAAATAAAAGGTTTAGCGAACTATCTTCCGGACAGCAGCGTATTTTGCTGGTTGTACGGGCTATAGTAAAGCAACCGCCTCTTTTAATTCTCGATGAGCCTACCGCTGGGTTAGACGATTATAATACCGAATTATTTGTACAGCTAATTAATTCGCTGGCTCAGCACCGAAAGATGGCTATTTTGTATGTGTCGCACCGTACTGAAGCGAATCTTAAACCTGAGAAAGTTTTGGAACTAATACCCACGAAACAAGGCTCCGAAGCAAGGATTTTTTAGTTTAAAAATTCAAGGGTTTAAAAGTTTTTATAATAAGTGCTCAATATTATTTAATTTTTTGCGTTCTGTATTATACGATTGGTGTTTGAAAGTGAACAAAATTTCGCTTATTTTGAGAAATATTCAATTTGGGTAATGGGGAATAATTTATAGTTAAAGAGAAATTTATAATTACAACTACTAAAAATTTAAAATATGAAAGTGAATTGGACAAGAAGGATATTAGGCGGGCTTAGCTTAACTTCTGCGCTTTTTATATTTCAGGCGTGTTATGGAACAAATAAGGATTACGGACTCGATTTACGCGTTCAGGGGCTTGTAAAATCTAAAACTACCGGGTCGCCTGTAAAGGGGATAAAGGTAATGGCCGGAGATAGCATACAATATGTGATTACTGACGAGAATGGGACTTTCGATTTTTATATCGCCAAAGCAGATAGTTTAATACTTAGTTTTAAAGATACAGATACCACCCAAAATGGGAACTACGTTGCAAAAGATACCGTTTTAAAGGATTTAGGCGAAAGCGTTTATGTAACTATTAATTTAGAAGATAAATAGATGCTATCTTCTTTATTAAGATTCGGGTTTAGGTTATTTAAAAATTCTGAAGTAAAGCTTCATGAGCTGAATTATCTATTCTGGGAATGTACTACAAGGTGTAATATGAATTGCCTGCACTGTGGCAGTGATTGTTCTTCGGATAGTTTTTACAGGGACATGCCATTTGAAGATTTTTTTAAAGCTATTGAGACCATTAAAAATATTCCCCGAAATTTTACAATTGTTTTTACAGGGGGAGAAGCTTTACTTAGAAATGATTTGGAATATTGTGGCAGGGAGTTGAGAAAAAGAGGTTTTAGGTGGTCTATAGTTTCTAACGGGTATTTGTATGATAAGCAAAGACATATTTCGCTATTGAACGCCGGAATTGGCGCAATTACTTTTAGTCTGGACGGCCTCAGGGAATCTCATAACTGGCTCCGGAATAATAAGTACAGTTTTGATAGGGTTTTGAGTGCTATTGAACTGGCTGCTTCGTCCGATCGTATTAATCTCGATATAGTTACTTGCGTCAATCAGAAGAATTTTAATGAACTCGGGCAGATTAAAGAGTTGTTGATTTCTAAAAACGTTAAAGCCTGGAGGTTATTTACAATTATTCCTATTGGCAGGGCTGTTCATCATCCGGAGTTGCATTTAACAGATTCTCAATTTGTTGGCTTAATGGATTTTATTAAGGAAAACCGGAAAACCGGCGATATTGATGTTAAGTTTAGTTGCGAAGGATATGTGGGTAAATATGAACCATTTGTAAGAGATAGTTATTTTTTTTGCAGAGCCGGAATAAATATTGGTTCTGTCTTAATTGATGGTTCAATATCAGCCTGTCCTAATATCGACAGAACATTTGCCCAGGGTAATATTTATACTGACAATTTTTTTGAGGTTTGGCAGAATAAATTTCAACCGTTTCGCAACAGGGAATGGACCAAAACGGGCCAATGTAAAAAATGCAAAGATTATAACGATTGCCAGGGTAACGGTTTTCATAACTGGCATGGCGAAAAGAAAAATGTGTTAGTTTGCCATAACGCTAAAATTATGAATTCTGCTAAATACGAATTGTTATAACACAGGTATATGGATCATTTATCGCATCAGTTACCATATAATATATTAGTAACTAGTTCATAATCTACATAAACTTTTTCTCTTCATAAATTCTGTTTAATCCTAATTTTAGTTATCAGTTGGTGGTGATTTTCGTCACCGTAAAATTTTATTATGTCAATTTAGGTTATGTGTTTGTCTAAATAAACAAACTTATTGTAAGATAGTTAAGTAAATATCATCAGAACCATAAATACTGAGGATATGAAGCAGGTAATGTTAATAATGGCGATGGTGATCATGGGTTTTACAGCAAAAGCCCAGAACACTAATAAAAAGGATCAAAATAGTTCTGCCACGAGTAAGGATATTATTATTGATTCAAAAGTTATTGAAAAGTATCAAGCTTCGGGTGATACTGATATCCTTAATTTTAATGAACTTATTTCCAAATACAGTATGGACAGCATTAAAATGATTGTAGCCGGTTATATTAATAAAGGTTTGGATATTCAGTCGGCAAAGGCTGTACATTCTTATCTTGACAGCCTTAGAACTGAAAAGCCGGTGGATTACGATATTTACCAGAATAGAAAAGTAATGGCTGATAAAATTGGAAAGAAATAACCTTAATGTTTATATATTTTCCCTTGTTCTTTTCCATCTTTTATGCGACCATAACCAATACTGGGGGCGGGCTTTAATTCGTTTTTCGAGTTCGGCCATGTATCTCGAAGTTATTTCACCGTTGGGGAGGACTGATGGATTTTCTGCAAGGAGAGAAATATGAAGTTCGTAAAAACCTCTTTTTACCGGTTGTATGTCTATATAATAAACGGGTAGGTTATGAAGTCTGGCATATTTTTCGGGACCATGTAAGCAGGGTGTATCCTGATTGAGGAAATTAACCCAATAACAATCTTTCATATTTACCGGACATTGGTCTGCAGCCATTATAAAAGCACTGTTTTTAGGCACAAATTCGTTAAATGTTTCGAATGTTTCTTTAATTGAAGCCAATGTACAATTAAATTTAGCCCTGCTTTTCCTGATGTAAGCGTCGATGTATTTATTAGTTAATGGTTTGTAAAACGCTATGGCGTTATGTTTTAAGAATATTCCGGCTGAAAAGGCGCCCCATTCCCAGTTTCCGTAATGAGCCGGAACCCCGATGATACTTTGATGGTTTTTATAAACATCATCCAAAACTTCAATATTGGTAACTTTATGTCTTTTATATATCCCATTTTTACTGATACTCATACCTTTCATACTTTCAAATATAAGATCGGTCATAAAATGGAAATATTGTTTTTCGATCGTTTTTAATTCGTGGATGCTTTTTTCAGGAAAAACCCTTTTTAGGTTCGATTGTACTACTTTTCGGCGATATTTTACTACATAAAATACGATATAAAAGCAAAAATCGGAGATTAAATATATTCCTCTGAACGGAATTAGAGTAAACAGCAGCGTAAATAATCGGAAAATCAGATAGCCGAAATAAGACATAATCATAGGTTTTAGCAGGAAATGAAGATAATAAAAAACCCGTTGAAAATAAATTTCAGCGGGTTTTTTTATATAATTTGAGAAATTCTTACAAGGTCTTCAAATAATTGTTAACATTCAATGCAGCCTGACGGCCACTATAAATTGCTCTTACAACCAAACTGGCACCTGATACGGTATCCCCGGCAGCAAAAACTTTAGATACAGAAGACTGGAATTTGTCAGAAACTTTTACATTTCCACGGTTATCATATTCAAGTCCTAAATCGTCAAGTAAACCTTTGTGGATAGGCTGTGTAAAGCCCATTGAAAGGAATGCAAGTTCGCATGGGATTACTCTTTTGGAGCTTTCCAGTTCGGTCATGGTAAAACGGCCGCTGGCATCTTTTTCCCATTTAACATCCACAACTTCGGCACCTTTAAGTTTTCCGTTTTCTCCGATAAATCTTTTGGTAGTAACATTCCAGAATCTGTCGCAGCCTTCTTCGTGCGAAGAGGATGTTTTGAGAATGGTTGGATAGTTAGGCCATGGAGTTTCCGGATTTTTCTTTTCCGGTGGTTTGGGAAGAATTTCAATCTGGGTAACGTTCATAGCTCCGTGACGGTTGGAAGTACCAACACAGTCGGAACCGGTGTCGCCACCTCCAATTACAAGTACTCTCTTATCTTTGGCAAAGATACGGTCGGCATCTGCAAATGATTTACCGGCAACTACTCTGTTTTGTTGAGTAAGGAATTCCATAGCAAAATGAACGCCTTGTAAATCGCGGCCTTCAATAGGGAGATCCCTGGGTTGCATAGCTCCCATAGTTAAGCAGATAGCATCGAATTGAGCCAGAAGATCTTTTGCAGAAATATCTGTACCTACTTTGGTGCCGGTTTTGAACTGCAAACCTTCTGCTTCGAGTACTTTTAACCTGCGATCGATAACTTTTTTATTCAGTTTAAAATCGGGAATGCCAAAGCGCAAAAGACCTCCAATTGCTTCGTCTTTTTCAAACAAGGTAACCGTATGTCCGGCTCTGTTTAATAATGTAGCTGCAGATAAACCTGCGGGTCCCGAACCAATTACGGCAACTTTTTTACCGGTGCGTGTTTTTGGGGGTTTCGGTTTAATGAAACCATCGTTGAAAGCACGTTCAACAATAGCACATTCGTTTTCGCGAATAGTTACAGGAGCATCGTGTAAGTTAAGGGTACATGATTTTTCGCATGGAGCTGGGCATACACGTCCGGTAAATTCGGGGAAATCGTTGGTAGAATGTAATAAGTCGCTTGCTCTTTTCCATTCACCTTTGTATAATAAATCCTGCCATTCGGGAATTACGCTTCCAACCGGGCAAGCCCAGTTACAATAGGGAACACCACAATCCATGCAACGAGCTGCCTGAATTTTACGATCTTCAGCATTTAACGTTTGTTCTACTTCTCCGAAATCATATATTCTCTCCTGGATTGGCCTGTTACCGGCTTCTTTTCTTTCGTATAATAAAAATCCTTTTGGATGAGCCATATCGTTATATAATTTTATGTATTCTTAATATTTTATTGATTATTGTTGATTGAATATTGGCTATTGTAAATGTGCAATAACCAATATTCAATAATCAATTTTTAATAGTCGTGTTCAACTTTATCAACTTTCTTCTTTAAGGCTTCTAATTTTTCTTCGTCGAGTACTTTTTTGTACTCAATAGGAAGCACTTTTAAGAATTTATGCATGTACGAACTCCAGTTGTCGAGGATTTCTTTTGCCTTGGCACTACCTGTAAATTCGTAGTGACGGGTAATTAATCCTTTTAATTCACGTTCGTCGTGAGCATCTTCAATAAGAGAAAGTTCAACCATTTCCATGTTACAGAAGAAATCGAAGTTGCAGTCTTCGTTAAGAACATAAGCCATACCGCCACTCATACCGGCAGCAAAGTTACGGCCTACAGGACCTA
>WSSedL1CaDRAFT_10001379_pt1 | contig 14254 bp, 13 predicted proteins | sample WetSurSL1Cattail_FD_9464 | JGI IMG/M metagenome (IMG submission 9464)
TACGACGAACATTCAATCCCGCAATTTCGCCGGCTTCTTTAGTTGCCTGACGCTGTGCATCGTTAAAGTAAGCAGGAACGGTAATTACTGCATCCGTTACTTCCTGACCAAGGTATTCTTCAGCAGTCTTTTTCATTTTCTGAAGAATGATAGCCGAAATTTCCTGTGGAGTATATAAGCGTCCATCAATATCCACACGAGGAGTGCTGTTGTCTCCGCGAACAACTTTATAAGGAACGCGGGCAATTTCCTTTGATAAACGATCATAGGTTTCACCCATGAAACGTTTGATCGAAAATACGGTTTTCATCGGATTTGTAATGGCTTGACGTTTAGCCGGATCACCTACTTTTCGTTCGCCACCATCAACAAAACCGACTACAGAAGGGGTGGTACGTTTGCCTTCACTGTTGGCGATTACGATTGGTTCGTTACCTTCCATTACAGAAACACACGAGTTGGTGGTTCCTAAGTCAATTCCAATAATTTTTCCCATGATTTTAATAATTTATTTAATGCGTTAGAATTTTCTTATTTATTAATTACGTTTTGGTTTTTACAAAGCTTATGCCAACGCATGAAACAAAAATACTCATATGTTTTCTGACAGAAAAACGAATCATATGTCGGTAAAAGAACTTCACTACACTGACAAAATTGCAGAAAAACATGCCAAATTCCTGTTTGGAAATTATATCTTTGTAAAGAATTATGGCAGTAGTATATCTCGGACTTGGAACAAATCTCGGTAACAGAACAGAAAATATGGAAACCGCTTTAAAACTGATCGATGAAAATATTGGTCGGATTATCTGTGTTTCGTCTTATTTTACTTCCGAAGCTATTGGGTTTATCTCGGAAAATAGCTTTCTGAACGCTGTGGCTAAGATCGAGACGGATGTGTTGCCTGTTGTCATGTTGAATGAGACACAACGTATTGAACGGGAAATGGGACGCACAAAAAAATCAGTAAACGGTAATTATTCCGACAGAATTATTGATATTGATATTTTGTTGTATGATAATATAGTGATTGATACGCAGGAATTAAAAATCCCGCATCCGTTTATCACAGAGCGGGATTTTGTATTTAAACCTTTATCCGAAATTGCCCCCGGGCTTACTCATCCAGTCAGTGGAATCCGGTTTTCTGATTTGAAATAATTTTATTTTTCAACCTGAATGGAATTTTTATATTCTTCCAGCACCTTTATAGCTGCTTCATAATCTTTTTCTAAAACCACCAGTTTCAAACCCTCGTTAATNTCACTGAACATAGGCAGAAGCTCCACCATATCTTCGTTATTTAGAGAAGTTTCAATATTGTTTTCGTGCAATACCTGTTGATCGAAAAGCGCTTCGACCATGGTTTCGTAATTTTTGAGTGTGATCAGTTTGTCTTCCATAATGCCCTCCGATTTTAATGGTTTTTGTTTTATTATTAAACGTTTTGTTTCAATAGAAAGTTTGTATGAATCCATTAATAATTACCACATCATTATTTTACTCGTCATTACACCGAAAAACTATTTCTTGATATTTTTTCGTACTTTTGCAAAGCGTATTAATACCTGTTATGATAGAAGAAAATTTACCCGACCATATAGTTTATAGTCCTGCTGTGATTGATTTTGTAACAGTCGCTGCCGAAACCTGTCTTTTTTTGGAACATGCCTCAGAACAAACAAAAGAAGAATTTGTAACTAAATTAGTCAAAATTCTCCCGCTTTTATATCTGAAAACTTCGATGGTTGAAATTCCAGAACCTGTTTTTGATGATATGCCGGAAAGATTTGTTACCGAAGAAGATTATAATTATATCAAAGAACAGGTTGAACAGCTTCTTGGCGCCGACGATTCGTTTTTAGATGTTTTTCATCCCGACATATCGCTCAGCGATACACCTATTGCGTCGTTTGTCTCTGAGAATCTGTCTGACATTTATCAGGAATTAAAAGATTTTGCCGCTAATTATCGTACTGCCGACACCGACATAATGAATGATGCAATGATTGCTTGTCTTCAGGCTTTTGGCGAACATTGGGGACAAAAACTATTAGGCAGTCTGCGTGCATTACATGCCATACGTTTTAGTGATGATTTCGGAAATGAAGAGGAAGTCTCTGTAAATAGCACTAAAATTAACAGGAATACTTTCTTCGGATTTTTACAAGACGGGGAAGAGGATGAAGAATCTCTGAAGGATATATTTTGAAAAGTAAAATAGTTCATGTTTAAACCCAAAATATCGAAAGAAGAAGTAAATGAAATGCCTGTGGTGATTTTCGATGGAAAAATAACCATAGTAGATGAATCGTCTCAAATTAAGCCTGCTATTGAAGAACTTTTATCGACAGATATCGTGGGGTTGGACACTGAAACAAAACCCTCGTTTACACGTGGGACTAAACACAAAATATCTTTAGTTCAGATTTCTACGCTGGATCATTGTTTCCTTTTTCGCCTGAATAAAATAGGTTTTCCAAAAGAATTAGCCGAATTTCTTTCGAACGACAAAATATTGAAAATAGGTTTGGCTCTGCGTGACGATTTCAATGGACTTAATCGACACTTGCCTTTCAAACCCGCCAACTATATTGATTTGCAAAGTATTGTAAATAATTATGGTATTCTCGAACTTGGATTGCAAAAAATTTTCGCTATTATTTTTAACCGAAAAATATCGAAAGCACAGCGCCTGACAAATTGGGAAAGCGCTGAATTAACTGAGCAACAACAACTTTATGCCGCCACCGATGCATGGGCCAGTTTATTGATTTATCTGCAACTGCTCCGCGAAAAGAAATTGACAAACAAACAGTTGGAAAAACTAATTCTTGAAGTGAATTCCGGCGTTTCCGGCACATCTTTATCAAACGACATTCCTGTATTTCCGTAATATATTTTATCTGAAATGACATTTATTATTCTGAAACCAAAAAAAGAAGAGAGTTTACTGCGTTTTCACCCGTGGGTATTTTCGGGTGCGATACAAAAAATCGAGGGTAAACCTGCTGAAGGCGAAATTGTAGAGGTTTTGGATTGTAACCGGCAATATCTGGCTACAGGACACTATCAGATTGGAAGTATCGCAGTAAGAATTGTAAGCTTCGAGCAAACAACAGTGGATGATCATTTCTGGAAAGATAAAATCAGGAAAGCTTATTTGTTACGTACAACTATCGGTTTGGTTTCAGATGCCAACAATACTTACCGACTGGTGCACGGCGAAGGTGATTCGTTACCAGGTTTAATTATTGATGTATATGATGATACTGCTGTTATGCAGGCACATTCAGTCGGGATGCATCTCATTCGCGAAGCGATTGCAAAAGCTATTACGGAGGTGATTCCTGAAGTGAAAAATGTGTATTACAAATCCGAGACCACTTTACCGTTCAAAGCACCTATCGATCCTGAGGATGGATATTTGATTGGTAAGGATACAAAAAAATACATTGCCAAGGAAAATGGATTGTTATTTAATGTGGACTGGTTGCGTGGTCAGAAAACCGGTTTTTTTGTAGACCAACGTGAAAACCGGGCTTTGCTCGAAAAATATGCAAAAGGAAAATCGGTGCTGAATATGTTTTGCTACACAGGCGGTTTTTCGGTATATGCCATGCGTGGAGGAGCCAATCTTGTTCACTCGGTGGATAGTTCTGCCAAGGCAATTGAACTGACCTATGAAAATATTGAGCTTAACTTCCCGAATGACAAGCGCCATTCTTCTTTTGCCGAAGACGCATTCAAATATCTGAATGCCAACGAACAGAAATACGATGTCATCATTCTTGATCCACCGGCATTTGCCAAACACCGTGAAGCGTTGCGTAATGCTTTAAAGGGTTATAAACGGCTGAATGCAAGAGGTTTTGAAGCAATCAAATCCGGCGGAATTTTATTTACTTTTTCCTGTTCACAGGTAGTTACAAAGGAGCAATTCCGATTAGCAGTTTTCAGCGCAGCTGCCGAAAGCAGACGGAATGTTCGCATTTTACATCAACTCACACAACCTGCCGATCATCCGGTCAACATTTATCATCCTGAAGGCGAGTATTTAAAAGGATTGGTTCTTTGGGTGGAATAAAACACTTGCGATCGTCAAAAAAAATCATCCCGTAAAGGTTGCTATTTCAAAAAAATAAACTAATTTTGCAGTCCGAATTTAGCGTAATCTCTGACAGAATAAGAGAGATCTGTGAATATTGCGCATTAATCAACTAAAAATAAACAAGATGGATTTAATTAAAGTTGCAGAGCAGGCGTTTCAGGTGGAAACCAATCACCCTGAATTCAAAAGCGGAGATACCATTACAGTAGCTTACCGTATCAAAGAAGGTAACAAGGAACGTATTCAGGAATTCCGTGGAGATGTGATTCGTATTTCAGGTCACCAACAGAACAAACGTTTTACTGTACGCAAAATGTCCGGTAACGTAGGAGTTGAACGTATTTTCCCTATCAACTCACCGTTTATCGAAAGTATTACAGTGAACAAACGCGGTAAAGTACGTCGTGCCAAACTGTATTATTTACGTGCACTTACCGGCAAAAAAGCCCGTATCAAAGAAAGACGCGTTTAATCGGCTCATTTCAAAAGAAATAAAAAAAGAGGAATCCAATCGGGTTTCTCTTTTTTTATATACTTGTCTGATAAAAAGGCAATTTTGATTATTTTTGCATAAATTCTGTATTTCCGAATCAAATGCCCGGCAATATACAGATTTTATACTGTTGCAATTTACATAACAAATGAAATATCCCATCATTATAATTCTCGTCGGATTTGTATTTTATGTCAGTAGTTTTTTTCTGAATAACTATGGAAATCAACTACGGGAAGATGCCATGTGGGGTAAATTACCTGAAGAATATATCGGAAAAGGAGATAACTTTATCAAGATTTCCGGCTATATCAAAGAAACGGGAAATTACATAGCCATAGGGGGGGAGGTATGGTTAGTAGTGGTATTGATCGGAAAAATAAGAAAGGGGGAATAATTTTAGTTTCTCATCCTTTATCTTTGAACCTCCTCTGTCATATTCGCCGTTTTTGGCTTTAATACGATTAAATTCAGTATAATAGCGACTACCACTACCGAACCCAGTATCGCAAAATCATTTCCCAAATGTCCGGCATCAGCTGATTTCCCCAAAACATTTGTAATGACAGCCCCCGATGAAATGCCGGCCAGATTTAGCAATCCATAACCCGTAGCACGATATCGAGGCGAGACAAACTGACAAAGAATCGGCATATTGTTGACATCAAACATGCCAAAACCAAGTCCGAAGCAAAGAGCGCCTCCCAAAACAGTAACAAAACTATGTCCGTATCCCAATAGAATTAATGCCGGAATAGTTAAAGCCAAGCCGATGGCTCCTGTGTAGATTCGTCCTTTTAGAGTTTTCTGCACCCATTTATCCGAAAGTACACCGCCTATCAATACTCCGGCGAAGGATGCCATAGCCATTGTGATGGTTGCCATTGGTCCTGCTTCGGACATAGGCAAATGAAGACTTTCGGAGAGCAAGGTCGGAAGCCAGTTTTTGGTGGCCCAACCCGGCAAACTCGGTGCGGAGAAATAAAATATGATCACCCAAAATGCAACATTTCCGAGTAACATACCCACTCCTTTGAACGACACAACCAACTCTTTGAATACCGAACCCTGCCGGAAAGTATCGACATTGTAACCTTTCTTTTCTTTCAAAAACAAGATAAGAACCAAACTGTAAATAACTCCGACCAATCCGAATGAATGAAAGGTCGTTTGCCACGAAAATTGCTCGGCAATAGTTGCCCCGAATCCTCCGAAAGCCTGACCGAGATATATACCCGTGGTGTGAATCCCGATGGCAATGGAACGTGTTTTTCCGTCGTGATAGTCGGCTATAAGCGACAATCCTGCGGGGATATAAAAGGCTTCGCTGACACCCATCAATGCCCGAAGCCAATATACCTGATCGTAAGTTTGTGCATAGCCCATTAGCAGTGTCACTGCCGACCACACAAACAAACTGCCCACGATCATCCATTTCCGGTTCAGTCGGTCGGCAATAATTCCCGAAACCGGACTCATAAAAGCATAAATCCAAAGAAAAACCGCCATTAACCGACCGAAATTCTCTGCCGACACCAATTCATGAATATCCGCCATCATCGACGGCTTCATGGTAGAAAGCATCTGACGATCGAGATAATTGAGCAATGCCACAAACCATAGCATAATCACTATAAGCCAGGGATAAAATTTATTGGATTTCATGGATTAGAGTTATTAAATGGAGATTTAATCAACAACTTTTCCAAAGTTTAAAACTTTGGAAAAGTTGTAAAAAGTGGTATTACAAATTCAACGCAGTAATTGCTGCTCCGATTTTATCCTTATGAGCTTCATCGAATTTATTAAATGGTGCTGCCAGAAAATCGCTGCATATTCCTAATATTGACAATGCGGATTTTACTCCTTTTAAATAACTTGAACCGTAACTGCCAACGGTATAAATGCCGGAACTGATTTGCATTACCTTGGCATGAAGTTCGCGTACTTTTTCTACGTCCCCGGCAACTGCAGCATTATATAAAGCCACATATAATTTAGGAAACATATTGGCACCGCCGTTTACTCCGCCATGTGCGCCCATCAATACCGATTCAGCCATCATTTCTTCCGGACCTACGAACAATGAAAATTCGGGGCGATCGCGAAATTCATGCATAACTGACTGAAAATATCCTCCATTAGCCGAACTGTCTTTAAAACCTACCACTTTAGCATTCTCGGCAATACGACGAATAGTTGAAGGAGCAAACGACACTTTGGTATGAGTGGGCATATTGTACAAAAATACCGGCAAATTCAACCGGGGAATAAGTTGTTCATAAAACTCTGCCAACTCAGGCTGTCCGGTAGCAAAATAATAAGGGGGAGCAGAGACTACTGCATCAGCGCCACTTTCGGCAGCCAGATTTGCTAATGAGATGCTATCTACCAACGAAGTATCGGATATGCCAACCAAAAGCGGTAAACGGTTTTTCAAAATGCGCGCCGATTGTTTAATCATTTCGTAACGCAACTCAAAACTGATACTTTGTGCTTCACCTGTTGTTCCCAAAATAAACACTCCATGAACACCACCTTCGATAACATGTTCAATCAATCTCTCCAGCCCTTCTACATCTAACGTGTTATTGTCGAGTAAGGGTGTAACCAGTGGAGGTACTATACCTCGTAAAACTTTTTCCATAAAATTTATTCAAGCCCTCAAAATACGCTTTTAGAAGGCAGTTATTCTTATTTTTAAATCGTATTCCTTTTTATCTAATGTATATTTTTTCAATACTCCGGGGCCGCAACTGCTATTCCCAAGTCCCATGACTGCTGCATCGATACTCAGAATTATTTCTTTCCGGGGGACGAGATTACAGTTATGCGCTTCGTTTGCCAGATCGCTCGCAGCATAATGAATTGCCGAAGCCGAGAAGGTGTTCTCAAGCGCAGTAATTTTTATGCCCTGTTTTTTGTTGTTCGTAAGCGTCAGAAAACGAATATCTTCATGATTGCCGGTTTCCTGTGGGCGCGGATACGGAAATAGCTGTTCGGCAACAGTGCTTTTCCATAATCCGATAAGCGATGAATTTTTCCGGTCGGGATAATTTTCCCACGGACCTTTGCCATACCAACTGTAATTTTCAAGTTCGGGGTTTAATGCCCATGCTATACCCAGACGGGGCAAATCGGGCAATGTACCTTCCTCGCGGAAATTAATTTGCAGATCCATCGTTCCCTGAGCAGTCACAATATAAGTAAAGTGCGCATACACTTTTCCGTCTTTATACTGATTGGTTTTGTACACATTCAATACCAAAGCGCCATCTTTGCGGCTGGTATGACGAACAGAATCGACTGTTACCTTCGGAGAATCCAATCCCTGTAATTTCCAGTCTTTGGCTATCCAGTTTCCGAAACCTTTATCGTTATCGGTTGGGGCACGATAAGCTTGTACCACTGGTTGTGTTTCGAAACCTGATGCAGAGGCAAGGATTTCTTTACCTTTGTATTTGAAAGAAGTTATTGAGCCGTTATTATTCCATGCCGCCGAAAATCCATTTGCATTAAACATAATATTTCCATCTATTACTTTACAGATTGGTTTTACGTTCGATTTCAATGTTGTTTCAGGCAATTTTCCCTGTTGAATTTCAAACTGCTCGATTGCTACTCCCCAACCTTTTTTAGCCCATGCATTATTTTCTTTGAGCACAAATGCGATATTAAACCGAACATCGTTTTCGGGTTTAATAATTGAAGATGGTAAAACCGGCATTGTAATAAATGTGGTATCTCCCGGCTGGGTTTCAGGTATAAGTAATTCCTCCTTTTTTGTTGTATGACCATCAATAGAAAAATTATAAAAGCAATTGTACTGCGATAAATCAGAATGCGATTGATGGTTGATGATTTGTAACTGTCCATCTCTCATTTTTATATAGATGGGCTGATATACCTTTTTTACTTCTTCAAATTTCGGAGTGATTTTGCGATCACTTGTTACAATGCCTTTGATGCAAAAAGCTTTCAGATTGGGATAATCGCCAAAATCGCCACCATATGCTACCTGAATCTTCCCATTCGGCAATTTTTTGTACAGCCCTTCGTCGGCCCACTCCCAGATAAATCCGCCGAGCATTCGCCGGTTGGAATATATTTCATCCCAGTATTCCTGTAAATTTCCCAACGAATTTCCCATTGCGTGAGCATATTCACTTGTCAGTACCGGCCGATGATCGTCTTTACGTTGGGCGATGCTTAATAAACGTTCCCAGCGGGCATTTTCGGGACGTTCGGCATCGCTATTTGGGTCGGTTCCCGGATTCAGATATTCCTGTTGTACGCGCGGATAAAACCGACTAATAACATCGACCGTGAATGGATCAGGTTCGCCATTCAACCCCTGTGCACCTTCGTAATGTATGGGGCGTGTCGGGTCAAAATCTTTTAACCATGCCGAGATCGCTGCAAAGTTTGGTCCGTAGCCGGCTTCGTTGCCCATGCTCCACATTACTACCGACGGATAATTTTTATCCCGTTCGGCCATGCGGATAGCTCTGTCCATAAAAGCCTGCGCCCAATCGGGATCAGAAGCCAATTTTCCACGCAATCCGTGTTCTTCTATATCTGCTTCGTCCATCACATACAAACCCAGCGAATCGCACAGCTCATACCAGCGACTCACATTCGGATAATGACAGGTACGAACAGCATTTATGTTGCATTGTTTCATCAACAAAATATCCTTCAGCATTAATGCTTCGGTCATCACTTTACCCAATGCCGGATCGTGTTCGTGACGGTTTACGCCGCGAAAACGCACGGGTTTTCCATTGATTAAGAATTCACCGTTACTGATTTCCACCACCCTGAAGCCTATCCGTTGCCGTACACTTTCAATTACCCTGCCGGTACTATCTTCCAACGACACAATCAAAGTATATAAATCAGGCGTTTCGGCAGTCCATTTCTTGGGTTGTTGAACGAGAGCTTTCAGTTTACCCGTTTTCCGTGGTCCTCGTTGTGGATTCCACTCGTTCATCAGCGCCGCCCTGTAATTCAGATTCAGTATATCTTCGGCGCTTGTAGTAACATTTACAAGATTCTCTATCACTGCCCGCACCCGGTATCCTTTGCCGTTTTCATTACCAAACACCGCCAATTCGGGATCAACTTCGAGTGTGAAATCCCGATACTCTTTATCTGCGAGTGTTTTTATTGCGATATCTGTTATTCTGATTGAAGGGGTGAAAAACAAGGTTACATCGCGGTGTATACCTCCCAAACGCCACATGTCCTGATCTTCGAGGTACGAGCCATCGGAATATTTATATACCTCCACCGCTATTTGGTTCCCACCCGATTTCAGAAAACGGGTAACATTGAATTCCGAAGGTTCCATGCTTCCCTGACTATAACCCACTTTTTGTCCGTTTACCCACACATAAAATGCACTTTGTACTCCATCGAAACGCAGAAAAACCTGCCCATTCTGTTTCCATTCTTCGGGCAATACAAACGAACGACGATATTGTCCTACGGGATTGCGCTCAATATAGGCAGTATATTTTTCTGGAGGAGTGGTAGTTACACGTGGCGGATTTATCTTAAACGAATAACCCGACGACACGTAAAGCGGCGTACCATATCCGTTCACTTCCCAGTTGGCGGGAACAGAGAATGTTTTCCAACCCTGATCGTTAAAAGCAGTTGTAAAAAAGCCTGTTATGCGACCTTCCGGCGTCGGCGACCAATGAAATTTCCACTGACCGTTCAAACTCATTTGCCGGTCACCCGGAATGCTTTTGTAACCAATAAAAGCAGCCCTTGCAGGTTCCCGGTTAATTTGAAGTACATGTTGATTTTCCCAGTCGGGCTGCTGCGCAACCACCGGAAAAATACTTAGCATTAAAAAGACCTGTAACAGGTTTCTGAGTACTTTCATTGTGCAAAAATGACGAAAAAACGGGGTAAATGTACTCAAAAATTGTGAGATAACCGATGTCGTTGAACTTATTGAAGGGGAAGCTTTAAGTCCTGTTATTTATCTTTGAAATCAGGATATTTTTAGGAACAAAGTATTTTAATTTCAATATTCACAAAACCTTTACCGATAAAAAACGCATATTGCCATTTTCTTTACTTATTCTCCCCTGTTTGATTCAAATACTTCATTTTATCAATCTGAAATAATCACGTAAAGGACAGTATGATTTTCGGGGCGAAAAGTTTCTGTTCTGAAGTAAAAAGGTCCCGCCTTGAAGCAGAAACTTTTTGTCCTGAATAATTTTTCTTTTGGATTTGATTGTAAAAGACAGGATTTTGAATATAATTATTTTATATTCAGCAGAACCGAAAGGGCAGGGGAACCCATGTTTTTTTTGAGTGTTTGTTATTGTTTTTGAAAGGTATTTATCCGGTTATTCCGATACCTGTTTAAAAACCTATTTCAGCGCACCCTTAATAAATTGTCTGATGATCCATGACTCGAAAATATCAGCTTCTTCAGTTGTTTCTACTGAATCTTCAGGATATTCTGCCACAGTTTGGCCTTCTTTGTTTTTGACTGTCGTTTTGCCAAATATATCTTTTACAAGGCTCATAATAATATGTCCATCTCCATCTTTCAAAATATGATTACCAAAAACATCTCTCTCGTAAGATGCAACTCTCTGGCCGTTAACATTTTTTACTATGATGTTTCCAAAGATATCTTTCTCGTAGGATGCGATTTTCTGATTGTTACTGTCTTTTACTATGGTATTTCCGAAAATGTCTTTTTCATAGGAAACAATCTTCTGACCGTTACCATTTTTTATTATGGTATTTCCAAAGATATCTTTCTCGTAGGATGCGATTTCCTGATTGTTACTGTCTTTTACTATGGTATTCCCGAAAATGTCTTTTTCATACGAAACAATCTTCTGACCGTTACCATCTTTTACCACTGTATTTCCAAAAATATCTTTTTCGTATGATGCGATTTTCTGACCCTTACCATCTTTTATAATATCGTTTCCAAAGATGTCTTTTTCGTACGATGCAATCTTCTGTCCATTATCGTCTCTTACTATTGTATTTCCGAAAATGTCTTTCTCATAAGAGGCGATTTTCTGACCCTTACCATTTTTTACAATCGTATTTCCGAAAATGTCTTTGCTAATAACCAGATTTTTGCCATATAGATCTTTTACAATGCTATCGCCTTTGATATCAAATCCAAACAAAGCATTTGTAAGGTCTGTTTGTGCAAAACCAATCATGTTTACCAATAGAAATCCTAATACAAAAAATAATTTTCTCATAACTCAATACGTTTTAAAATTTATTTTTTCTTTCCACCTGAAGTATGTTTTTGTCCTGTTTACTGTAATGTATCCCATGTTGCCGGTATTTGACCCCGAAATTTTGGGACAGAGTTTACGCTAAATATATCACATCATTTTCGGATACTCTAAGATTATCTGGGGATAAAGTTAACTCGTAGAAATATGCTTTTTTGAGATAACCATATATGATTTATATTCAGTGTATTAGCATGCATAATTCCTGCATTTTGATTCAAATAGTTGTGTCTTCCGTTTATTTGCTAATTTCTTCAAAGATAAATACTTTTTTTTCAATTAACGATGAGTTATTAACTAAATGTCTGTCTTTTGCTACTACCGGTCTCGTCCGTTTGTCCCTACGATCTCATAGCTGTGTTTGCGATTAGTTTTCATGGACAAAGATAAAATATCTTTCCACTCACAGGGTGGTTGAAAGTTGCCCCGTGAATTATTTTTTGTTCCCTTACTGAAAGGAGTAGTGATCCGGTATTTACCGCAAACTTTCGGCAGATGATGGTCTCCAATCAAGAGAATGCTTTTTTATTCGGACTGTCCTGCTTAATTTTTTATCAACCAGATTCAATCTTCTTCCTGCTTGATTATTTTCTTGTGGTACTATCCGGAAATATTTTTTGTTAGTATCCGGTTTTCTTTTCCAACAGGAATATGGCGCCATCCCTGAAACCATGCAGCAACTTCATGTGTTTGAGTTGGCGGATATCTTTCAGTGTCAGGAGGTTGGGGTTGGAATCGTTCAGAAACCAGATCAGGTAACAGGGATTGGAGGCGGTGAATTCAGCCACATCTTTTTTGTAGGCGCGTTCGGGTACAGTTTCGGTGTTGTACCCTGTCAGAAAATATACTACCTGATTGTGGTTGGAATAGATTTCTATCGTGTCGGTCTCGAAAATCTCATGGTGCTTTTGCAGATAATGAACAATATGCGAGTTGGTCCAACTTTCTTCGCTGTATCCCGGGATGCCGGTTTCCTTCATCCACGATAAATTATTAGTATTGATAGCGACATAACTTCCGATCAGTAAAAATGCTACTCCCATTGAGAAAAGAATGAATATTTGTTTTAACCGCCTGTGGGGCAGGTAACTTTGCCATTTGGGTAACTGGCAGGATGATATCCAGACAAAAGCAATGAAAGCCGGGCCTAAGAGCCGGTTATTGATTTTTTCGTATCGCGAGATGGTGGACGAAACGACAATGAACGAAACATATACAATAAAAAACGCAACAGCTATGTTTTCGTATGTATAATAGGCTTTCCAGTGACGTATGTTGCGGATAAAAAACACCACGAACAAAATCATCACTCCTATTGCCAGTATTTCGAAGAATAGATGAGTGTCGGTGCGAAAAGCAATCCAGTCGGAGAGTACATTGCCGGAATATCCGATATTATTTATCAGAGGCGTTACTCCTTTTTGTCTCGTTCCGGTAATCAAACCCTGTTCGGTGGCGTTGCGTATCAGGTTGATGGAAAGGAGCGAAATTCCGGTGAGTGTAAAAACCGAAGCGGATGTAAACTTTCTTTTCCAATTCAGGTTTTTATCGAAAAGCAGTAACAAACATCCGGTAGCTACAAGGGTGATACCTGCATAACGTGTGTCGAATGCAATGGCTGCCACAATGGCTGCCTTTATCAGTGAGACGGTTTTGTGGGTTTGAAGGTATTGTTGAAAATATAAAATAAAAATCAGTGTTAACAAGATGAACAGTGTTTCTGACCACAACATGGTATAAATCTCTATAAGTGATGGACTCACGGTGATAATGGCCAGCACAATGCGTTTGTACCAGATGGTACTGTATTTGAAGCGGTTCATAATAGTCCCGCTTACGAAAATTACTGTAGCAAACAAAAGGGCATTGAGGAAGGGAGCTATGCTGATAATGTCGTACTGCGTAACGAACATCATCACCGACAAAAAGAAAGGATAAAAAAGAGGAAATAAAACCAGTGGCTGTCCGGTGTAATCGGTAAATCCATTGCCATCAATAAAATTACGGGCTGCCGAAGTGTAGGCGATGGAGTCGGGAGAGATACCCGTGCCACCATGTCGGGTGAATAGCAAAACAAGGATAAATCCTGCCAAAGCAGCTATCAGCGAATCAATATTATTTTCGGGCCGGTGGTTCATTTCCCTGATTTGATTATCACTACAAAATTAGAAATCTTATTTTGTAAATACAATCGGAAAAATAAATAATCTGAAAACAGAAGTAAGTGATTGTAAATAAATAATGTCGTATCACTAGTGTCCCATTAAAATTTGGGACGTATTAAAAATTAAACAAATTTGGCTCATTAAGCCTAAAACGATCTTTGTCATTTTGAAATTTAGTTCTGTTGAA
>WSSedL1CaDRAFT_10001380_pt1 | contig 14236 bp, 12 predicted proteins | sample WetSurSL1Cattail_FD_9464 | JGI IMG/M metagenome (IMG submission 9464)
AAACTTTTCTCCAGAGGGTATGATTCCTATGATAATGCGGCGGGCGGAGTCGGAGTCGGGTTATATGTAGTAAAAGAATCGGCCCATCGGTTGGGCGGTGACGTTAGTCATAAATGTATTAAGATATCCGCCTATAATATACCAATGATGGAAGCCTACATAAACCTACCCTATCAAATCGTGAATAAAAGAATATTGGCTAATGTTAAGAATGAGATACAAAAACTAAAAGGCTCGAGCTATGTACAAAATGAAGTAATGGATATCGAAAAATTAAGAAAAATCGATTCTGTATATAGCGACGCTATCAATAATGAACTCTATGATAACGAAAATAAAATTAATAAGCTGCCAACAAAAAGGATCTTGGAGCAAATCAGCTACGCAACTTATAAAACTACATTTGAGGTGAATATATGAACATTCTTGTTTTAGATGACCGTGAAGAAACTTTAGATGTTATTTGTGAAAGATTAATTGACGCAGGATATTTCGTTTTTCGTTGTAATGATATCTATGAGGCTGATAAAGCGTGGGATAATGATCGAATTGATGCAATAATTACGGATCTTAGCTTTGCACCTGAGGGCTTATTTCTTGATGAGATGAAATGTACCTTTGGATCATCGCTAACGGGGTGGATATGGTTGATTAACCATGTATGCGAGAAGAAAAATTATGATATTCTCAGTAAAACAATCATCTTTTCTGAGTATATTGATTTAGCCGAGAAGAATGTACATAGCAATAATATATACAAAGAATATTTCCAATCTGTTAAGAAGATACCAAAGTCAGGGAAGGCAAATCATAAGAATCCACTAAATGAGATTTTAGAGCTTTTAAAGAAATGGGAATGAGGTGAGCGAAATGTCCAAGAAGAATAATGGCAGAAAGAATTCAGAAAGACCATTCAAGATATTGTTGTATGTTCTTATCATGATTGGCATTATTGGCATGGCGTTTTGCTCACTTTTTTTTATCATAAATCAGATTAATATAAACTCCGCCTATCAAGATTTAAAGAATTACCCGCAAAACATGGTAATAACAAGAGCGGAATATATCAAAGAGTTAAGTGAAGCTCAGGCAACTGCATCAACGAAGGACCTCATATCGTTATTATACGGATTCCTATCCTCTGCATTTATTTCGGTAGGTCTTTATTTTTTGAAGGAATCCCAACAGGCAACGAAGGATACAAAAATATCTGCCGAAGATGTAAAAGAAAAGTATGATAAGGTTTGCGATTACTATAACACGATATCAGAGTATAAGCAAAAAATCGGTGACATTGCAGAAAAATCAAATACGATGTTGGAAGAGGTAAGAAATTATAACAATGAAATTACGGATCATTATAATAGGATATTGGAAAATGAGGCCAAAATTGATATTATAATTAAAAATTCAAATATCGAACTGGAGAAAGTATCCTCACATTTAGAAGAGCAGAGTCGTTCGGTCTTATTACAGACTTATATTGAACGGGCAATTATGAGCTGTCATTTTATTGAATTACTTATCGTAATGGCATCGGATTTAAGATTATTTATTACAGAAACGCTTGGAACCGCAATTGATCGAAGAGCCGATATCATAGCTGTGATTTACAGGGCTTTGCCGAGGATAAGAGATTCGTTACACTGGACAGGAGATCTTAACATTAGTAATAGCAAAATGACAGAATCAAATATTGATATATTAATGCAAGGAGTCAAAGAAATAGAACTAAGTTTTAAGACAATTATTAAATATAGTAGGGATTTTCCTGAACTTGAACAGTTCAATGAAACCTGGGATGAGTTTATTGAATATTGCAACTTAATCAAAAAGAATTTAAAAGAAATCCGATTCGGAAAGGGGCGTGCTATAACGGAGGGCACTGAAAAAGTCCATTTATAGATGGCTAAATGAATAAAGTTGTATACTCGATTCGAATGTCAAAAGTCGCTTTTAGGATATGCCATGAATATCGTTGTATCTATATTCATTTGGTTGCCTTTCCTTCTTGCCGTCGTCAGCCGGTCTGCCGCATGAGTATATATACAACGATATCCATGCTTTAAGTTAATTTGCGACTTTCGACACTCGAATCATACGCCTTTATTCATGTCAAGTTTATGAAAGGGACTTTTTCAGTGCACTCGCTATAACACACTGAGGTTACGTCCGCTAATAGGCATTTATGCAACACAGGAAAAGGGGTATAGCACCGTTAATACGGACTTTACCCCTGATTTGGTGTACTATGTTTTATTGTGACTATTCAGTCACTGCGGTTCTTACGAACCCATGCACACAAAATATGTTGATAAGCACATATTTTGGCGCTACATTTTCTCGAAATTCCATGGATTTCTCGGAGTACTGAATAGTTACGTTTTATTTACATGATTAATACAGGAAAATACATTTGAAATTATCGAATTATGTATTATGATTGATATACTTGACAGATAAAATAACATAGCCGGAAAGCGTGCGAAACAGAATATGAGAGCATTTAATAGGAACATGAATAACAATTTTTTGTCGAGGTTGAAACAGGAAGCGACTGTTCCCCGGAACAGAATCCTTATACTTTTTACACTTGAGGGCATGTTGATCACCTTAGTTAATAATCTGATCGGACTTAATAATAATTTATTTGCTACCAGATTGGGCGCAAGTGATTATGAATTAAGTCTTGTTATGACCCTTCCTCAGTTGGTTGGGATGTTAGTACTGATTCCCGGTGGAATCTTGACTGATCGATTGGTTAATAAACGGAGTATGGTGATAGCCGCCATATCCTCACTTGCGGTGTTCTATGTTATGATTGGGTTTGTTCCGGCATTAGGCACATATAGTTTAGGGGCATTCCTGCTATTGCTAGCAATATCTACAGGCCCTATGACTATCTATAATGTATCCTGGCAGGCTTATTTTTCCGATGTCGTTACTATTGAAGCCAGAAATCATATCTTGACCTCCCGTACCGCGTTGACCTTTTTGATTGGTATCATCATTCCTTTTGGCAGTGGTGCTTTACTTGCCAGTGCAGGAACAACGGGAGAAAAGATAATGATACATCAGGCTTATTTCTTTATTGGTGCGATTTTACTTTTGATACAGATCTTTGTTTTGAAGAAGATTAAGAGTGATCAGGTGCATTCTCCTTCAGGAATCGCTGTTAAGCATCTGAAATCTACGATTATTGAGCTTTTCCATAACAAGAAGTTTCTCGGTTTTGTTGTTGTTGCGATGTTTTTCTATATGACCTGGCATCTTGACTGGACTTTATATTTTATCGGACAGGTAAAATACCTTAAGATGAACGAAGCCTGGCTCAGTTATGTCAGTATCGGTAATGCAGTGATTCAGTTTCTTACCTTGGGTTTTTGGAGCCGATTTAATATGAAGCGCGGAGTAAGGTTTGGTATGATCTTTGGCAGTCTTGGCTTGGCAACTTTCCCCGTCAGCATGATAATAGCCACCAGTGTACCGCTGCCTCAGGGAAAAATGATATTTGTAATATTCAATACATGTTCAAGTTTTGCTATGGCAATCATAGCACTTAATGTCCTACAGTGTCTGCTGGAGGTACTCCCGGAGAAAAACAAGACGCTTAATATCTCGATTTACACAATGATGGTAACAATTTCAAATGCGGTTATGCCTATTGTAGGAGTGGCGGTTTATACCCGTCTTGGTGCGGATTTAGTTGCATTACAAACCGTTTTCTGGATTATATTCGGACTTAGAATTATAGCCTCCGGCCTTTGGGCTATGCGGTGGCTGATGTTACGCAAGGAAGTACTGTGACAAATAATCAAGAAACAGATTAGGAGGAATTTAAATGTTAAGTATAACGAAATACTGGGAAGATCCGAGCAGCCTCCACATTAATTGTGAACAACCACATGCATACTTTATTCCCTATGAGTCAGAGGAGAAGGCAGAGAGTGGAGTTCGCGAAACTTCTGCATATTTTACAAATCTATCGGGAACGTGGAACTTTCGCTACTACGAATCGGTAGAGGATGTAGAGGATGGCTTTTATCATAAGGATTTTGATGCAACTTCCTGGGATAAACTTATTGTACCGTCTAACTGGCAGATGCATGGATATGATAGGCCGAATTACACGAATGTTAACTATCCGTTCCCCTTTGATCCTCCTTATATTCCGAATGAGAATCCCACCGGAATCTATACTAGGGATTTTTATTGTGATAAGAAGCAGGGAAAAGAGATCAAGCTTCTCTTTGAAGGAGTAGATTCCTGCTTTTATGTTTGGATTAATGGAAAGCAAGTTGGATATAGCCAGGTCAGCCATATGATTTCGGAGTTTGATATCACCTCTTATGTGTCTGAGGGCACGAATTCGATCGCTGTAATGGTATTAAAATGGTGTGACGGAAGCTACCTGGAAGACCAGGATAAATGGAGGCTCTCAGGAATATTTCGAGAGGTCTACCTGCTTACAAGAGACGTTGAGGGTATTTCTGATATCTTTGTAAAAACCGATTTAAATGATACCTTTGAACAGGGCTTATTAACTTGTGAAGTTGATCTGCCCGGGAATGTAAATAGTCAGATAAAAGCGGTCTTAAAGGATTCCGGTGGCAAAGCATTAGCAGAGCAGACAATAGTTGCAAGTGGAAAGACAGTGATTAGCTTTTCGGTTACCAATCCTGAATTATGGTCTGCGGAAAAGCCATACTTATATCAATTATTCCTCTCGGGTGTGACTGAGGTTATTCCGCTTAAAATCGGATTTCGTAAAATTGTGATTAAAGATTCCATAATTTTAATCAATGGTAAAGCGATTAAATTCAAGGGTGTTAACCGCCATGATTCTCATCCTGAGCTTGGGCAGGCGATACCGCTTGAGCATATGAGACAGGATTTGTTGTTGATGAAGCGCCATAATGTAAATGCAGTGAGAACTTCTCATTATCCGAATGATCCGAGGTTTCTGGAGCTGTGTGATGAATATGGTTTTTATTTAATTGATGAGGCTGACCTCGAGGCGCACGGCTGTGTTATGGCAGGTGACATTCATATGATCGCTGCGAATACTGAATTTGAAGCAGCTTTTATAGACAGGATGCAGCGAATGGTGGAGAGGGATAAGAATGCAACCTGCGTTGTCATGTGGTCGTTAGGAAATGAAGCCGGTCACGGCATTAATCACAGAAGGATGGCAGATTGGGCAAGAAGCCGGGATAGTAGTCGTTTGCTACATTATGAGGGAGCAACAAATTGGGGTACGGATTACCGTGACTCTTCCTATCTTGATGTGAACAGCAAGATGTATGCCGAGGTAGATTATTTTGAAAAGGAACTGCTTAAGGATGAAAATGATTTAAGACCCTTTGTACTATGTGAATATTGTCATGCAATGGGAAATGGCCCGGGAGATTTAAAGGATTACTGGGATGTGATTTATAAGTATCCTAGGTTTGCCGGCGGCTTCGTATGGGAATGGACGGATCATTGTGTTAAGACGAAGACTGATGGCGGCATCGAATACTTTGCGTATGGCGGAGATTTTAATGATCAACCGAATGACAGTAATTTCTGTGTGGATGGATTGGTATATCCTGATCGGACACCTCATACCGGGTTACTTGAATTAAAGAACATAATTAAGCCCTTTTGTGCAGAAGCAATTGATCTTAACAAGGGGATCATAGAAATTACAAATCTATACTATTTTCAGGATAGCTCTTTCGTTACCCTGTGCTGGGAACTGGAAAGAGACGGAGTCAGAGTTGCCAAAGGTGAGATTACAGAACTTGATTTACAACCTCAGGAGACGAAAAGCTTCACAATTAACTATCCTTATCCGCAGCAAGAGGATGGGAAGTATTATCTGACCGTAATCTACAAGCAGAAGACGGCTACACCATGGTCAGAACGTGGATATGAACTGGGCTTTGATCAATTTGAATTGCCGGTGGTTGTAGCTAAGAAGAGCGTTAGCGTAGAAAGTCTACCAAAGCTTAAGACGCTTGTTACGGACCGGGACATCGTCATTACAGGACTTGATTTTGAATATGTATTCAACCGCGGGACCGGAACCTTTTCTTCAATTAAGTACAGAGGACTTGAGCTTCTGGCTGCAGCTCACGAGATTAGCCTTTGGAGGGCCCCGACGGATAATGACGCCGGTATCAAGCAGCAGTGGAAAGAGGCAGGCTATGACCGGGTAAAAAGTCATATTTACTCCGTGCAGACCCTGAAGGAAGGAGAACACGCAGTTGTTCTTCAGGTAAAAAGCTCACTTGGCGTTTATTCAAGGAAGCCGGTAATGCAGGTGACCGGCGAATGGACAATCTATGGGAATGGTGAAATTCAGGCAAAAGTTTCGGGCGAAGTCAGAGAAGGTCTGCCATTTTTACCGAGGTTTGGTATACAGTTTACGATGCCAAACGGAAATGAAGTTGTTGAGTATTTTGGTTACGGACCGCATGAGAGCTATATCGATAAACATCACAGCACCAGAAAGAGCAGATATTTGACAGATGTAGATGCAATGTTTGAAAACTATCTAAAGCCGCAGGAGAATGGAAGTCATTATAATACAGATTGGGCAGTTATATCAAATGCGCAGGGAACGGGTCTTTTATTTACAGGAATGGATCATTTCTCCTTCCAGGCTTCTCATTATACACCGCTTGATATTGCCGGTGCTGCACATCCTTATGAGCTTAAGAAGAGGAAAGAAACCATCGTAACGATTGATTACGGAATGAGTGGAGTGGGATCAAACAGCTGTGGACCAAAATTGCTGCCGCAGTACCAATTGTCCGAAACCGGACTTGACCTTCAGTTTCGGATTAAGCCCGTATGGAAAGAAGAAACATATTTACCTGACGGCAACAGAATTGAGTATATGTAGGTATTTTTATGGAATTAATTTTATACTTAGGGTAAAGGGGTTGCTGCAGTTTTTGCAGCAACCCCTTGGTATATAGGAAAGTTGTTTTCTTGAATATTAAGTGAGGTCCGATATGTTGCAACCTTGTAATTAGAGTTTTAATGAACGTTCTTAAGCGATTATTTACTTCCAGCGGTAGATGATTTGTCCTCGGTGGCAGAGGTACAATTATCAGTTTTTGTTCTATTTTTATAATCTACATCGTTATCGGAATCATTATTCTTTGGTCCGGTATCCTTAGTAGGGGTGGCTTTACTGTTGGTGGATTGGCCTTTGGTGCCTTTCATAATTTTCATAATATTAACTCCTTTCGTATCTGGTTTTTATTATTATGGGTTAATCTTATGAAAGTATGCATGATAAATATTGACATATTAGGTAGCGTAAATCGGATATAATCAGTAATTCTTTTCAGTTCGTATATCTTGTGCTAAAATAAAGAAAATTTATAACTGCGTTTTATATATCGTAAACAATCGGAGGGATATAGTACGACATGAGCATTGAAAATCTAGTTCAAGAATTTGGAGCTTACATCTATAACTATGCCTTAAAGCTTTCCTGCCATCCTGTGGATGCAGAGGATATCGCCCAAGAAACCTTCATTCAAGCGTGGAAGGGGCTTGACGGTCTACAGTCGGAGCTGGCCGTAAAGAAATGGCTGGCAAAGATTTGTTACAATCAGTTCCTTATGAAGATTCGAAGTACCGGAAGAAGGAATGAAGAGTTGATAGAGGAATATGACCTTCTGGAACAGGAGGGCCGAATTCTCATAGACAGATTCCAAAACCCTGAGGACGAGGTGATTGTTGCGGAGGAAATACAGGCATTACAGAATGGATGCTTTCTCGCCATGGTCCGAAAGCTGACACTGAACCAGAGAATCGTGTTTTCCCTGGTTGATATGTACGGAATGAAGGTTGAGGATGCCGCCATTGTTTTAGAAACCTCAATATTAGCCGCTAAAGGACTGCTGTACCGCGCTCGTATGAATATCGATTCCTTCTTTGCCGATCACTGCAATATCATAGATAGTAAAAATACTTGCAGCTGTAAGGCATGGATTGAATTTTCACAGAATAGGGACAAGCTTCAACAACAGACCAAGAATTTGATTAATTCTTTAGACTATCGAGAGAAAAATTATGAGTTTCGGGCAGAGGTACGTGATAAGATAAAAACTCTATATTCCGCTATGCCGGATCGAAAGCCTACAGAGGAATGGTATCAGAGCGTTTTTGAGGCATTAAAATAAATATTTTGTATGAAGCAAATCTTTTCTCTTTTTCCTGCATCTTTATCTATGTAGCTACAAAAATACAGAGATAGTGAAAGGAGTAAAGATATGAAACAGGTTACGAATGATTTTCAGATATTTATGGAGGAATCAAACGGAGTCGGCCCGGCTTTTATGGAATTTGTGATGAAACTTGGCGGTACCGGAGCACTCGGGGATAAGACTCATGAACTGGCCTATATCGGCGTCCTGGCTGCCTTATCCATGGCGAGTGGGATACCGTTTCATGTAAAGCATGCCAAAGAATTGGGTGCTTCCCTGGAGGAAGTTAAAAGTGCGGTTTTGGTGGGAATGCCGTTAGTAGGGCTTCGGGTATCAGACAGCTTTGCAGCGGCAATAAAAAGTTACGAAGAGGCTATATAAGGAGGTTTTTTATGGGAGAACTCAGTGAACTTTTGAACATTGGCAAGGTTGTGGAGGAACAGTTAAATCAGGTAGGAATCTATACGTATGACCAATTAAAAGACACAGGTAGTAAGCAGGCGTGGCTTCGAATTAAGGCAATTGATGCATCCGCCTGTATTCATCGTCTGTATTCGCTGGAGGGAGCTATCCTTTGCGTTAAGAAAACACAACTACAGTCTGATATAAAAGCAGATCTTAAACAGTTCTATCAGCAGTTCAGCAAATAGAACACCGGTCAATCGAATGACATAAATAAGAAGGAAAGTCAGGATAATGATAATCCATCCATACTGATTTATAGATACAGGGCTTCACATAAGCTTTAAATACAAATAAGAGGAACATTAGCGGCGTAAGCAAGAAGAAATCATTTACCGAAATCATTGAGCTGGATTATTTGCTGGGGTGTGGACATTAACCATTAACCTTAAATTATTTAATTTCGGTTAATGATGTAGACAAGAGATATAATTGTTGATATAATCAATATATCATAATTAATGCACTATATATGCACTAAATATGCATTATAAATGAAAAATACATGTGACATTAATGGAGGTAATATGATTATTGGAGAGAATTTAACGAATATGCCTTGGCAGGATCGTCCGGAAGGATGTCAGGATAGTGTATGGCGCTATAGCAACAACCCGATTGTTAAGCGTAATCAGATTCCGGGAGCTAATAGTATTTTTAATAGTGCAGTTATTGCTAAGGAAGGTGCTTTTGTCGGTATTTTTCGCAGTGACAATACGGCTATGGAGCAGCATTTATTTCTTGGAAAAAGTATGAATGCTATTGATTGGGATATTGAGCATAATCCACTGCCCTTGTACAATGAGAAGGATGAACTGCTTGGAGTTGCATGCGGTTATGATCCCAGAGTATGTCTGATTGAGGATCGGTATGTAGTGACCTGGTGTAACAATTACCATGGGCCAACCATTGGGGTAGCATATTCTTATGATTTTAAGAAATTTTATCAGATGGAAAATGCCTTCTTACCCTTTAACCGTAATGGAGTTTTGTTCCCTAAAAAAATAGCCGGAAAATATATTATGCTATCACGTCCGAGTGATAACGGGCATACCCCATTCGGTGATATGTATCTGAGCCAGAGTTTTGATCTGGAGCACTGGGGCTATCATCGTTTTGTTATGAAAGCCGAGGGTTGGGCATGGACAAAGATAGGAGCAGGGCCAATCCCAATTGAGACTGACGAAGGCTGGCTTTTAATCTTCCACGGAGTCGGTACGACCTGTAATGGTTTGATTTATTCCATGGGTGCAGCTATACTGGATATTGATGAGCCATGGAAGGTAAAATACAGATGTAAGCCATTTATTTTCCATCCGACGGAAATCTATGAATGTGTTGGTGATGTACCGAATGTGACCTTCCCTTGCGCTACCTTGCAGGATGCTTCGACAGGAAGAATTGCAATATATTATGGAGCGGCAGATACCGTGGTCGCTTTAGCATTTACTCAGGTAGATGAATTGATCGGATTTATTAAGAAAAATGCCCAATAAGAGAGACGGATAAGTTACATAATTAAAGAAAAACAGCTTTCTAAGATATATGACACCCTTGACACCATATAAACAATAAAGTATCATTATAATAGTTGTATGGTTAAATTAAGGAGATTTCTAATGAGGCTGATTTCACTATCTATGCTTAAGCCGGATATGGTACTTGCAAAATCGTTATATCATAGAGATAAATTAATACTGAAGGAAGGGTGCGATGATCTTGATAAACACGCAAACGCTCTTAAGAATCTCGGTTTTGATTATGTCTATGTAGAGGATCACATAAGCCAAGGTATTGAAATTCCGGATGCGATTTCGGAAGAAACAAGAGTTTCGTGTAAGCGTATTCTAAGGCAGACGATTGATGATTTTGAGAATAAAACTGTAGTTGATCTGTCGGATCTGTCTGAAACAATACATAACATTATCGATGATATTTTGTCAAATGAAGAAATGCAGGTAAGCCTGAACGACATCAGTGCGAGCGATGAATATACCTTTGCTCATTCAGTCAGTACTACAGTGTATTCTCTTCTGATTGCAAGACAGTTGGGATATAGTAAGATTATGTTAGAAAAGCTTGCGGCAGGAGCTTTATTCCATGATATAGGGAAGATACTGATCGATAAAAAGATACTGAATAAAGTGGAAAATCTGGAGCCGGACGAGGCGGAATATATTAAGCAACATACGACCTTGGGCTATGGGGTTTTAAAAAAGTGTCTAAATCTGACGGAACTTTCCAGAATCGTTGCCTTATATCATCATGAGGCGATGGATGGTTCCGGATATCCAACGGGGATAAAGGCAGGAGAGCTTAACGAAGTTGTGAGGATTGTTACTGTTGCAGACACTTACGATGCTTTAGTGTCTGACCGTTGTTACCGCCAGAGATGGAATTCAAATCAAGCTGTAAATTATCTGATAGAACATGCAGAGACGAAATATGATACAAAACTTGTTTCCGCATTTATCAGACAGATAGCTATTTATCCGAACGGTTCCATAATTCGACTATCGGACAATTGTACCGGTATTGTAAAAGAACAAAATAAGAATTTTCCGCTAAGACCGGTTATTCGTGTGATTGCCGATGCAAATGAGAATGAGGTCGAAGCTTATGAAATTGACCTAATGAAGATTTTATCCATCACTATCATTGAATCAGAAATTGAATCGAATTTTATTAAATATTAGCATTAGTCATGGTGCCATAAGCCCACTTTTATTGTATCTATCGTCAATTTGCACAATCTTGCTCTTGAATGGTAATACATAAAATCGTTCATTCGCAACACGCTTTTGCTTGGATGAAGTATGATTTTATGTATTACCATAGGGTGGCGTGTTTATATGCAAATTGACGAAGATAAAAATATATAGGGCTTTTGTCGCCCAAGTGCACTGTCACGAGCTATCCGGCATATTTCTAAAGGTCAATGAGACAGTACACTAGTCAGAATTATGTTTTATAATAAAATGAAAAGGGTAGGAATAATCATAAGCGATTAATCCTACCCTTTCATGTATTAATGTAACCTATAATCACTTTGCGCCCAGTTTAATCCTCGCACTTGTAGGGATATTTACAACACGCTGTACCGGTATCCAGACCAGAACGGCAATTGAAAAGTCAACAAGACTGTGAATGATGGTTCCGATGCCAACCAATCCGATAACGGAAATAAGATAGCTTTTGGTAACAGTTCCTTGAAAATAGAACAGGCTTGAAACAAATACCTCAGCTATCGCATGTACAATCGCAATTAATAGGGCAAAAGGAATCATTGTCTTAAAGGAGTTTAAGGTTTTCGGAAACCGCTTTAAGATAACCGCTCCAAGAGCGACAAAGATAATATGGGATAATGCCCTGAGAACCACGACTAGCGGAAAACCATGAATGAAGAAACCAAGACAGGTAACTAAAGCCACGGATATCCCAACAACAGGCGATATAAACATGGCGATCATGATAGCAACATGACTTGCCAAGGTAAAGGAGGCAGGTGGAATAATAATCTTGAGTGGACTTACCAAGGGAATAAGAATACCGATGGCACAGAGCATGGCTGCTGTTGTTAAAGTTCTAACTTTGTATGAGGTTGACATAATGAATACCTTCTTTCTATGTAGGTTAATTGCCAGACATGATAGATGTCTTGTCAGCTGTAATTATACATGACAATACATATCGTGTCAACTGATAGAAAGAGAGAAAATCCACTGCAATTGCAGTGGATTAGAAACAAAATAAACAAAAAATCAAACCTAAATATATGAATAGTAAAACAAGCTTCAATACATTGAAATTTATTTCATATTATTCATTAGTCTTCAAACGGGAATTTGAAGGGGAGCTCGAACCTATCACGTACGGCGAGAAATTCCTTCTGTACGGCTTCACCAATCGGAACACCCTTATCTTTTCGCTCCAGCCAGGTCAAGTATTCCTTTTCGCCGGCAGTAAAAATGTGCTCTTCCCCGGGAGCAAGCTTAGAGGCTCTTAAGGAGCGGAGGATATCTCCTGTAGTTTTTTTGAAGCTATCAAGACCAAGAAAAGCTTCAGGATCAATAGCGATAAAGAAATGTCCCAGATGATATGGGATTTTGCTACCACTGTCCCCAACGCCGTTAAGAAGTTTAAGATAGCTGCCGGCCTGCAATGCAGCAGATAAAACCTCTACTACGGTGGCGTAGCCATAGCCTTTATATCCAGCAAGCTCTTCGCCGATTCCGCCAAGAGGAGCAAGAGCGGCGCGTCCATTGGTAAGGTCCTGAAGAATTTGTTCGCTATCAGTTAAGGCAGTACCGTCCTGACCGATTACCATACCCTTTGGAGTATCAATGCCGTTGCGGGCATAATATTCGATTTTACCTCGCTGTGTGATACTTGTCGCACAGTCCAAAACAAAGGGGAAATCTTCATCTGTCGGCATACCGACAGTCAAAGGATTAGTTCCAAGCATATTCTCAACACCAAAGGTAGGAGCGATGGATGGACGAGCATTCGTTCCGGTAATTCCTATCATACCTTGCTTTGTAGCCATGGTTGCATAATATCCGGCGATTCCGTAATGAGTAGAATTGCGCGCTGCTACCATGCCCATACCATATTTCTTTGCCTTATCGATAGCCATCTGCATTGATTTGGTGCCAACTATCATACCCATTCCGTCATGTCCGTCAACAACTGCAGTGGTGGGAGTTTCACGAACAATTTCAAATTCTGTAATAGGATTTTGTATTCCCGCTAGCATGCGGTCAATATAAATCGCTTTAAAGCGGTTACAGCCGTGACTTTCAATTCCTCGCCGGTCGCTTTCCATTAATACATCGGAGCAAATCAATGCTTCCTCATATGGTACCCCCATTTTTACAAAGGTAGCAGTCATAAAGTCACCAATCAGCTTCCATGAAACATACGGTCTAGTTTCCATAATAAACCCTCCTCATACATTTTTTCCGACCCACCAGACTTAGAAGTGGCAGGAAGACCTTAATTTGATTATACCGTAATTTGTCATTTAAGCAATACAAAATGTCATTGTTACAGTTCAGCCCAGCAAGGAATAGTGACAAGACTGAGAAATCATTTTTTCACAGTTCGGATATATCTCTTTGATGGCTGAACTGTAACATGTCATCTGCTGAAACAATAAGAAATAATTGATTATTGTTTACGGACGTCTTATAATAGGAATATAGTCTCGTAAAAGCATGCGAGCCATGTAATGTTTGTAATCGGCAGATTATTGAGATTCTAATATCAGATGGAGGACGATATTTTATGATATGTAGAGGATGCAGTAGAGAACTATTGGAAGGTCAAAAATTTTGTCCCGGGTGCGGCATGAAAAATGAATTGATCGCTACGATAAAAAACGCAAAAAGATGTGTCGGGTGTGGACGGGAGTTTCAAGAAGACCGTACATATTGTGATACATGCGGGGGAAAGCTGAAATTAATTATACCATCCGTTCAGACACTGCACAATGAAATACCCCAAAATCAAGCTCAGCAAGGACAGGTTCCGCCACCGACTCAGCAACAACCGTATAGTATGCC